>JAEEGL012154895.1_pt1 | contig 39082 bp, 31 predicted proteins | sample 9134231 | NCBI WGS metagenome assembly JAEEGL01 (sample SAMN16246548, study PRJNA631951) | gut metagenome | biome: gut microbiome; feature: rumen; material: fiber-attached | host: Bos | place: Iran: Karaj | collected 2018-10 | reverse complement strand
GGGAAGAACACCAGGGCGCACGTAAGTGTACGGACCCCTAAAAAAACCGTAGAATATGAGACATTGATCCAGCTGGAATACCGCCGCCAGGTACAGTCACCGCCATTTGAAGCAAAAATCCCGCTTCGGATGCAGATACGCGCATACTTTACGATCCCGAAAAGCGCATCGAAAAAGAAACAGGCCGAGATGGATGCAGGCCTTATACTGCCTACAAAGAAACCCGACCTTGACAATATCATCAAGGCTGTAGCTGATGCATTAAACGGGCTGGCTTATGACGACGATTGCCAGATCATAGCAGTAGATACAGAAAAATACTACGGCAGCAACCCACGCGTTGAGGTCGTGCTGCAGGACCTTAACTAACAGGAGGGCTTCATGATCTACGGAGAGATACAGGAGATCAAAGTACAAAAAGAAAACGACTGGGGCATATACCGCGTAAAAACAGACCAGAACGCAATAAGCGTTGTTGGGATCATCCCCGAAGCATCGATCGGCATGATGGTGACCCTGGAAGGGAAAGAGGAGACGGGAAAGTATGGCAAGCAGTTCGTCATTTCGAGCGTCTTAAACACCGAAGCCGGAGTGAATGCAGGGGCATTAAAGTTCTTTACGGACGGATACGTGAAGTCAATAGGCCCCGCAATAGGGAAAGCGATCGTAGACACGTTTGGCTCAAACTGTCTTGATCTCTTCGACACTGAAGAGGGCCGGGCCAGGCTTTTATCCATCAGCCGTGTCACAGAAAACACTTTGGAAAAGTGCCTGCCCAGTTATGAAGAGAACAAGAAATATAAACCGATCGTCCTGTTCCTTAACGGTATGGGCACAAAGAACCAGGTAGAGAGCATTTACTTAAAATACGGTGAAAAAGCAGTCGATGTCTTAAAAAAGAATCCATATCGCCTTCAAATGGATGTTGACGGCTTTGGGTTCACCAAGACAGACAAGCTCGCCATGGCATCCGGCATACGCCCCGATTCAATCTACAGGATCATGGCGGCAGTCAAGTACGTTCTCGACACCGCGTCTATGGCAGGCGGGCATTGTTTCTTATATAAAGAAGACATCCGTACCGACATCGACACACTTTTGATCCCTGCACCGAAAGTAGCGCATGTCATGAAACCGGGGATCGTTGAAAATATATTAAGCTCCTGGACAGAGAAGAAAGCGCATTATGTATCAAAATACGTAATGTCAGAGGAAGAGATAAAAGCAGTAGAAGATACGATCTTTCACAGGAAGCAGATATCCGACACATTCGACGAAGCTATGAGGCGGGCTATTGCAGACGGGGATCTTATCGACGATGGCGGGAAAATATATACGCCAAAAATGTTCGATACCGAGTGCGCTGTGGCGGAAAGCATCGCAAAGATGTTAAAACAGCCTCCTGTTCGTACAGTAACAGAAGATACGATACAAGCCGCGATAAAAAACGTGGAAGAACGGAAGACGAGCGAGCTAAAGGCAACCGGGAAGGACTTTTCATTCGAAGCCACAGAAGAGCAGAAAGAAGCCGTATATACAGCGTTAAAGAACCGGATCTCGATCATATCCGGAGGTCCCGGGCGCGGAAAAACAGCAATCGGAGAGATCGTCGCCGAAGCATTCTTACGCTCCGGAAGATACTACAGCAAAGATGATATCCTTATGCTTGCCCCTACCGGCCGTGCTGCGCAGCGTATGACAGAATCCACGGGCTATGCCGCCATGACGGCGCACCGCGCCGTACAGGCTTTAAGGACGGGGGATACGCCAAAAGGCAAGCTCATCCTCTGCGACGAGGCGTCTATGGTCGACATCCACCTGGCAAAACAGGTGCTTAAGTTTGCCGAAGGCTCAAACCTGGTATTTGTTGGCGATGTAAACCAGATCGCATCCGTAGGCCCCGGTAAGGTCTTAAAAGATATGATAGACTCTGGGATGGTCCCTTGTAAGCTTCTTATAAAAGGACACAGGAATGCCGGATCGATCGCGGAAAACTCCGAAAAAATCCTGGCAGGAAAACATATCAAGTCCTACGATTACGACGAACACTTTATATATACGCCAGTATCCACCGAAAACATATTGGACACAATGGTCAGGGATTACCTTGAGAAGATAAAGCAGTACGGAGTAAAAGAAGTCATGCTGTGTACTGCCATGAGGGAACGCGGGGCTGTATCTGTTACAAAACTGAATGACACGCTTCAGGCGATCGTGACAAAAGGAAACAGCGAGGCGGTATATGGTAAACGCCGGTTCCGCGTGGGTGACCGCGTGATGCAGACCAAAAACGACTATCAGTTTGAACTGAAGAAGGACGGGAAAATACGCGCCGGCGTATTTAACGGGGAGAAAGGAACAGTTGTAAAGATCCTTGATGACCCCGAAGAATCTAGTTTCAAACGCATGGTGATCCTGTTTGATGACGGATCCCTTGGGGGTTACACAAAACACTCGGTTGACAATCTGGTACTGGCATACGCCACGACCCTTCATAAATGCCAGGGATCTGAAGCTGCATGCATGATGATGGCGTATACTTACGGAGATTATATGCTTCTTAACCGCTCACTCTTTTACACAGGAGAGACCAGGGCAAAGAAAGAGTTCCGCTTTTACGGCGAAGAAAAGCTGCAGAACGGAAGGGTGTCGTCTGCATTCGACCTGGCGGTTCGCAAGATCGACGATGCAAAAAGAAATACCCGCCTTAAGGAACGTATTAAAGACGCGTATGATGGCACAATAATGCTTGATCTGCCTGCGCAAAGCAAAGAAAAAAAAGAAGACGACATTGTGCAAAACAGTGCCACAGAAGAAATCTCAGACGCCGGTTCTTGCAGCGGTTGGGATGAAGACCTGCCGTTTCCGGAAGCTGGTCTGGGATCCGATGGTGCCTCGGGGACAGGCGGCTCCTCGGGAGTAAGCAGTGATTTGGCTGAAGCTGAAGGTATGAGTTCAGGGGAGTTCGAGCAGATGGCGCTCGATCTGTCGGCGATGTAGTGCAGGCAGAGGCGAAAATCGTCAGTTCGTTTTTCTTGTGATACGGGTCAGGAAGATGAAAACGTCACGGATCACCATTGATGACAGAGTTACACTAAGATATTCTATTCAACAAAAAATCAAGCGCGGCCATCGGTCGCGCTCTTTCTTTATCCTATTTGTTTTCCAGAAATAACCTCGATCGTCGTCCTGACTGCGCACACTGGCCAGGATACCAGCCATACTAGCCCGCTAAATAAAAGCCTTATAGCCAGAGCGATAAGCTTTGCCCCGATCTTGATCAAAAACACGGTTAAAACGATAGCAAATATGATAATGCCTATTATTATGGCAACAATACTGCCGATACCGATCATGTCTTTTTTCTCCTTTCTTGTCTCTGTTTTTCTTTCTGTCTTTAGGATGAAGGAGGTATTTTGTGATTTTACCGCGATTAGAAAAACTTTAGCAAAATCATATCGGCATACTCGAAATGCCGCAGCAACAAATACCACCTATATTTACGCTATTCACAAAAGATCATTCATATAAAACCGCGAGATATTTTATACATTCCTCCGATTTTCTTACAATTTTTCGCAATAAACCCGAAAAAATATCAAATACAATCTGCATAGATATTGACGATATTTCCGAGAGGAATAAACCATTTCCTATGCACATTTATTCGCTATTATGTAAATAAACCCCAAAAATCAAAAAGCCCGCAAACGCTCTGTTTACAAGGCTTACAGGCGTCGGCTCGAAAAATTTGCAAAAATAAACGAAAAAAGTCTACGGTATTTCTTCAATTATTTTCATAAATAAACGAGATAACTCTTCCATTTTAATTATATATTTTAGGTACTCGGCAGACAAAAAGCAACCATTTTGCACAAATATACTGAAAGAAATACAGCTATAAAACAAACGGTATTCTCACATATTTCCAAAGCTATCTGCCGCGAATTCTCCGAATAAATCACGACAAAAGGAAAATATATCAGGGAAATAGCTAAACATTCACACAAATATTTATGCAGAATACACATCTATTCACGATAAAAGCCGCATATAATGCATACCTGCGCTTCAAAAAAAGGTCTTAATTCTCTAATCGCCGCTGTTTTTCTATCCCCTGCTTTCATCCTAAGTAACAGAAAGAAGATCGCCGCTGAGTTCTCGCGCGATTTCTATGAAAAGGGAGGAATTATGGGCGAAAACAACAGTATTTGCTTAAACCGAGACTATCTTCGCTGTTGGAAGTGGAGATCAAATTACAAGGCATTTACCGTGTTCATGCAGCTTCTCATGTCACTCGGAGAAGCACAAAACTTCTCGACAGGGGACGAGGTCCCGAAAGACGCGGTGATCACGTCTTATAAGCGCCTTGCGGTAGACGTTGGCTTAACAGATGACCAGGTACGGCGTATAGTCGCTCTTTTAGTCAATTCCGGCGATCTCCAGGTAAAACGCCTTGCCAAGGGCAGGAACATGTTTACGATCTGTCATCTGGACAGATACCTTGCCACGGCAGGTTCAGAAGAAAACCGTAAGGAGTCAGAGGAAACAAAAGAAGCAGCAAAAAAAGAACCCCGGGAAAAGAAAGCGCCTGCACCTAAGCCGGAATCTAAACGTCCTACGCCTGAAGAGATCCAGGCTTACTGCGACGAGCGCGGAAACGGCCTCTGCGGGCAGGAGATCTACGACTTTTACGCTAAAAGCGGCTGGAGATACGGGTCGAAAAATATACCGCTCGTAGACTGGAAAGCAGCTGTAAGGACTTGGGAGAGAAATAGCAAAAAGGGCAATAGCAGTACCACAAACGAGGAACAGAAATCTACGAGTACGGAAGCTTTAGAGAAGATGTTTGCCGCCTATTTATAAGGACTTGACTTGGGCGGCAACAAATTCCACCCCTGGTTTGCATATAATATGAACATTCTTTTTTTTAACGGCAATGCCAGCCGGGAGTATTTCGAACACACCGAAAGCTTAAGAACGCAGTAAAATCAGGGCTTTGCGCACACTTTTAATAAACATCGGAGGACCTTTTATGGCGGCAACAAAAAACCCCTCATCGGCAACAAATTCCACCTTATTCGGCAACAAAAAACCCCTGAATCGGCAACAAAAAACCCCTCACCGGGAAAATTCCGAGGTGGAATTTGTTGCCGTTTGGGGTGGAATTTGTTGCCGTTTGAGGGGGAATTTGTTGCCGGCACTTAGCCAATCAAACATGCGAAAAACGCGTCAACCATGCGTCTTTGAGAGGTTTCGGCGCCCCTGTATACCTAGTCTTTAAATATAAATATATAAATATAAATTAAAGGTTGTTGTTTTTTAAATATTTTAAAACAACAACAAAAGGGGCCGGCCAAGGGCGCACATGATGGCCCCGAGGCAGAGCCGGGAGGGGATGCCGCCGAGTATTCTTCTCACAATACGAGTGCGATTTCTTTCCGGGAGGAAGATATATGCGCCCGCAGCGCGAAAAAGCAAAATCACCGAGGAGATTTATAATATGTCAGCCAAACAGGAAACAAATGAACAGCAGATCATGGAAACCTACAAGAAATCCAACTACCTCATCCGGGGAAGCCATAACAACACGTTAAACGAGAACCGCCTTCTGGCGCTTGCGTTTTATACGATCGGGCCGAACAACCTCGAAATTGACAAGGACGGTTTATTACGCCAGAAGATCCCGGCAAAACTGATCCAGAAATACATACACAATTCCGGCGGAGCGTTCTATCACGCACTGGAAGACATAGCAGCGGGGCTTACAAGCTTAAAGATCGCTTATTCTGACGGCAAGTCCTTTGATTACCGGGTCGTTATCATAAGGGCGACATACAGCGACGGGTATTTCTGGATCCACTGGTCGCCGTATGTAAAAGACTACCTGGTCAACATGAAAGGTAACTATACCATGCTGGACGTAAAGACCATGCTCGGATTTAAGAGTGTCTTTTCTTTCCGGCTATATGAACTCCTGCGGGCAGAGTGTTATGGGAACGACACAGGGGTTTATGCGATAAGCTATCCTCTGGCAGAATTACGGTTTAAGCTCGGGACGGTCGTAGTAGACGAGAAAAAGCTGCAGAAGATGATCATTTGGAACAGGCATAAAGAGCCGTACTATGAGACAGCGCTTAGAATCGCCAAAGAGGTCAAGTTTGAGCGATGGACGAATTTCAAACAGCGGGTTTTGGATACGGCTGTAAGCGAGATCAATGAAAAGTCTGATCTTACCGTCACGTACGACATCAGCGACACCGGCATGGAGCGCATAGTCCATTTTACGATCAAATACATACCCGCAGTCAAAGGAATACCCTGTGATGATGATAAATCCCAGGACAACAGCATCAATGAGGAGCTTTACGCGAAATATCTTGACTGCCTCGGGCAGCAGGATGCAGACCTCCTTTGTAAGGGCTCCGGGTGGAAAGAAGACGAACTCGCCGACGCTATGGACATATACGAACACAATAAAGACACCGTCCGTGATCCTGCAGCATTCATCGCCAAAGCACTGAAAAACCATTGGCATTACGGCAATAACGATAAAACAAAGAGCGCCCCGCAGACAGAAGAAGAAAGAAGGGCAGAAGCAGAAGAGAAGCTTTATAAGGTGTTTTCAAAATACCTTTGACCAACGTAACAGAAAGGAGATTTATGTCCAAGCAGTACATAGACGAAAACGAGATCCGCAAAACGATCGCACTCTTAAAGCCTAACGGCGAACTCTTTGAAATACGGATCCCCGCGCCGAAAGGCGGGGCAATATCCGGGTATTTTAGGGATGCAGAAACCTTGATCTCGCAGTTAAAGAAGCAGAACCTCGCCGGAGTCAATGTATACATCACGTTAAACCGGATCAACGAGGCGTGCTATTCCCGCGGGCAGAAGGATAAACTCATTTTTGTAAAAAAAATAGAGCCAACAACATCAGATTCAGACATCACCGACTACGAGTGGCTGATGATCGACCTGGATCCGAAGCGCCCGTCCGGCACATCATCGTCGGAAGAAGAACTGAATAAAGCAAAAGCCTTGGGGAATAAGATCTATCAGTTTATGGCGGAAAAAGGGTTTGAAAAACCTGTCACGGCATTATCCGGGAACGGCATACACCTTTTGTATAAACTCAATATGCCAAATTCCGACGCATCAAAGAGCCTGATCGAAAAAACGCTGAAAACACTGGATGTCTATTTCTCCACAGACGAGATTTCTGTAGACTGCTCGAACTTCAATCCTGCGAGGACATGTAAGCTTTATGGCACATTAGCGCAGAAGGGCATCGATGACGCAGACCGGAAGCACAGGATGTCGTATGTCGTTGGAAACCCGTCAGAGATTAAGCCTACAGATGCGGTGTATTTCATGAACCTCTTAAACATGATGCCGCACGAGCCGGAGAAACCGCAGAATTACAATAAATTCAACCCTAAAGGCTTTGATGTGGGCGAGTGGCTGACAAAATACGGCTTGGCCTTCACAAAACGCGACTGGAAGGATGCGGAGAAATTCAACCTCGATCACTGCCCGTTTAACGAAAACCACACAAACGGCGAGGCGTGCGTGATCCGGATGAAGAACGGTGCCTTAAAATTCCATTGTTTCCACAATTCCTGTTCAGACAAGGACTGGAAAGACCTTCGGATGAAATTTGAACCGGACGCCTATGAAAAAGGCCGGCAGGAAATGGAACGGCGTATGTATAAGACATTTAACCGTGACGTTGCCGTGCCTGTAGAACCGAAAAAGATCGTCCCCGAAGAAAATGAGCCCGTGCTCATGAGCGAGCTTGATGTGCTTATGAAGCCGCAGGAACCTGAATACTTTGTGCGGACGGGGATCAAGAAGTTCGACGATAGATGCCGCGGGCTTCAGAAAGGCTTTGTGACTGTGATCAGCGGATATACCGGTGGTTCAAAATCCACGCTCCTTTCACAGATCATGCTGAACGCAGTCGATGACGGGAATAACGTCGCCTGTTTCTCCGGCGAGCTTAGCGACAAGAGCTTCTTCCGCTGGTGGGAGTTCCAAGCTGCAGGAAAAGCGCATCTGGCCTCAACGCAGTACGAAGGGTATTACAATATTCCCTATAAAATCCGTGAAAAGATCGCGAATTGGACGAAAGGCCATTTTTGGCTGTATAACAACTACTACGGCTATAACTTCAACGCGATCATAGAGGAATTGGAGCGCCAGATCGATGAAAAGAAGCTGGACCTTATATGCCTTGACAACCTTATGGCACTCGATATCACAGACCTGGGCGAGAAGAAATTCGACGCGCAGGGGGAATTCGCCCGGAAGCTTCACTTTATGGCGATGGAAAAGAATGTCCATATCATCGCGGTATGCCACCCTAAAAAACCTGTAGGGATCTTACGTACTTACGATATTTCCGGAGCCTCGGAGATCGTGAACTATGTAGACAATGTCCTCTTCGTTTACAGGGTTGAACAAAATTTCAAGGGATATTATAAAGCCCAGTTCGGGAAAGACTATGCCGGGGACGGGTCAAACTGCTGGCACCTGGATAAAGCAAGAAATAACTGCGTAGACGACTCGTATAACGATCTGTACTACGAGAGAGAGACAAAAAGGCTGAAAAACACGCCGTTTGAATACCGTAAATACGGATGGGAGAGTGACAACACGGTAAATTCTGAGGCACAGAGCGCCCAAATCGAAACGCCTATCGTAAAGGATGGCGAAGAGGACGCGCCATTCTGAAAAAGCAAATAAAAGCCTCCGGAATTTTTTCTAATCCCGGAGGTTTTTTCGCACACGTCTTTCATCCTAAAGCTGGGAAAATGATTTTTTGGAGGAAGGCATGAGATACATCGGCGGGAAAACTCAGCTTTTAGGCGAGATAGGGCAGGTGATGAAAGACATCGCCCCGGATGCGCATACAGTCATAGACGCGTTTGCCGGGAGCGGCGTGGTGACGAATTACCTTAAAACGCATGGGTACGACGTTATCAGTAACGATCTCCTGTTCTTCAGCTATGCCCTGACACGAGGAACCGCGCAGGTTTCTAAAGAGCCGACGTTTAATGGGCTTAAGGAACAAGGGATCAAGGATCCGTACGAGTATCTCAATAACCTTACTACAGAAGATGTAGGGATCAGTGATAAATACTGCTTTATCTTACAAAACTACTCTCCTGCGGGCGATGACGGGAGAATGTATCTTACACCGGAAAACGCAAGGAAAGCTGATTGGATAAGGAGCACGCTTGAGATATGGATAATGTCCGGTCTGATAACTGAGACAGAGTACTTTGTCCTCCTGGCATCCCTTATCGTTGCCGTTTCTGAAGTATCGAATATCGCAGGGGTATATGGCGCATATCTTAAAACATGGGAACGCAGGGCAAAGTTTACCCTGACGCTGAAAAAGAATGTATTTGCGAAATCAAAGCACCACGTTGAATGCCATAATCTCGACGTCAGCCAGCTCGTGAAAAACTATAAAGCCGACATTTTATACGCTGACAGCCCTTATAACTCAAGGGAATATATCACGAACTACCACGTTTTAGAGACAGTTGCAAGAGGCGACACACCGGAACTGCACGGCAAAGTCGGGATGCGCCCGTATCGAGATAATACCTCGGATTTCTGTTCCAGAAAACGCGCAGGAGCTGCTTTTGAACAGATGATCCGCGAAGCGGATGTGAAATACATAGTCATAAGCTATAACTCCGAAGGAAATCTCTCGACAGAGGAACTAACGGCTTTATGCATGAAATATGCAGTCCCGGGAACATTTGGATTAAAAGAGATCCCGTACCGGCGGTACAAGAACAAAGCCGGGCAGCAAAACCTTGTCAATGAGCAGATCTATTACTTCGAAAAGATCAGCGGGGTATGCTCTAAAGGCTTACGGCTGCCGTCTGCTTCGATCGTAAAAGAAATACTGAAAGCGCAGAGGGCAGAAAGAAGGAGAGAAAAAGAACTTCGAAAAAAGGGGAATACCGAAGAAAACCTGCTCAAAAAGAAAACCCACATACTCCATGGAGAGACAAACGGCACGGCAGAGAATACAGCAATAAAGCATATCGCGGTAGCCTTACAGACGAGTGACGTTCCAGAATCCGTATTACCTAAACACATCGCGAGCAGGCATTTCCATAAATCGCCCATGAACTATACCGGCGGGAAGTTCCGGATCCTGCCACAGCTTGCAGAATGCTTTCCGGACGAAATAAACACTATGGTGGATTTATTCTGCGGCGGAGGAGACGTCTGTGCCAATATCCCTGCAAAGAAGGTATATGCAAATGACATTAACGCCCAGGTGATCGATGTATACCGGCGGTTTCAGAAGATGGACGCGGATGCCCTGCTTAGTGAGATCGACGGCCGGATCAAGCGGTGGGAACTGACAAAGACGAATAAAGACGGGTTTTTAAGGCTAAGGGAATTCTATAATAACGGGGATAAGGATCCGATCGACCTGTTTGTGCTGACATGTTTCGCATTTAACTACCAGATCCGGTTCAACCGGAAACTGGAGTACAATACGCCCTTCGGAAAAGCCAGGAGCTGCTTTAATGCGAAGATCCGCGAAAACCTTGTCGCCTTTCATGAGGACATCAAAGACGTGCAGTTTACAACCATGGACTTTGAACAATACGACCTGAGTGGCTTACGATCCGGAGATTTTGTTTATGCCGATCCGCCGTATCTTATCTCCAGCGGACCATATAACGACCAGGGCCGGCTGCACCGTCAATGGTCAAAAGATGATGACCAAAAGCTTTTTCAGATGCTCGATAATGTGAATTCCCAGGGGGCAGCCTTTGCCCTGTCTAATGTCCTTTGTCATAAAAGCCAAGTAAACGAAGACCTTATTGACTGGTCAAAGAAATACAATGTCCATCACATCAACTGTTCATATAACGAGAGCAGTTATCGGAATGTAGGGAATAAAGACATCACAGACGAGGTTTTGATCACAAATTATTAAATGCCAAGCTGGAAAACTGCCGACCTTTAGGTTGTGCAGAGCAGTCAGTAAAAAACAGTACGGCATTTTTTCTTTCAGTTTTTTCTACTCCGCGTTTTTTATTCTAAACGCACGTTCATCCTATAAGCGGGAGAGAAAAACCAGAAAGGAGAGCTGAAATGTATTTTTGCACCAAGAATAGAGACGGGAAGCCATCGATCCTGTATCAGGGGGATGGATCCATGCCGTTTCTGCTGACACTGTCTAATGGAGCCTTGGGAGCCCCTGGGGGCAGGAAGAATAACTGCACTCTGCGCGTTGAATGCATAAGCCCATTTGATACGAAAAAGATCCTGGAACAGACAAACGCGCGTACTGCATGGATGATGTTCCAGTACATAACAGATACCGCGCGCGGAGGGAAAGAGATCTCCGGTGGCATTGAAACCGTAGCAGGGTCTGTGCCATGGATGGAGAGAGAGATCATAAATGCATACAAGATACTGACAACCGCGGATATTTAGGAGAAGACCTGTATGTCTTTTTACGACAAGGATATGGAATACGACACAAAATGGCTTGATCCGCCAAAGCCGTATGAAGAGGAATATGATGAAGACGATGATTTCGAGGAAGAAGATACCGGTATCTCTTTTCGCGATGCGTTCTTTTTGTACCTCAAATTCTTCATACCGGTCTATAATATCTATCTTCTCTTAAAGATTGTGATCGGCGGCGGGGGGATCGACAAAGACCTTTCAAACCTCTTTCGCGCGCAAACACTGTTCTTTTTGCTGACTTCAGCGCTTCTTGTTGGCGGCACGTATTTTCTGACATTACATATGCTAAACCCAAAGCCTGCCGTTTCAGAAACAGAACAGCTTTTAGACACAGAAGCTATTGCAGAAGTTATCGAAAGCAGTTCAGAAACACAAGAACCAAGGTACGCTGAAGAGGAATGGGCAGTTACCGAAGCCGAAGTTGTGCCTGCAGAAATAAAGGGTTCAGAAACGGAAGAAGCGGCAGAAGATAAACCGGTTACCACGATCAGCGGCATATATGACGTAAACGACAAAAACCTTATCTCTTCCTGCTCCATATATGGGATCCCAGCAGCCGGGATAAAAAACGGACACGCCATGGTGACAGCCGCGTATGATACAAACCAAAACCTCCTCGATCCGGAAAACGACTACTGTATTTCCAATGTAACGGATATCGTCGGAACAGACGGAGTGGAGATTGGCGAGGAAGTATATGCTGTCTTTGGCAAAGACAATATGTCAGGCGTTATCCTTGTTGCCGCCGCAAAGGACCTTATCGATTCTGATGACCTTCTGGTATTCACTTATGCCGATGTGACAGGGGAATATACAGAAAACGATGTGACGGCATTGTATAAATCATTTGAGGCCGGCGATATCAAAGCAATACCACTTACGGATTATGAAGAAATGCTAAGCGTCGGCCTGCCGGAAAATGAAAAAGATCTTTTTTGATAGTTTTATTTTTTTGGAAAGGCTCTGAAATGTTTTCAGAGTCTTTTTTTATTTTCACGTCTTTTCCTCATCCTATAGCTGTTACAAAGAAATTCATGATTAGGAAAGGAGCATATAGAATGAAGAGATGGGAAAAAAGAACAGAGGCAAACAGCCTTAAAGAGCTGTTCATGCAGAACATGGGCGTGAACTCACTCTCAGAAATAAACGAGTGGGTAATTAAAGAACGCGAGGGGTCTTATCGGATCGATAAGCTCTCTGAAGCAGCTGCTCTCGCCCGGAAGTTTAAGGACCAGCCGGTCACCATCGTAGGCGACTACGACGCAGACGGTGCGACCTCGACGTCAATCCTGCTACTGGGGCTCAAGGAGTACGGGTTCACGAACGTGTCGTATAAGATCCCGCTCCGCTTCACGGAAGGGTTCGGGATCAATGACCGGATCGTCGACGAGATCGAGAATGGCCTTATTATCACTTGTGATAACGGGATCGCCGGGATCGAGGCGATCAAGAAAGCCAAAGAAAAAGGCCTTACCGTGATCGTCCTTGACCACCACGAGGCTGTCGTAGGCGACAACGGGGAAAATATATATCCCCCTGCAGACATCATCATCGACCCTTCCGCGATCCCGGGGTCTGCGGATTTCACCGGGTACTGCGGGGCAGGGCTCTGTTACAGATTCATGCTGGAGCTTTTAAGCGACCAGGCAGATTTCGATCGCCAGACTGCCCGCATGCGCTATGTAGGTCTTGCCATGATCGGTACGATCGGGGACGTAATGACCTTGCACGAGGAAAATTATGCGATCGTGCGCGCAGGGTTAAAGACCGTCGGCGCATACGGAACAGAAGGGTTACGTGCCCTTATCACCGCTGCCGGGTTAAATGCAAGCCCGAAATCGACAGATATTGGGTTCAAGATCGCGCCGGCGCTGAATGCGATGTCCCGGCTGAAGGATAATGGTGCCTTGGATATGGTGAAACTTCTCACCTTCCAGGGACAGAGTTCAGAAGCAATGGAACTTGCACAGGGGGCGCTGAAGGCAAATGAGAAGCGTAAAGCCCTTCAGAAAGAAGTCGAAGCAAAAGCTGAGAAAATGATCTCTGAAGGCAAAGCGCTTGCAGAATGCCCGCTTGTTGTCCTGATCCCCGAAGCGCATGAAGGTATCATTGGGATCACCGCAGGGCAGCTGGCGTCCAAGTACAACCGTCCGGCAATCGTTATGACGGCGATTCGACATGAAGGACGTGTGCTGTATAAGGGCTCCGGAAGGTCTGCAGGCGACTTCGACATGAAAGCTGTCCTGGATAAGCACCAGAGCCTGATCTTCAGCTATGGTGGGCATAAAGGTGCCGCAGGGCTTTCGGTAGAACCCGAAAATCTGCTGAAATTAGCAAATGAGCTCAGTAAAGACGCTTATGAAGCTGATGAAGCAGAGGTCGAGTACTATGACCTGGAAGTAAAGGCTTCGGATGTCGGCCAGATGATCGAGGAGCTGAAAAAGTACGAACCGTTTGGGGAAGGCAATCCCGCCCCGATTTTTAGAGTAACAGAATTTAAGCCTCTTCAGAAATACGGGGAGTATAGAAAAGCCCTCGGGTCCGCCGGCGTAAAATTGAATGGATATGGGGCTGATGCCCTGACGTTCAGCGCGAAAGCAGTTGTTGCTGCAGTACCGCAGGCAAGCGAGATGGAGTTTATAGGAACCCTGGAGGATAATGAATTCAGGGGGAATGTGACCCATCAGGTTGTTTTTTCCGACATTCGTGAAAGCAGAAGAGGGGCATAATGCCTCTCTTTTGCTTTCCTTATTCCCTAAGAGTTCTTTCATCCTATATCCGTAATCTCGAATTATGAAGGTAAGGAGCAAAAAAATTGAATAATCCAGAAAAAATTCCCCTTTAACCGGGGGCTTACAGGCGTACGCGTCTGCCTCCGGTATCCCGGAGAGATACATGGAACCGAAAACTGCCTACGGGCTGCCCGGCAGGGGAAACCTTGCCGGATCTGCCCGAATGGGGCAGAAGGAGGAAACAAATGGGATGCAGAGAAAAGATCGGAACCACCATTTGGGCGCGCGATATGTCGTCTAAAGGCACGATCACAAACATTGTGACCAAGTGGTGCGCAGGATGCCAGTCCGTTGGGCCTGTTTATTCTGTGAAATGGGAAGACGGCAAACGGACATATCCGTGTCCGGCTGGATGCAGGACAAATGCTTCCGGCGAAGAAGAAATTGTCTAGGAGGTGCGATATGAGTTATCTTTATCGAACTTCCTATGAAGTCCAGACGGGGAAGGCAAGCTTTGATGCGCTTATGACCACAAAAAAAGGCCACGAAGATGGGATCCCGTACGGGGTGATCATCCCCACCGGTTATATCTTCAGCGACAAAAAGCTGAGTGAGTTTATAACCAGTACGGACTATCCGGTATACATCACGAAACATTGCGATTCCGTACACGAAGTAACACATATCGTACCGGCGGGTATCGTTAATCGTTTCGGTGCGATGATCTCGGCAGAAACAGTCTTATCAGTAAAGGCAGACTGGAACCTTGATATCGGGGCCGGCGCTTTCAAACGGGTACCGGTCCAGGACGTTGCCGAGCTGAAAGCACTCCTTAAAAGCCTTGAGAAAAAAAGCAAGGCTTAAGTCCGCAAATACTGGATTATTCAAAAAGGCTCTCGACTATGAAGTCGAGGGTCTTTTTTATATTCCTTATATTTTCCAGTCTTATCTTTATTGTTCCTTTAATCTTTCATCCTACACATGTCACTAAACATTATGTATGTAAGCAGGAGAAAAAACAGGATATGGGCACATTTCTCCTCCCTTGCATGCATACAGTCCCGGCGCAGGGAAATTTTTTAACCTCTGCAGCATCATCGACGTGGTGACCGGCGAAGAAGTCACAGCTTAAAGCATCACTCCTGCACAGGGGAGTTCAACTCACCTCCCCTCTGTGCAAGGGGAGTACTTTTCAGGAGGAACTAAAATGGCAACAAAAGAAAGCATCCGCGCCAAGCTCCGGTACATGGAGGCGCTGTACGATCAGGCGCGCAAACTCGGAGACCAGATCTGTAAGGAGCTCGGGGACGAGGCAGGCGACGACTTCATGTACGACCTGTTAAATGACGTCGCTGATGGCACACCGGGAGACGAGGCGTTTGATACGCTGGAAGACGAGGGATATCTCGACGACCTCGACGATGGAGAAGAGATCACCATACCGAAGATCGAGATCAATGCGGCCAATCCCATTTACTCGTCGTTAAAGATCAGCCTGGCAAACGGCGGATACTTCGAGGCATGTACGGGGAGAAGCGATTCCGGGACCTATCAGGCGGCGCTTCTTTACTGGACGCCGAAAGGCGATCCGATCGATCTCACGTTCGTCGAGATGAAACGCGGCGAGTTGGCGGAAGCCGTTGGAAAGCCTGCCAGGATCAAGAACCAGGATATCGACATTGTCGTGTTCCCGAACCCGTTCGAGGAAGACGAAACAAAGGTCTTCACACTCACGCAAGAAGAGATCGAAACGGCGTTGAAAGGAGGAGCAAACTGATGCTGGAAAATTATCCCGAGGCAAAGACCAAAGCCGTAAACCGGTACATCGAAATTACGCTTGCTTATCTGAAGCGTACAACTAACGATGAAGGTGCCGGCTGGAAACACGCGGCGATGGATGAAGCCGAGTGGTTCGTAGAAAACATCTTCGGCGTTGACGCAAGGCCGATCTATAACGACCTGTACCAGAAGGTTCAGCGCGGCGAAGCTTAAGTGCCCATAAAAGGCTGTCTCAGACGAGGCAGTCTTTTTTCTTGCTTTATTTCAACATTCGGCTTTCATCCTATAGCTATATTGTTGTTTTTGAGAAACACTGCGATTACAAAAATTATGAAAGGAAAGATCAATGCAACCGCGTAAAAGAAAAGGTATACTCGCTGCACTCATTACGATTACAGCCTTAGCGACTACACCGATCCACGCAGCGACGATCACCAACCAGCCGATCCAGATAGCCGTGTCGGACCCGGCAAACCGGATGGAATATACGCCGTATCATGGGAACGATTATCTTTTGTTCCCCGGAGGGAAGAAGGTATACTTAGATTCCAACAGGCAGGTCATACGAAATGGATATGTGATCGATGAATTCGGGGATCTGAATATGACAAGCTCTGACGGCACAGTAAACGCATCAAGGACATATGAACCGCGGACCGGCTATAGTTACTCGTCCGAAAAGAAAGGGCTGCAAGGGGATTATATCCTGACGGAGAGCGGGATAACCGGAAGCCACATGCTCCTCAACTTTTATCTCGATCTCGCTGACAGCACAGAACCGAGTAATCTGACATATGAACTGAATGGGAATACCTATTATTTCAATGAAGACATGTTTAATGTGTTCAAAAAAAGGATAAAAGAGGCTCAGACAAGGGATATTAAAGTAACGATCGTAGTACTCTTAAGAGGAAACGCGCACTGTGCAGCTATGAATATGATGTCTTCAGGCTCCGGAGCGACGAACCCTTCGCAGATCTATTCCTTAAATCCGGGAAGCGAAGCCACACAGGCTTTTCTTGAGATGCTGGCGAGCCAATTATCATCAGACGGCTGCCACGTAGAAAACTGGATCCTCGGGAACGAAGTCAATATGCCAAATACATATAATCACACCGGCAGCAATGACGTTGAAAAGAATGTATCGCTATATGCCAGGACTTTTAAGGTATTCTCGGATGCAGTAACAAAATTCGATCCATACAGCAAACTGTATATCAGCCTCGACCACTCGTGGACCGATAACGCAGGCGGAGCCGGCATCCCGGGAAAAGACTTTTTAAACCAGTTTCATCTTAAGATGAAGGAGATCGCCCCCGGCGTACAATGGAACATAGCTTTTCATCTGTATCCGCCAGATCTCACAAAAACCGCGTCTATGTGGCAAAACCCGGAGTTAAACACAAATGAAACGACTACGCCTTTCATTTCGCCGGTCAATCTTTCTGTGCTTACAGGTTACATAAAAGACCATATCGGAGCAGATAAACGTGTCATCTTATCAGAACAGGGAGCAAATGCGAAAGAAGGCGAAACAATGCAGGCTACAGGGATTGCTTTCGAATACGCGGCTGCAGAAGCGGATCCGATGGTTGATGCGGTGATATTCCGGTCTTACAGGGACGAAGGGACAGACGGGCAACTGGATCTTGGGCTTGTAACCACAAGCGGGCAGCGAGAGGCTTTCCAAGTCTATCAGGCACTTGGGACGCCATCCTGGCCGAGCATGAGAGAAAAATACGTGAGTTCCCACGTGGTCGATCAGAAAGCCTCGCCAGATAACAAGAGCCACCAGGCAACCACGCAGACGAGTGAAGCAGTTCCGCCGGAGAAGTTGAAGGTGGTAAACGGGAGCAAACTAAAGCTCGTGGATGGAAGAGTGCCTGCGGGAAAGGACGATGGTGAAGATGATGAAAGGGAAAAAGTTGAGAAGGAAACCGAGAATATACAGGAAATAATTGAAAAGAACGTGAAACTTAAGGTTGTCGATGGGAGAATGAGGGAACGGTAGCCGTATTATATGTTTTATAATATGGAGCAACGCGGCGATGATGGTGCAAAATAAACTCAAATACAGACGATTTTAAGATGATTTACCCGCCCGGTTCGAAAACCAGGGTGGGTAAATTTTTGTACTCGGCTAAACTGAATGTTAAAGACTGAATTCTTCTGCGTGGAATGCGTATAATCCATATTTCCTTATTACCGCCGTGAACCTTCATCCTACATGCGTAATTATTGATTATGCATGAAAAGGAGGAAAACATGGAAACAGCAAGACAGATTGAAGGCCAGATCTCGATATTTGAGATCCTTGGCGTAAATAATGAGACAGAGACCACGCCCGCAACCGAAAGCGTTAAAACCGAGGCAGAAACGCCCACACAGCCCGTAAAAAAGGCCACCAACGAATTCGGTGAGCATATCGGCGGTGCGAGAAAGGAACTGTGGGCAGCGCGGGGCCTGATGGCAGACGACCTTCTTGTCATGAACGCGGCAGAAAGAGCCAAGTTCGTAAAGAAAGATAACGTCTGGAAAAAGCCCGACTACATTGCCCTGGTCGAAGCAGGCACGCCGATCGTTGTGGCGTATGCCATAAAAAAGATCCGGGATGCCTTGCCTACTACGCCGCGGTTTGTCTACAAGGATAAAACTGACGAACAGAAGCAGGTAAAGCAGGAACAGTACATCAGCGTTGTCTCGGAGATCCGGGATAAGGTTATGTCCTTGAAGACTGAGGAAGATCTCTTGGCGCTCCCGGCTTATCTGGAGAATGCGGGGTTCATCACCTGGTCCGCAGGGATCAGGAGGTACGCTCATCCGACAGAGAAGATCGGCAACCTTCTCTCGGATAAGCTCTTTCAGGCTTTTAACCTGACCAGGATCAAGCTCTCGAGCTACGAATGCGACCTGAAAAAGGAGCAGTTCTGCGTCGAGGCTGGCAAGAAAGTCCCGGCAGGCTACCAGATCCGTTTCTATGACGGGGAAGGCATCAGCCGCGGAAAGGACTGGCTCCCCAACACGTACTTCGTTGCAAAGGGCTGCAGGATCATGGAGACTAACTTTAAGACCTACGATGAAGCCTTGGAATATTTGAAGAAAAACGTGGTGAAAAAGGGGAAGAAACGCCTGATCCCGCCTCAGCTTGAAAACCTTCGCCGTAATGGCCTCGAGGATTACCGCGGCGATCGCGACATCACGGGACAGGACTATATCGACACGTTCCGCATCCGTGGAGGCGAGTTTGGTGAATGGATGTCCGAGAAAGATGCGCAGGCGTCTCTTAACATGGCATATGAGGCGTTTTATGATCTTGCGAAGGTATTAAAGCTTTCTCCGGGGCAGATCTCTATCCAGGGGAAACTTGCGATCGCGTTTGGCGCAAGAGGACGCGGAAACGCCGTGGCTCACTACGAGCCCATGCGTGAAGTGATCAACCTCACCAAGATGCGCGGCGCAGGATCCCTGGCGCATGAGTACTTTCATGCGTTGGATGACATCTGCGGCAAGGCGCTTGGGTTAAACGGAATGATGACAGAGGCGAAGCCGAGAGAAATGCCCGAAGCTATGAAGGCTGTGATTGAAGCGATGCAGTATCGTCCGGCTACGAAAGCTGAGGAAGAGGCGGCTAAAGCACGCCGGATCATGCGGACCGCTGAGAATATCCGCGGGACCGTAAAGTACATGGTTTGCTTTAAGCTTACGCCGGAGCAGATCGAAACGCGCGATGCAATCGTAGAAGATGCGATCGCAAACGTGAAGGGACATGAAAAGACGATCAACTTCATGAACCACACGTATGCGTGGATCGAAAAGCTCTCTGCGTTAAATAAGGCAGCTACCGGGCACGTACTCAATAAGGACAGCCGTGAAAGGCTGTACTATGCCTACTATGCCCATGTAAGCGCCATGACGGAAAAAAGTACTTTGCGCATCGAAACAGAGTTCTACAAGAACTCAAAAGAGATGGACAAGCACGCGTCAAAAGAGGACAAGGGCTATTGGTCCTCGGAGTGTGAGATGTTTGCCCGCGCAGGTGCCTGTTATGTAACGGATAAGCTCAAAGCACTCGGCGGTGTGGACGATTACTTGTCCGGCCACTCCGAAAGTGCCGTCACCCTGGTCGAGGGCAAGGACGGAAAGCTTGATGTGCTTAAAGCAATGCCTCTCGGAGAGGAACGTGAGCGGATCAATGCCGCGATCGATAAACTCCTCGAGTGGCTTCGGTCTGAAGTGCTGTAAAAGCTGTAAAACTGTATCCATAAAAGGGGCCTTTACGGTCCCTTTTCTTTTCTAATCCGCGTAATAATATAGATATCAACTTTCATCCTATTATCGAACCAAAATATATTTAAGGAGGAAAACCGTGAAAATTAAAGATCGCATTTCGCAATGCCCAAACAAGATCCAGATTGGGGACAAACCCGTCCTGTCTTTTGCTTTGCCTGAATTTTTGATCAATATGGCCGCGATCATCTCATACAATACATCCGAGATCTGCAAAAACGATGTCGTAAATATACGATTAAGTTCACAAAAACCGTTCGATAAAACGGAAACACCTACTGTCGGCGATCTCATGCGCGTATTTAACGGGCAGGACCTTCCGCGGCATATGCTTTTATTCTCGCGAATATCCGACTTCCTTAATTGGTTTGTCGAGCTGGAAGACCCGGACGATCTGGAAGAATCCTGGGACAGCCTGTCATTCATTGCTAAAAAATGGAACGAATGGGGCGAAAACCAAAAAAACAGTAGAAGAGCATGAAACCGATTATGTATCAGAGAGGAGAACCAATGGGAGAACGCATATCTTTTAATGAAGAGATCCTTCGCCAGATCAACGGAAGCGTAGATTTGGCTTCTAATGAAACGGATGTCACATCTGAAAAAGAGGCAGTTGCCGCACAGTACGGGAATGTAAATGTCATTGTATCTAAGTTCGCCTATATCTGCGGGGTGGAGGATAAATTTCTCACACAATTTTCAAAAGAGATCATTGATGAATTAAAAGAAGACGAAAAGATCCGCAGATTTCGAGCTTATACGGCTCTGCGCGCATATCTTATGAAACACCATTCACGGATAATCAATGAAATGACGAGCGGCAAGGCATTATATAACCTTTTGCCGGAAGAAGATGTAAAACTGATCCATGAAGCAAACGCGTTTGATATTTATAAGAACTGGCGTAACACCATTAATCTTTTCATCGAATTAAACCGCCAGATCTCCCTGCATGCAATCGACTGTAAAAATCTTTTTCCGGAAAATGTAGACTGGGATTATATACGGGAGCTTCTCGTTATGCCAAAAGGGCACGAGAAAAAAGGGGTTCAGTCCGCGGAAAGTATTTATAGAGTGAACAGCTTAAAATACCCGTTCCAGACCTATATCAACTGGATACCGCAGGATAAAGGGAATATCCTCGTAAACGACGAGAAGTTCGTAAAGATCGTATATGCCCTGCACAACGAGGAATTTACGGATCTTCATGCTGTGGCAGATCTTGGATCCGGAATAAAAACAGACATAAAGAACTATATCAAGAACGCCAAGCGCCTTATCTTCGCGGTAGACTGTGAAAATACAGACCCGTATGAGGTATGTAATGCGATCAGTTCTCTGGATGACGAGTATCGGGAAAAGATCACGAAAGTAATGCTGTATGACGACACGCATACGCCGGAGACCTGGAAAGAATTAGGAGAAACATTGGATGTTCCGGTTGATTACATTATGACATCGCGTCTCCTGCCGCAGAAGTCTACAACTGATATCCGCCTCGCTTCAGAGATCACAAAAGCCCATTACAAAAATAATGTCGACTCGATCGTACTGGTCTCCAGCGATTCTGATTACTGTGCGGTCATGGAAACGATGGAAGACGCAAATTTCCTTGTTATGGCGCAGGAAGAGAAAATGAGTAACGCCACGAAGCAATATCTGTCCGAGAGGAATATCCCGTATTGCTTTTTGGAAGACTTCTACGGGACAAATGGGTTTGAGTTTAAGAAAAAAGTGCTTTATAAGCACCTTAAAACAGAAATTGCCCGGTCGGTCCAGCTTAATCTCTGGAGTATGCTTGAATCTGTACTTTCAGAGACTATGATCCAGCTGTCGCAGACAGAACGGAAAAATGTGGAAAAATCATTGGAAAAAATACATGCCGTCGTCCAGAGTGACGGAGAAGTTGTTTTGGAAATATGAGAAAACCTCGCGACTATGTTCAAAATTAAGGCATTCAAGCTTTCGAATGAGCTCTGAATATGGTACGATTATAGAAAACAGAACGGAGATATAAAATAATGGGGAAATCCAATTCCGACAATAAAATAGTGTTGTTTCGTCCCCCGCAGGTAGGTAAAGACATTTTCTTTGGGAAAGCATCGGAAAATGACATCCTTAACAACGCACAGGACGAACATTTAGATTTTTTCGATTTTATTCGGTTTCTTTTAGATACATACGAGTCACTGATCAAGGCGTTCGAGGATTGTGAAGAAGTCTTAAGGATCGCAAAGGCGAAGAAACTGCATCAGAAGAAAAAACAAGCCGAAAAACACCTCGAAGCCTGCAAGGAAACCGAGCGGTGTATTTTTGCAGCACTGTCGAGTATATTGGATATATTTGACGACGAAGAAGGCAGTTCTGCTAATGAAAACGAGCTTGCAGAGTATCTTCACCAGATCATACTCGACCAGATTTTGGCGCATGATAAGGTAATGCGTTTATGCGACGAGATAGGGAAGATGACCGATGAGGCAGAGGATCGCCTAGACTACAATAAAGACGATGATGTTTTCCTTCTTAAGGCTGAAGAAAACGAACGGGATGAAATACAAAAGGCGATCGAGGCCTTCCATTCTGTCGATCTTCTCTCGGCTATTACAAACGATCGTCCGGAAGATGCCGAACGATGGGCTTCAATAGCAAAGATCCAGGTGATCGAGTATATCTATGACATTATGGGGAGCTTTTGCTGACAAAAAGATTATAAACCCGGCTTTTTGTCGGGTTTTTATTTTTTCCCCTGAATTTCATCCTAAGAGATGCAACAAAAATATTAAGAAAAGAAGGGAGAAAAAGATGAATGTTGCAAACACCAACACGTGGGAACGGTACTTCAAGTTCACTATTAAAACAAGCTATTCGAAAGAGGAATACATCGCAGAGTTCAAGTCTGTATCCTCCTCGATCGAAAAGGCTGTAGATGATTTCCTGTGCGAAGCCGGTTTCTGCGACGAGTACGAGCTTATCGCCTGGAGTTTTGTCGATGTCGACAGAGACCTTACGCAGAAGATCAATGAGCTCCGTAGTAAAGGGATCAGCCTCTACGAAGCCCAGATGATGGCGAAGTACCCCGAAGACTATGAACCGCAAGGGACAAGGGGCGATCGGTATCACAGAGAGGTCCTGAAAAAGATCCTGGAAGAAGGATACCTCGACATCGATCCGCGGCCCAAATACGAAGACGGCACACCGGCGCATACATACAGCATAAACCATGTCGTTATGCGGTATGACCTTAGTAAAGGCGAGTGCCCGATCCTTACCTTGAGACCGATCGCATGGAAATCGGCGATCAAGGAGATCCTCTGGATCTATCAGAAAGAGAGCAATAAGCTCTCAGACCTGCACGATCTCGGTATAAAATATTGGGATCAGTGGGATGTGGGTAACGGCACCATAGGCGCACGTTATGGCGAGACAGTAAGACGACATAGCCTTATGAAAAATCTGCTCGATGAGCTGAGCGCCAACCCGTACGGCCGCAGGCATATCCTGTCTCTTTGGCAGAACGACGATTTTAAGGAATCCGGATTAAACCCGTGCTGTTTTTTAACCGGGTGGAACGTCAGAAATACGAGGTTCTTAAAGAATCCCGAAGGGGATGGTAAGGAATACCTGGATTGTATCCTGGTACAGAGAAGTTCGGATTATCCGACATCTGTGAGTATCAATGAAATGCAGTATGTAGCGCTTCAGTTGATGCTCGCACAGCACCTTGGCTATACCCCCGGGGTCTTTACCCACGTGATCGAGAATTGCCAGATCTACGATCGGCATATCGACAACGCGAAAGAACTCATCCGGCGGTCGCCTGTCGAATGTAGGCCGGTATTCCGGATCAAAGAAGCGTCGAAAAAAAAGACGTTTTACGAATTCAGCATCGACGACTTCGAGCTCGTCGATTATCCTCTCGACATCATTAAGGAGAGAAATCCCCAGCTGAAGTTCGATCTCGGGATTTAGCAGCATTATCGGAAAAGCGTTTTCCTCTCGGAAGGCGCTTTTTTTTGCAAATGGGTCGTTCGTACTATGGACAAATCCGAACATACGTGCCTATAATATACACGATTATCGTGCCAAGAGCATTTTAGGAACACGCCTGGAACGCAGAATATGCGTTTTTCAGTCTTTTCAAATCGAAAAATATCTCCATTTTATTTTTGCGTTACGCTTTCATCCTAATTTTTGTATAGCCAATTTATGCTAAGCAGAAGGAGAGAGCGAAACAGGAACTTGCCGGATGTCCTTCTTCTTTCTGCATAAGCATCCGTTGGCGGTACGACTTTGTAACCAACAACCAACCTTGCGAAAGGAGGAAACTATGCCCTTTAATACGAAAGAGCGCAACAAACAGCGGGCGTCGGAGATCAAGAAATATACACAGGAGGAATTGCTTGAACACAACGCCGGCGCAATCGAGGTTTTCAAGAAATGGGAAGCCTCAAAGGCTGCGGCAGAGAAGGCTGCGGCAAAAGCAGAGAAGACAAAGGACCCTGCAGACGAAGCGAAGGCCCGTAGCCTGAAGGCAAAAGCAAAAGAAGCCCAGGATGCCTATGTCATTTTTATGTGGGAAGAATTGCAGGATCTGGTCTATAAGAGGATCCATGAGAACTTATTCCTTCGCGGTTCGGACCTCGAGGACCTGGTGTCTGAAGCAAAGACCGGTCTGATAGGGAACATCCTGGAATATAACCCGACCTGGTGCATGCCGTCGAGTTATTTTATGATCAGGATCGACCAGTACCTCAAGCAGGCCGCACACCAGGGCAGCAACCTGTCGAGCCACTACATCCAGAAACTCCTGAAGCTGGACAAAGTGGCAAGAAAAGCCGGGTATGAAGGTGCTTTTGATCCGGATCTGTCCCACCCGGAGCTGGCGCAGCTCGCAAACGAGTCTATCCAGACCGTTGTCAATACGCTCGAGCAGGCTAATTACAAAAATACCAGCCTTCTTGAAGCAAAAGACACGGAGACCGGCCGCGGGGATTTTATGAACCCGGCAGACAAGGTCCTTCTGGACGAGATGCGTATATTTGTGGCGAAAGCATTCCACTCGCTTTCGTTATACGAACAGTTCCTCCTCAAAATGCGATACACGCATATTAACGAGGACGGGAGTGTCGGCGTATCAGGGCGCAAGATCCTGGAAGAACTGAACGATCCGGAAAAAAGAGAAGAACTCGGGATCGGCGAAACCGAGGTCTTCGACAACAACCGCATCCAGGCGGATGAGCAGAGAGCGATCAGCAAGCTCCGTCACGTGCCTGGGATGCAGGAAAGGTTCGGATATATGCGGCACAGCAAAGCCCCTGTAGGTATGAAAACCTATCGACAGGCACCTGACGAAACTATCATGTCTCAGATCACGAACCTTTAAACTGTTTCGTAACTAAGGAAGCGCTTCTTTGAAAAAGAGGCGCTTTTCTTATTATACGAGAGTTCACGGTAAGAAATAGACAATATGTAATGACCAGACCAAATTTCCTATATCCAAATTTTTCTAATCGCGGTAAAATTTCTAAAATCTTTACTCATCCTATAGGCAAGAAAAAGAAAGGAGAAACTCTTTTTATGTAATAGCTTTACGTAAATTGAAAATATGCGGATATGAAAACAGACACCATCAAGAAAAATCATTATATAAAAGAAGGCGTAGTGACATTCTTCTTGAACCTTGCCAGCATACCCTTACGGCTATTTTTAGTCGGGCTGCCTTCAGTCATCATTGTTAGTATTGCCGGGTACATACTTTATCGTTTTACATGGGATCCTAATCTTATCTATGTTTTGATCGCCGGACTTACAGCAGAAGCCATCGCGATCTTCTTTTGGACACAATTTGTCGGAAGATATGATAAAAAGTCGAGTGAAGAAAAGACTGCCGCGAATACCATCAGCGTTGGGGCTCTTATCTTCCTCGGCTTTCTCTATATGAAATTCATACAGCCCCTCGGGCTGGACCTTTCATTTATTATATGGTTTTGTATCGCTGCTGTCTTTATTGCAGCATTCTTAAACGCCCTGGCGAATGTAATCGACTCCAAAAATATCGATAAAAGGAAAGCTGCCGGAGGATATAGATGGCACAGCCAGTACTACACGAGCCGTGCTGAGCAGAAAGAGAGAAGACGATCTGACAGGGGGGCATATAGGAGGAATAGCTATGATCAGTATTACAAGGAGCGGAAACAAAAATCCTGGAGAGACAGGGCATACCGGTCTGAACATACTGCTGGCGGCACATCTTCCGGTACAGACTATGTATACTTCAAAGATATGACCCCGCAGCAGGCAAAAGATGTATACAGGAAACTGGCGAAGACTTACCACCCGGATAACCCAGACACCGGAAATACTGAAATGATGCAGCGTGTCATGGAAGAGTATAAGCGCCATACTGCCGAGTTTGGCGAAGCGTAGGAGAGTAACTATGTCAAAAACACACCAGGAAGTAGAACCATATTTCAAATTCAGAAAAATGTCATGCGGCTTTTGGGCCGGGGTAAGCCGATACAGAAACGATAATGACGTCGACGTTCTATTTGAAAACGGCTATATCGCAGAACATATGACGTTACGCGCTTTTGAAGAAGGTATAGTTCCTATTGGCAGCGAAGATAATATCATTCCATTTGCGGCCAGGAGCAATATCCTTAAACAACCCAAATAGCAAGAGCTATTTTGCTAATCTTTTATTCCATCGATAAACCGTCATCCTATACGTGCAATAAAACGCAAGAAAGTATAAGGAGGGAAAAAAGATGGGCAAAAGCTATAGTAAATACAGATGGAACCTGCCAGAACTCTGCCAGCAGGCGGATGCATTTCAGGTCGCTGAGATGATCGGGATGCGCATACGTAAGGCGGGATCTACGATTTTTGTCGAAAACGTAGAAGGGCGCACGGAAACAGCTCTGACACATTGCCAGCTGTTCCACACCGGGATGCGTGATTATTCAATCGCGCAAAGCTATACCACGTATAACATGGTGAAGGAATACTACGCCAACATCCTCGGGAAGCCATTGTCCCACGACGAGATCTGCACGATCCTTGCAGATACGTGCGGTGGAGCAGATGCATTCCGGGAATTAAAAGAGGAAAGGAAAAATGGTGTTAAGGCACCGAAATTTCCTATGAAGCCCGAGGATTTCGCCTTGATCGGGCTTGCTCCGAAAAACCGTTGGCACCGGGAAGTGGTGAGCTGGCAGTCCTGGAAGGATGAGGAGCATACAGAAAAGCATGAGGACGGCTTTGCAAAAACAAAAGCACTTCCCGTGCCGAGTATTTATACCTTATTCCGCGAGGATCCGGAAGCTTTCTGGTATCTGGTGTCATCAAAAACGCGGAATAAACTGGAGAGTACTGAGCTCTCGATCCTTGAACTTGAAAATTTAAAGGACTCAGGGGACGGGCTTAAAGACGCATATCTGAAAAAGATGCGCGACGAGCTCGCCCAGCTTAAAAACCTGAAGTCCAGGTTGGAGCGGTATCTTAATAGGGACCGCCCCGACTTTATCAAAAACCGGGTCGTTCCGGTAAAAGCCGCATCTTAAACAAAAGACCTCGGGTTTTCCCGGGGTTTTTTGCGTATTAGAGAGAGAAAAAAAGAAAACACCGATTTTTCGAACACGTCTTTCATCCTATAAACAGGATTTTAATTTATGAAAAATCGGAGGAAAGTTACATGGCAAGATTAAACCTGGCATTTATGTACGGGCTGATCGAGAAAGAACCGTTTATCCGAAAGGACGAAAACGGCGAACCGGTTCACGCGATGAGTTACGTACACGTGGTACGCGGCTATCGTGATGACCACGCAAACAAGTACTACATGAAACACGACCACCCGCTTGTCATCTCGCTGGAAAAAAAGCAGGTGAAAGAGATGGCGACGTGGAAGCCAAACGATACCGTGCTTATCAAAGGGACGATCACATCCAAGTTCATCGACAAGCCGTCGTATTGCCCGACATGCCGCGATGAAAACGGGAACTCGGTCGTCAACATGGCAAAAGGGATCCTTATGTTCGTCACCCCTGTGTTCTGCCGGAAGATCGCGCACTTTGATACAAAAGACGAGGCGGTAAAGGATATCATCAAGAGCCGTGAGGTCTCAAACCTTGCGTATCTGCATGGGTATCTCATCAAAGACCCCACGTACTTTAAGACAAAGCATGAAACGATCGTGACACAGTACCAGATTGGGGCTGACAGAAAGCTCAGGATCCGTACCGACAGCCCGGATATCCGTACGGATTGGCCGTACATTAAGTCATACGGCGATCAGGCGATCGAAGATAAGATGCGCTTAAGGCAAGGGTCTGAGATCTACCTCGACGGCGTCGTGCAGGCAAGGACTGTGCATCGGAAGACAAAATGCCGGTGCTGCGGGCAGATCTATGAGTGGGAAGATCAAACCATGGAGCTTGTGCCGTACGCTGTTGAGTATATAACGAACTACATGACAGACAATATGCTCGAACAGGAAAAGGGTAAGATGGCCGAGGATATAAGGCAGGAACTTTTTGACTTCTTTGTCAAAGACACTATCACAGAAGACGAAAACTCCGAGGATATCGATCTGTCAACAGTAGCTTCGGAACCCGGTAAGCCTAAACAAAAGAGCGTCGAAAAGGTTTCTTGAGAAACTGCATTATCCCTCTTGACAATAGAACGTATGTTCGATATAATGAGTGCGTCGGGGGAACCCCGAGTGTTTCCGGAAACACACGAGGCGTAATGAAAAAATAAAATTCAGGAGGGATTTAAAACGAAAGCGGCGGTCGATAATCAAAGGGAGGATCGCGTGAGGGAGAAGTTACAGGTCGAAGTCAAAAAACTCGCAACGGATGATACGATCGCTGAGATCTTATCCAGTGGAAAAGATGTCACCTTGCGATGCACAAAAGACGGCCATATAAGGCTGTATCAGAGTGAATTAAAAAAAGTCACTGACTGAAAGGGCAGTCAGGAAGAGCTAAAGGGAGCTGTACGGAAGAATCTGTGCAGTTCCCTTTATTTTTTACTCAAAACTTCATCCTATCCGCGTATCAAAATAATTTATGAATGAAAGGAGGAAAAAACCATGGAAAAGTTAAAAGACAGCTGGTCCTTATCCGGGACAGGCATGCAGAGTTTCATCAAGGAATGTTCCAAGTTTTCGGAGCAGACCAAAATGGTCACTGTAGACCTTAAGGAAGTAACATTCCTTTCTCTCTGTAGGATCGAAGATGTGGCAAGGAAGCAGCCCGGGATGGCAGTGTTTTATATTCTCACGCCGGAGTACATGGACGACTATAAGTCCTTTGGCGATCCTCTGCCGTTCGGGTCTTTCCCGATCTCAGACATCGGGACCGAATTGTACGAGGAGATGGTCAACTCCACAGCTATGATGATGATCATCGGCGATGACCGTTATCTTCTCGGGAAGGATGTGTTTCTGACATTGTGCCAGACAGCACAGGTATCAGGCAACATGGCGTCAGAACGGGCGGATATCTTCAGAGACGCCCACATCGTCGCAGGACTTTTCAGGGCGAGGAACAAGGTGTCGTTCGTTTACAGAACGGACGAAAAAGGTCGGAATAAGATCTTCGCTTGCTTCTCTAAGTCTCATAAACATCTTGGGCAGAAGATGAGCCTCGTGGACAGCCTGGCGGGAGACAACATCTCCATGGCGCTTACTATGTCTGGGCTTGAGATGGAAGCGGTGAACTGGGAGATCAGCAACCGGGCAACAGACCTTTTCATTAAGTTCAAGTCCGGCAACAAATACCATCCTGGTATCTGGCTCTCCGATTCCGACACGGGGTATTCTTCTATAACAGCACGGTCCATCGTGTACGTTGATGAGGAGTACGTCGTGCAGGAGGAGTTCCTGCTGCAGCATTCGAAGCTGGCGACACCTGAAAAGGTGGAAGAGATCGTGTTAAAAGCGATCGCATCCGCAAGGGACGCGGCATTTGATGATGAGATCGAGCTGCTCAGAGAGCAGCCGGCTGACATCAAACGCTGTGTAAAATGTCTTTTCAGAGAGAATCCGGGATCGCCAAAAAAGGCACTTCTTATGGATTACCTCGAAGACGAGGCTCCAGAGGACGCAAAGGAGATGGTGCTCAAGGCCATCGGCATGCTGTCCGAACTGGAGTTTAAGGACAGGAACCGCAATGTCGGTCTTCGCCGTCTTGCATATGTCCTGCCGTCACTCGTGATGGCTGAACCCTTGCCGATCGCAGGATAGTCATGGGAAAAACAAAAGAGAGGCTTTTTGCTTCTCTTTTGTTTGCCTAGATTTTGAAAACTTATTTTCCCGGTAAAGCGTCATCCTATCCGTGTATCTAATAATTTTATGAAGGAAAGGAGAAAAGAAATGGGTAAAGAAAAACCGTTCCGGCAGGAATTCAGGAACCTCCGTGAGGACGAGATTTCCGCAGAGAAGGCCCAGGTCAATAAGGGCGGAGTGAAGGTTCTCTTGTGGAAGTCGCGGTTTGCTACGGCAGACATCCTGGACGAGACGGTCGGACAGGATGGATGGTGGCTCGAGTATTCCAATGAGAATCGCAACTGCACGCTCCACGTAAAGTTGAACGACTCATGGGTACAGCGGACCGGCATCGGGGACAAGGACACTCCGAAGGCACTTGCAGACGACAGTCTGAACCGTGCGGGACTGCTCTTTGGGATCGGCCGCGAGCTCTTCACGGCTCCGGAGATCTTCTTCCCTGCGAAGGATCTCTCGAAGTACGTGTACGACGAGAAGACCGGAGAACCGCCTACATGCCTTAACACCTTCAAGGTGCATAAGGTAGAATATGTGGGAAAGGTGATCAGCAAGGTCACTATCGGCGCCTATGAGTGGGAAAAGTGCACCAAGATCTTAACCTTCACAAACAAAAATGTGAAGGCGGAAGAAAAACCGGCAGAAAAGCTGGTGGAAAAGCCTGTTCAGACAGCGGCACCTGAAAAAGCCGAGCCTAAGGCAGCTGCCAATGCGCAGCCCAAACAGGAAAGCAAGCCTACCCCTACCGTCAAGCCTGCAGCCACCACGGCAACCAAGCCTGCCCCCGAAAAGCCTGAACCGGAGAGGGTCGGGAATGATGCGCTCTTCGCTGAAGACGAGAAGATCATTATCCCTGGATCCTGCAAGGGTCTTATCTACGGGAAGGCAAAGACCATGAAGAAATTCTGGTCACTCGTCGATTGGGCAAAGGGTCCGGGGCGTGCGCGCCAGTACGATGACGCGGCGGTAAATGATCAGATCGCGCGTATGCGCAAGCTCATCGCACCTACCCAGTAAAAGGATAAAGCTGTATGCCGCAAGGCATGCGGCTTTCCTTTGCAGAAAAGAAGGTATTTCGTATTTTTGTAGGATAGCACATTTATTTTACGAGGTACCTTTCATCCTATAGATGTTCAAAAACAATAGATGTAAAAGGAGGAACCAAATTATGAACAAAGTTATTTTAATCGGTCGCTTAACAAAGGATCCGGACATCCGCTATTCCACGAACGACCAGGCCATGGCGATCGCGAGGTATAATCTCGCAGTAGACCGCAGACGCCAGAAAGACAAAGAACCGCAGGCAGACTTTCCCTCCTGTGTGGCGTTTGGGAAGCCTGCGGAATTTGCCGAGAAGTATCTGAAAAAAGGCACCAAGATCTGTGTGACCGGGCGGATTCAGACCGGCTCGTACACGAACAAAGATGGCCAGAAAGTATACACCACGGATATAGTGGTAGAAGAGCAGGAGTTCGTGGAAAGCAAAAAGTCGTCTGAAAGCGCTGAGCCTGATGAAGCTTCCGCAGAAAGTGCAGCAGACGGCTTCATGTCAATCCCGGACGGGGCTGACGAGGAATTGCCGTTTAACTAATCCGGCTTGTTCAGAAAAGGATTGAGCGCTCTTGTGGCGCTCTGTTCTTTTGCATTTCTTTATCTCTTTATTTTTATCTGTGACTTTCATCCTAAAAATGGATTTAATCCGCGCATGGACTATAACCACATTTTAAGGAAAGGAGGAAGGCGTGTCATAGAATTCGTTAACTCACAGTAACAGACGTATTAGAAAGGAGGGCAGCGAAAGGCTGTAATTTACTTATGAGAAAAACATTTTTAACAAAACTGATAGCCATATCTACTGTATTTGCGATGGCTTTCCCTGGAGCAGTTATGGCAGATACGGCAACAGAAACAGAAACCGGTACAGGAATTTTATCAGAAACTCAGGACTTCCTTCAGCCGGACCTTGTGAATATCGAAGGTGAAACGGAAGGACTTTTTGACACGGAAGAATTATCCGCCCTTGAGGCGTCATATTCCACGATGTCAATAAGTGAGAAAAAACTGGAAATGGCACCTGGTGCAAGCAAACAGCTCGTGGTCTATTCAGGCGATTCAGATGATCCTGTTGATAATGTTGAATGGAGTTCGACAAAAGAAAGCGTCGCGACAGTAGACCAGAACGGGGTAGTCACAACAGTCGGCCTTGGCTCAGCCTCGATCAAAGCAAAAGTCGACTCCAAGACTTTATACTGCAGCGTACGCGTAGCGGCAAAATCCATAACACTTTCGCCAGATAAAACAGACCTAACTGTAGGAGATACTGCCGTAATCGCAGTAAATATAGAGCCGGAAGGGCAATGGGCTGATTTTATGACGGTGTCATCGTCGCAACCGGAAATGCTAAGTATAGAAGAAGTAACCGGAAACACGATCGTCGTCAAAGCCATCGGTGCTAACGATAAGTCGTGGATAAAACCCGCAGTGCAGGTGAAGATCGGGACAAAGTCGGCGACTGCCAGGTTTACGGTACAGGAAAAAATCGATGACGAACTCTCATTAAACTACACAGAGCTTCGGATGGCACCTGGGCAGAAAACAAAACTGACTATAAACCCAAGCTCTGCCGCAAAAAATGTAGTATGGGGTACCTCAGACAGCGGCGTTGCCAAGGTGAGTAAAACCGGCGAGGTGACAGCTGTAGGCCTCGGGGATGCAGAGATCAGCGCGATAGTAGGGTCAGAAACCCTTATCTGTATAGTAAGAGTAGGGGCAAACAGTATAACGATCACGAACGAACAGGATATAAAGAATATAGTCACCTCACAGAAAAAGACAATTAAAGTGCAGGTCGACCCAGAAGGCAGTTCATGGTACAAGTTTATCAAAGCCACTTCTTCAGATGAAAATGTAGTAAAAGTTGAAAACGTGACCAGCAGCGGGATCAACATAAAAGCTGCCAGTAAGCTCGCTTCGAATAAAGCAAGCGCGACAATAACCATAAAGATCGGTTTCAAAACAGTGGAAACAACGATCACGGTTTCCGAAGGCAGTATCGAAGGGATTACATTAAGTGATACCAAACTGGATATGGTTCCGGGGCAAATGAAGATGCTTACAGTAAGATCAAATGACCCGGTCGATCCAAAAGATATCACATGGAGTTCGTCGAATACGAAAGTCGCTACTGTAGATGATAAAGGCGCTGTAAAAGGCGTTGGGCCTGGGTCGGCGAATATCACGGCTAAAATTGGGGCAACAACCCTGACATGTAAGATAAATATTGAGGTAAAATCTATAAAGCTTTCTTCTGATGTAAACACACTTAAAGAAGGGGACACAGCTACGATCAACGTGGAGGTGGATCCAGCCGGGGCATGGAAGGATTGCTGGAATGTAACGTCAAGTTCAAAGTCTCTTGAGATAGTATCTGAGACAAATGACACGATAAAGGTAAAAGCCAAGAAGATAACCAATCCAAAAGGTGAAACAGCAAAGGTTACCGTAAAAATTGGTCCATATAGATATGGAACAATCTCGTTTACATTACAAGCACCTGACGGTAATTTATTCTCTTTAAGTGAAACAAAGCTTGACATGAAGCCCGGGGATAAAAAAACACTTAAAATCACGCCCTCGACGACGAAAAAGAAAACATGGTCTTCCTCGGACAACAAAGTAGTAACAGTTTCGCAAAAAGGTGAAGTACAGGCGATTGCTCCAGGGAACGCAAAGATCACGGTGTCTATAGGAGATATCGTTACTGAAAAATTGGTCTGCGACGTGACTGTAACACAGCTTAAAAATCTGTCGTTGAATAAAACAAGCTTAAGCCTTCTGCCCGGGAAAACCGAGCAACTTAAAGTCAGTTCTCCTGAAGGGACACCGAAAAACGTCACCTGGTCGTCGTCAAATACAAGTATAGCAACCGTTTCAGCAAACGGGGCGACATGTAAAGTAAAAGCAGCAGGAGCCGGCACTGCTACGGTTAAGGCACAGGTTGGGACCGAAGTATTGACATGTGAAGTTTCTATTGAGCCAACCAAGATATATGTAACTGTTGATAAAACAAAGCTGATCGTTGGAGAAAAGACAAAAGCATATGCAGATATATCTCCGTCAGGGAAATGGCCTGTAACGTGGAGCAGCAGCAATGAAAAAGTTGCCACTGTAGACAAAAACGGGAATATAAAAGCCATATCGCACCCGGGCGGGTCAGATGAAGCTCTCGTCAAGATCACGGCAACCGTCGGTTCAAAAACGGGTTTCATAAATATCCGCGTAAAACCGGAAGATAGCGGCGGAGTGAATTTATCCTGCAAGAAAAAAACGCTTGAACCCGGGAATTCATTTATATTAACAGCAAGCCCGGCATCCAGCCAGACGCTATCTTCAACCCTGAAATGGACCACAAGCGACAGTAAAGTGGCAAAGATCAGCCCGTCGTCTAATAAAAAGACCTGCACGGTCACCGGGGTATCAAAAGGGACTGCTACAATAATCGTTTCGTTAGGAAATAAATCAGCGGAATGTGTAGTAACTGTAACCGGGAACCCGCCTGTGATCGAATTTAATGATGTAAGCGGAAAAGTTGGCGAAACGATCAAGCTTACAGCAAAAGTGACTAATTGTAAAGCTAATGCAAAAGTCGAATTCTATATCGAAAAAGGAGACGCGATAATCGTTAAGGCTGATTCAAAAGTGAAAAACGAAGCGGCAAGCTGTTCTATCAAAGCAACAAAGAAGGGCACGGTAAAAGTGAATATTAAGGTGGAATCAGATGGCGCGAAGACGAACAAGACATGCACGGTAAGAATTAAATGACCAGAAAGGGAGATCGGTATACATTATTCCGGTCTCCCTTGTATAAACCATACAAAGATGTATCACGGAAAGAAAGGAAGGAATTTATGAGAAAAAAAGTACTTACGAAAATATCTGCATTAACAATGGCGTTCCTTATGGTGTTTCCTGTTTTTACAACGGTAAAAGCAGAAGAAACCAGTACAGAGGATTCGGGATTTGTAGAGGATATGGACCTCAGCTCAGAAGAGATCGAAGGCAGCTTTGATGTTCTTATCCCTACGGAAGCTTCCACGCCGAAACTCAATGTAACGAAACTTAATATCGCGCCAGAGACCGGATATCAGCTGGTCGCCACTCTTCCGGAAGGTGAGGAAGGCACGATCACCTGGACATCCTCTAAAGAAGAAGTCGCTACTGTCTCAGAAAGCGGGTATGTTTATGCGGTGGGAGTTGGCACAACAACGATCAAAGCCTACAACGGTTCAAGATCGGCAAGCTGTTCGGTAAGCACAGTACCTACTTCGATCAAGCTCTCAGCCACCAAAACCGAGATCCAGCCTGGCGAAACAACGAAGATAACGGCTGAAATAGAACCGGCGGGGAACTGGAGTAATTACGGCGAAGCTACGATATCAAATGAAGACGTTCTCCGTGTAGTGGAAGCAGATGATAATACCGCAATTCTTATCGGAGGGGATCTTAACGGCAGGAGCAGCGCCACATCAACGGTAAAACTTAAGATCGGGTCGAAAACAGCTTCTATCACGATCAAGGTGAAAGAAATAACTTATACCGGGCTTACATTAAGCGATACAAAGCTTTCTATGGCTCCAGGGAATACGCATAAACTCTACGTCAAGGCGGATTCAGCATCATCTATAAGCGACGTTATATGGACTTCTACTAAGGAAGATGTTGCCACTGTCTCTGATGATGGTTTAGTAACAGCGCTAGATGTAGGAACAACTACGATAAAAGCAAAAGTCGGATCAAAGACTCTAAGCTGCTCGGTTTCTGTCCAGCCGACCAAGATCACATTAAAAGCGACAAAAGATACCTTAAAGATCGATGAGACTGCAAAAGTCACGGCTGTGATCGAGCCAGCCGGAGATTGGGAGATAGAATGGACGAGTTCAAACAGCAACATCGTGGATGTGGATGACGACAGAACGATCACGGCTATAGGGACAAACAATAAGTCCTCGGCTACGGCAAATATCAAAGCAAAAGTCGGATCGAAATCAGCGCAGCTTAAGATTACGGTAAATGCACCACAGCCTGGAAATGTAGTGCTGAACGAGAAGAATAAAAAGATACAAGGCGGAGAGAAGTTTACCCTTGTCGCAACCACTGACACGGATAACGGTTATCTCGGGGATCTGAAGTGGACGAGCAGCAATGACAATGTGGCAAAGGTAAAGGTTTCCTCTGATAAGCAAAGCGCCACGATCGAGGGGATTGCCAAAGGGAAATCCGTTATTACGGTAACAAACGGGAAAATGAAAGCTATCTGTAAAGTGACCGTAAATGCATCAAAGCCAACATTTACATTCCCTGCGACGAAAAGCGCAAAGAAGGGTGAGATCGTAAAACTTAAGGCAGTAATGAAGGATTGCAGCCCTAACGCAAAAATCGCATTCAGTATCATTAGCGGTAACGGGACCCTTATGACGTCAGACACTCAGTTATATAACGGCAACGAAGCATGCTGTACGCTTAAATCAGGCAAGAAAGGGCAGGTAAAAGTCAAGATCGTTGTTGAGTCGTATGGATTGAGCGCCAACAAAACCTGTACGGTCACATTTAAATAAAAAGAAGATACCAAATGGAAAAGAGCTATGGGAAACACCATGGCTCTTTTCTTTATTTTAAAAGGCGGCTTTCATCCTATAGATGTCACTGTACGTTTTTTTCTAAGAAAGAGAGGTAAAAGCCTATGAACACTGCCTATGCCGCACCGCCTGCGGAAACCCAGTTCACCGCAGGAGTATCGGATGTGGCTGCAAAAACGGGTTACTACGATACCTACATCCGCTTCAGGGAAGCGATCAAGGACCGTTTCAAAGACGAGATCCCGGATGCAAAGCCTTATTTCATATATGGCAGCCGTCCGGAGAAACTGAAAGCCGAGTTGGCGCAAATAGGTAAAAATTTCGGAAACGTGCTCGGTTCAAAAAATATCATCATCATTTCAGCCGGGGATGAAATAGAGATCGCAAAAAGGAACAGGCAGATCCTGGAAATACAAAAACAGGGCAGATTTGCCGCTGTTCTATCTCCGGAAGATCTGGCAGAACCGATCAGCAAAAGCGAGTCTTTTACCGACAAACGCCTTATCTCGATCGGGCCTCTTTCAGAAGATGTATCGGAACGGTTTCAGAAAAATTGCGGGAAGATCGCACCGTCGTTTCTGGTTGGGACAAAAGAATACGCAGGAAATACATACGACGCGATAGTTTCGGCGCAGCTTATCCATGGTGAAGAACCCGATGTGGCAAAGGCTTTGCTTTCTGCAGCAATCGAAAGTCAGGGAAGGGCAGGTACAGAGAACAGAAACCTATTAAACCAATTTTCCTTAAGCAATATAGAGATAAAGCTTGGGGATATCTTACATAACCGGGTTATGGCGAAAATGAGTGAACGCAACTGGAATGATAAGCCCGGGGCCTTTTTCTCTAACTATTTCACAGAAGCTGCGCGAGAGATGTCTGATTTTGCGCATGGCCGGATAGAAACACCGGAGCTCATTTCCATTCATGAAGAACTTAAAGCCCAAGGGCAGGATTCACACTCGTACGGAAGAAGATCCGTCGGTGTCTTGACTGCCAGAACGACCCAGGCGGAAAAGATGTATCGGGAGCATGCCAAAGAAATGAAAAAAGAAGCGGTTATGCAAGCGAAAGCGCCTACAAAGCCTGCGCTTGAGCATAAATATCTGGCGATAAATGAGAGGTAATAAGCACTATGGCAAGTTCAACGATCAATAAAGAAAAACGGAAGAAAAAAAGAGAGCGCGTTTACTATATCTACGGCGCAGTGATCGCCGTGATAGTGCTTTACCTATACATGCACATCGTCACGATCTATACATCAAGCCAGCGGTCTTCCATTGCAGACGCTATGTCCGAGGGTTTTATACATGCTTTTTCAAAACCATTTGAGCTGCATGTAACGGGTACCGCGATGCTTTTGTATTTCGTGGTAGTCGGCGTAACGATCGCATTTATTCTCCTGCGAAAATGGGACAAAGAGATGAAAAAGCACGATAACCCTGAAACCGTAAAGGGTGAAGCGCATCTAATGAACGCGCAGGAGCTCGAGGATTTTCAAAAGAACATGTGTGATCCGATCGGGGAAAAAGGTATCAATGGGCCAAATAACATGATCCTGTCAAAGGATATCCGATTGGCGATCGACGGACGCCGGACGAGAAGGAACTGCAATGTCCTTGCGATCGGTGGTTCCGGTGCAGGTAAAACAAGGTTCTTTGCCGCACCGAATATCCTTCAGTTCAATAGTAACTTTGTAATCACGGATCCATCAGGCGAGATATTACGTGACTATGCCAAAGCACTTGAAAACGCCGGGTATGAGATATTGGTGTTCAACATCTCCGATGTCTATCGTTCGAACCGGTATAATCCTTTCCATTATATAAATGAGGAGAAGGATGTTT
>JAEEGL013615984.1_pt1 | contig 39083 bp, 32 predicted proteins | sample 9134231 | NCBI WGS metagenome assembly JAEEGL01 (sample SAMN16246548, study PRJNA631951) | gut metagenome | biome: gut microbiome; feature: rumen; material: fiber-attached | host: Bos | place: Iran: Karaj | collected 2018-10 | reverse complement strand
TATAATCGGCGGTCTTTGTATCGACCGAGCCTGTAGGTTCGTCTGCAAGAAGAAGTTTGGGTGAATTGGCAAGTGCGATAGCTATGGCTATACGCTGCTGTTCACCGCCTGAAAGCATGTTCATCTTACTGCTCTTTTTGCTCGACAGGCCTACCATTTCAAGAAGATCGAGTGCTTTTTCCCTTTTATGCTTTGTTGATGAAAGGTTCATCGGGAGCATAATGTTTTCAAGGGCTGTCAGATACGGAAGCATATTTCTACCGTTGTTCTGCCAGACGAATCCCACCGTCTCCCTTTTATAGAGCACCAGTTCCTTTTCACTCATCGTGAACAGATTCTTACCGTCCACCTTTAATGAACCGGCACTCGGTCTGTCAAGTCCGCCTATCATATTAAGAAAGGTTGATTTACCTGATCCGCTGTTTCCGATAAGCGCAGTCAGTTCACCCTTGTTCACGGTAAGGTCCAGACCCTGCAGTGCCAGTACCTCAGTCTCTTTTGTCTTATATATCTTTACCAGGCCGTCGGCCTGAACCATTACTTCAGTATCAGCCATTGACCCTCTCTCCGTTTTCAAGTTCTATCAGCATGTCAGCCGCTCCCATAAGACCTACATCATGCGTAGTCATAAGAACTGTAATGCCTTCTTTTCTGGTCATCTCCTTAAAGATCTCCGTGACTTTTACAGCCATTGCCGAGTCGAGCTCAGCCGTGGGTTCGTCCGCAAAAATAATTCCGGGACGATGAGCCAGAGCTCTGGCTATTGCAACTCTCTGCTGTTCTCCTCCGGACATTTCGGCACTCATATGATTCATCCTGTTGCCGAGGCCCACAAGCTTAAGACAGTCTTCAACACGCTTACTGCTCTCACGGTTTATTTTGATACCTGCCATACGCATTGAAAACTCCACATTCTGAAAAGCATTAAGTGACGGGATCAGAGATACGGACTGGAAAACAAATCCCATTCTGGTCCTTCTTAAGTTCTCACGATCCTTTTCCGACAGATCTCTTAAATTAACTCCGTCTATAAAGACATCGCCTTCTGTCGGGTCATCAAGTGAGTTGATGATATTCATAAGCGTGGTCTTACCGGAACCGGAACGGCCCTTAAGGATAGCAAAAGTTCCGGTCGGTATCTCCATGTCAATACCTTTAAGAGCCCAGAACGGCCCTGCCGGAGTCTGGAACGATCGCTTTATATTTTTGGTCTTTATCATTATATCGCTCATTATTCCTCACCCAGCTTCAAAGCCTTGGTAACATTCATGCTAAACAGTATGAATATCAGAACAAAGATACATATGAACATCACGGCAGCGATAATGCCATACAGTCTGTACAGGTCTGACACTCTTGTTATGAGTCTCATCGGAAGCACCTGCTCGGATGTTGCATAGGATGTCTGAAGCATTGGTACAAACATCCTGGATGTAAGATAACCTATTCCGATACCTGCGATTATCGAAAACAATCCGCAGAATATCTGTTCATTTATGAGGAGATGGACGATCTCATTCTTGTGTAATCCGCATGCGCGCAAAACACCGAATATGAGCTCTCTCTCCCTTATCGACATGATCCAGTAGATCAGGTAGCCGACACCGCATAAAAGAAGCGTAACAACAAACCCCATTGTCAGCACTCCGTTTGTTCCCTGAAGCAGCGGATCAGTCATGGTTTTTTCTATGTCCTCGGATTTGTTGACATATCTCTTTATCTTCATATTGTTTTTTTCGATAAAATCATATACCGCATCCGGAGAAACATCAGTCTTAAGATCAGCCCATATCTCGTATGGCTTAACCCCCCACTGTTTCTTTAGTTTTGAATACTGTGCGACTACAAGGAAGTTATCCTCAGTGGTTGCAGTCCCGTCGGGATTAAGCACTGTAAGCGTCGGTGAGTAAGTGGGAAAATAGCTCACAAAATCCACGATCTTTCCCGACATTGAGGTCCCGTCTGAATTGTTGAATGTTATCGTATCACCGACCTTATAATCGTATTTGGTCATAAAGTTTTCGGATAACAGTACTCCATCCTCTACAGTGGCAAGCTCATTAAGATACTCATAATACTGTTTGGCATTGATCCCCTGGCGGATAAATGTCATCTGTCCGAATTCCCTGGTATGTATTCCCATCAGTGTAACTGACAGACGTCCCGTCTTACCCTGTTTGATAAATGCCTTATCATCATAGAACACTTTGGTATATGAGGAAGCAAAGTTCATCGATGCATACTTGTTAAAGTCGGGTTCCATATACTGTCCGGTAGGGACACCCGACTGGTCGGTTATCGCAGGCCAGTTCTCCTTTATGATAAGATCCACACCATCTCTGTAATCTGTATTTTCAACTGCGTTTTCAAGTATCGTACGAGCAACCGTTGCGTGGAACATACCAAGAGATACGGTCATTATAAGGAACAGCATGATAAGCTGCATCTTACGCCCGTTTTTTATATTTTCCATGAATGAGATATAACCTGCCGGGCCGCACAGCTTCTTTACACAAATATAAATAAGTTTAACGATATAAGGCTGTATCCTGAGGAAGAAAAGTCCCATACCCACAATGAACAAAGATGAACTGATGTAAAGAAGCGGGTCCAGTTTCTGACCCGATAACACAGTCGTTGAGATATCCTGCATCCTCTTGTTAAAGGTGTAAAATCCGTATAAAGATACTCCTATCAGGATTATATCCAGGAAAAGTATCTCCCAGAGACTTCTCTTTTTTATTGCCTTCTGCTGTTTCAGATGAACTATTGAAACCTTGCTGTGCTTAACTGCGGGTATCGATATGCTCATGAGTGTTACGCCCATTGCGATCAGCGCATAAACAAAGGTTTCGGTAGTGTACTTGATATTAAGCGATGAATTAAGGTTAAACTCAAGGAAGTTCCTCGTGGATCCGAGGATACGACTGAAGAGACCTCCAAGAGGGATACCTATAACCGCCCCGATGATCGTAAGGAAAAGTCCCTGATAAATGTATAAAAGGAGTATCTGTCCACGGAAGCTTCCACGACTCTTTATAACGGAGATCTCATTACGCTCCATTTCATACATCTGCCCCGATATCATCAGGAGGAATGCAGCCAGGAGCACAAGAACCGGGATCTGCAGTATCAGCAGAGTTGCAGAGATCCTGACCTTCTTGATCTCATATTCTTCAAGTATGCTCTGATAAGCTGGATCCTTGATAACACTCTTGTATGCACTCTTATTACACAGATAGTCCGTCTGCTCATTGATATTACCAATCATGGATGCGGTTACGGATTCATAATCTATAAGATCGTAAACATCGATGTTGATGTTGTATTTCACCGAGCTGTCACCAAGGAACATACTTCCAAAGAGCTCCGGCGACATAAAGCAGGACTCGTAAAGGTTTTCAGGATTCTCCTGAAAATAGAACTTATCCTGCTCATTTTTTGTAAACACACCGACAACCTTTATTCTTATTTCTTTGTCGTCCGCAGTCTTTAATCTGTCAAACTTAAGTGTTTCTCCAAGCAGCAGTCCCCGTGATACCAGCGTTGACTGTGAAACGATAACTTCGATATTGCCTTCATCATCGACTCCGTCTTCGGAATACATTTCTCCGTTGATGAGTTTAGCATGCTCACTAAGGCCGCTCATCGAACATAAAGACAGATCCATATCTTCGGCATCATCCCTGTTGATATCGGATTTAACAGGTGCACGAAATATACTGTAGTAATACAGTGTAAGATATTCCTCTGCTCCAAGAAGGGAATATATCTCTTTCGAATAATTCTCGATCTTGCCGATCGTTCCCTTTTTGTCCTTGTTGCAGTTGGCACTCATACGTACCATCATCGGCCATCTGCCTTCGGATGCTATATACTTCGTGAATTCATCCTGGAGCATCCTGTCGTAGGCAGCCTTCTGATAAAGCGGGAAACTGACTGTGGTAGCGATCAGAAGGATACATCCCAGCAGGAGGCTTAAGTTCATCCACTTTTTCTGCCACATCTTCTGCAGCATTATTCCAAGCATATTTCCATACCCTCCGTGATGTCTCCGTATGCCACCCAGTAGTTCAGGTTATCCGCTCCGCCGGCATAAAATTTTACAAGACGTATCTCACCGTCTTCGCCCCTGGTTATGACATAGGTGTCATTTCCCGTCTTGTAGACAGACGCTTTAGGGATGAGCAGCACATCGTTCATATCCTTTGCGATGGCGCTCACCGTATAACGGCTGCGGCTCCAGTAACCGTTTGACATATTGGAGCCCGATTCAACCAGTTTTTCCATATCATCGCTGTTTATCTTAACCAGCGTATATCCCAGATTAAGATCCTTTGAAAGACCATATGGGTTAAGGCTTACGACCATACCTGTAATATCAGTACGATCACCGTTCTGGTCCTTTATGGTAACCGTAACTTCATTCCCGTATGATAAAAAGCCCTTATCTTCAACAACTATGTAACTCGAAAGATTGGATGATACCTGCAGAAGTCTCGTGTCATATCCGATCAGCTCTCCGTCCTTAAGATCACTAAGATCTGTAACGATGCCGTCGTAAGGAGCCTTTATATCAACCACACCTATATATCTTGTCAGCTTATCAAGCTGCTTCTGAAGGTGTTCTATGGATCTTTCCCTTTCCCTTATGGCTCTGTCAAGAGAATTAAGTTCATCTTCATCACTGGTCTTTGTTTTCTGAGCATAAAGATCGACAAGCCTTTCATTCTGCCTCTGAATCTTACGCTCGATCCTGCCGGTCTCAACAGAATCTCCCGTTATCTCTACCTGACACAGAAGTTGTCCTTCTGTAACCTGCTCATATTTTGAAACACACATGGTCTTAAGATAGCATGTGCCGTTCCTGGCGGGGTTGCTTATCCACTCCGCCGAAGGATAGAAAAGGTATCCGTCTGACTGAAAGGTGTTGACCACACTTCCCTTTGTGACTTTTCCGAATTTGGTTCCCAGATCGTACGGCGCATCATAAAGGATCCTGTCCCCTTCCTTAACACCGTATGTTATCTCCGTATAGCCGCTGTCCGACATGCCGATCTGAACAGGAGTGTAAACACTCTCCTCTCCGTCAAGAACATATACAAAGAATCCGGAATCATCCTTGTTGACAGCACCCTTCGGAACACAAAGCGCATTCGTGACTTTCTTTTCAACTACAACTATAAGCGCATATTTGCCGAGGGGTATTTCATCACCAGTATCGGCAAGTTTGAATGTCGTATATACCGCATCGTTTTTCTGAAGGAGTCTTCTGTACTCTTCGGGTTCCATGTTCTCATAAACAACCTCATAGCGTTTGCCGTCTATGATCGCATACACATCTATTGCCTTATTGACTGTGGATTTGCTGACGAATTCACATTTGATCTCTTTGTCATCGGGATTTCCGACTGCGGTTATGGCTGTTCCCTGTGGAATGGTATCTCCGGCATTGTAATAACCTGAAGCCACCACAACACCGTTCATCGTGGACGTTACACTTCCTTCATTTTCTTTTTCATGAAGTCTCTCAATGCGCTTCAGATTATAGTTATAATCCAGTTCAAAAAGCTCCTGTTTTTCTATATACGACTGTTCAAGCTTTTCCCTTGACATTACTGACTGCTTGTATGCACTCTCCGACGGCATGACAGATTTTGCCCAGAAAGCATAGCTCGGATCATCCTCGTTCTCCGGCTCAAAGTTCTTAACATCCTGATAAGCCACTGAGGCTTTATATTCTGCCTTTTTGGCCTGTGACAGGTCATACACGTAATCTTCCAGATAATCGGCATATGATTCAACAAGTTCCGCGTTTTCATCCTCTATCTTTTCAACATCATCATCGATGCTCTCGGATCTGGAAGAAAACAGCGGGTCACCAACTGAAACACTTTCACCCGGAAGTGCTGCATAGGAGCTGAAGGCCAGCGCAGATTCATAAGTGTATTCCACGGTATCGGGACAGATTATGCCCGAATATGTACTTACCACGCAGATATCCCTTACCGATGCTTTTTCATAGCTCAGTGCAGTCCCGACGGGTTCGATAAGTTCGACGACCGGCATGATATCCTCGGAAGCCGCCCCCTTTGACGAACAACCTGCAAGACTCATGAGCAGAACAGGGATCATGATTAAGTTGGCCGTGATCCTTCTGTGCCTCATTTATATACCACCTTGTCTCCTTCGGACAGTCCGCCTGTTATCTCGACCTTGTCATCCCCGGTAAGTCCCGTTTCTATCCATACCATCTGTCTGAAATTATTCTCATCAAGTACATAGACATACGGTTTTTTGTCCGCATGATAAATAGCCCCCAGGGGAAGGCAAAGGACGCTATCCCTTCTTTCGAGGATGAGTTTTAAGGTTCCCGTTGTGCCTACATCTATCCCTTCATTTTCAGGGCCGCTTAAGATATCGAATCTCTGTATTTCACCCCATGAAGATATATCGTAGGGAGTAAGTTCATAATCTCCCGAAGCGTTTCCGTATACGATGCTCATCTCAATAACATCTCCGTCCTTAAATCGCTTCAGACAATCCTCATCCGATGATTCAAAGAATCCGGATCTGCTGTCCACTATCTTCATGACAACTTCGTCTTTCTTTGAAGTTGAGCCCTCAAGATGATCGGCTATTGAGTATACGGTGCCCGTCATGGTCGCATATATCCTGCTTCCCGACTGTTCGCTCTTAAGCGCATTAAGCTTCTTTTTGTCAAACTCTATCTCGTCATTGTAATCCTCGCGTCTGTAATCATAGTCGCGTTCGATGGATTCTATGTTTTTATCATATTTTTTAAGATCGTCTTCGTCCTTGTCCGTATAGTATACAAAGCTGTTGTAGGCACTCTGCTTGTCAAATTCCTCAGCTTTGTCAAGATATCCCAGGAGCAGGGTGTTTTTCGCTATCTTATACTCAAGTTCATCTATCTGTGAACCGAGGTTATCCTCGGAAAGCTCTATCAGAAGATCACCCGTGTTAACGGAATCACCCACATTAACATGAACCTTGGATACACGCTTTCCTCCTACAGGAAATGAAACGGTCTGTTCTCTTGTCTGAGTATATGTACAGGTCACACTCTTTGAAAGTATCACATCATCCCTTGTCACAGCGATAAGACCGTATGCCGATGTTTCCTCCTCGGGTTCTATTACGACAATGTTCTCCTCTTCGGTTTTACTGCAGGAGGACAGCATCAAGCACATCAGTATCATCGCCATTGATAATGCCGGTCTTGAAGCTTTCTTTATAAAATTGATCCTGTCAGAAAATGCAGTCCTTTTCATACTCTGTAAATCATAAGTCCTTTATACCCTCAATACTTCTCATATATTGCGAAATTTAGGGCATTTCGGACCAATAAAAAAGCCGTGATCGCAAAAAAATCCGGTCTGGTGACCGGATTTTTCCAACATGAAATATGAACCTAAGATTCGATTCTGATATTCGTTATCGCACATTGATCTCCTGTGAGTGCAACATAAAGCTTATCACCTCCGTCGGTGATAACACTGGTTCCCAGAAGAGAAAGACCTCTATTCTCCGTAATCATATTTACCTTATTGCCATCACGCCTGAATGTGATCACGCAGTCAAAACCTTCTTTATTTGTCTGTTTCCAGTCATCCCAGCCTTTAAAGACATCTGTACGTCTGGCGATCATGGTATTTTCGGATCCACCGCTGCCTTCGATGCTCTCACCGTCAAGTCTCATGATCACATACTCATGATATCCTTCTCCATGTACTATTCCGTCTTTTGAGCGGAACAGATCGACATACGGACAGTGCCAGATCAGTCGGGCAGTTGGCAGACTCATGGTATGGAATGATAGCCTGAGGCCGTCAGTAAGCGGTATCCCGTCAGTCGTTGCGCTTCGGTGACCGTCCACCTGGATATTGGGAACATCACCCTCTGGGCCGTCTATGTAGCTTATCTCTTCAGCTATTCTCTCAATATAATCCTCAGGAACTTCTTCCTCCGAATCAATAATATTAAAGTCACTGATATCGCAGTTTTCCCCGGTGAATCCTATATAAGCATATCTGGTGCTGTCAGGAAGTGCGATCGTAACCTCTGCCTTCTTGTTACCGTCATCGATAGTAAGAAGCACATGATCCCTCACTCTGACCGCTTCAATATCATAATCAATCTCATCACCCGGCTTATGGGATACTTTCGAATCTCTGTCTTCGATAATGTGAGTTACCGCTTTTCTGATCCCGCTTTCGGTGGTGTGTCCGTCAAACCACACTTCACAGTATTCAAAATAGTTCATATCAAGCATGGTCTTTGAATCCGAATAAACCCTGCCATCAAGAGAATCAAAAAGGATTATGACTGGAAGCCCTGATTCTGCGTCGGTTTCGGCCACAGAGCGATATTTAAGATGTATTCTGGCCATTTTAGGTGTGACCAGAATTCCGTTTGAAACGCTGCTCCCTAATTCCTCACAATGAAGATCTCTCCTGCCCTCGCGCTCTCTTGAAGCGATCCATTCCTTCATACGATACTCGGTATCTACATCTATCAGATGCTGCATGATGGAAGCTATCCGGGGATCGAACTGGGTTCCGGATCCCTTGATTATCTCCTCCCGCACCAGCTGCTGAGGAATAGCCGAACGGTAACTTCTGTTGGATGACATTGCATCATAAGCATCTGCAACGGATATTATCCTAGCTATCTCAGGTATATCCTCACCCTTTAGTCCGTCAGGATATCCCTTACCGTCATAACGTTCGTGATGGAAATGCGCTCCGATACTGAGATACGGATATTCATCTATGCTTGAAAGTATCTGATAACCCATAACTGGGTGCTGTTTTATGATATCAAATTCTTCTTTGGTCAGTTTGCCATTCTTGTTTATGATACTGTCATCTATACCGATCTTGCCTACATCATGAAGCAGCGCCGAATAATATATCCTGTAACATTCTTCTTCGGATTTACCCATTTCCTCGGCTATACGTCTGGAGTATTCCGCCACCCTGAGTGAGTGACCGTGTGAATAGGTGTCCTTTGCATCTATTGCGTTTACCAGGGCTGTTGCTGTCTGTTCAAACATATGCTGGGAAAACTTCTGTCTGTCGATCAGCAGTTTGATCTCTCCGGCCTGATAATCATCTATCTGTCTGTTTCTGGAATTAATGATGATAACGGCTATAACAGAAAGAACAAAACTGAATACCCCCGCTAAACTGTTGGGACTGTGAGCGATAAATAACCCCTGTAAAAGGGAAGGAAAACTAAGGATGAGCAGGATAAGCGATACGACAAAACCACGTTTCCTGAAAAAAACGACCAAACAGATCATAAGGATATTTGACAGGGAAGAAAAGACACCCGCAAACGCCGAAACAGGCATCGGGTGACCGCCTACCATTAAAAAATCCTCCGATTTGGCAATCCATACCAACAGTTCATATACTATCAGATAAATGACCACCATAAATATGAGCAGCAGAACCGACGGTTCCTTCTGCTGACTGTATTCCTCAGTATTTGTTTTAAAATCTCTTGATCCTTCGTCTGCCATGTTCTAATAAGATAACTCCATATATCTGCAGCATCCTTTAACTCGTTAAGTTTATCACATAATTACATGTATTACTATGAATATACCGCGAAACAGGCAAAAAAAGGGTGGTGCCCGGAAAACACCACCCTTGAACAACTCATAAGTATGTAAGTTTTAACTCTTACTTATTAGCTTCGTCTATGTAAGACTGCCAAGTATCTCTTATAGCTTCCTGAGCCTCTGATACAACTGAGTTAGGTCCGATACCCCATACGAAGTCAGGTCCTAAGTTAAGGTTAGGAATAAGACCATGGAATGCGATAGTACCGTACTTGGGCTCTGACATCATTGCGATTGTCTCATCAACTGCTCTTGAGTCGAAGATACCTTCACGTGCTGTAGAAAGGAATCCGTTGTAGTTCTCGTAACCAACGGGATCGTCGGTAAAGAGGTTCCAAGCGAAAGCGATCTTCCAAGCTCTGTCAGCGTCGTAGCAAGCAGGGATACAAGCAGGGTTGTTAGACCAAACGTTGACGTAGTCCTTGCCGTGAGGTCCCTTAGGGAACATAACGAATCCTACTTCATCCTGCATATCCTGAAGGAAGTTACCGGGTGTTCCGCAATACTCATCATCAACCATGAATGCTACAGAACCGTTAAGGAACTCTTCTTTGTAGTAATCCCATTCTGCTCCTTCGGGATCATGCTGGTCATACTTTGTGAACATATCAACAGTCCACTCAAGAGCTTCTGTTGTCTCAGGAGATTCAAGGTTATAGAAGTATCCGTTAGCATCCTTACCAACATAAGAACCGCCGTTAGAGAATATAGCAGCTGTTGTCATGTTACCTTCGTTAACAGTAAGTCCGTAAACATCATCTACACCGTCGTTATCAGTATCTCTCTGGCACTGGCCCATAAGTTCATCGAACTTATCCCATGTCCATGTACCATCTGCCTGCATGTCATAAAGTGACTCAGGATCGATACCTGCATCCGTAAGTACTCTCTTGTTGAAGTATACACCTGTACGTGCTTCAGAAAGTCCGGCATACATACAATAAATGGAATCACCCTTAGCATACTGCTCATGGAGCTTGTTGTTCTGGAACTTATCCTGAGAGAAATCAAGGCAGTCCAGAGTAGCAAGGTCATACATAAGTCCGTTAGCCATTGCTGATGTTACAGCAGGGTCATCACGAAGTGTGAATACATAGTTGACATCGTCTCCACCTGTTGTGCAGTAGTCAACGAAATCCTGAGGGGCGCTTCCCCAGTCAGAGATAGCAGCTTCCTTGATAGTGAAGTTGTATGTCTCCTGAGCCCATTCTCTCCACTCCTGACGAGCTTCTTCATACTCGTTGGCGGGTTCTGCAGGCTCCTCGGGTGACCACCAGTTACGAACGATGATTTCCATACCGCCAAGGTCATAAACATTACCGTCAGCGTCTGTCAGTACTGTGTAAGGGCTGACTTCCTCTTCCTCTTCGGGTTCTGCTTCTGTCTCGGCAGCAGCCGTATCGGTTGTCTCTGTTGCTGTGTCTGCTGCAGGCTGATCTGCTGCAGGAGCTGCTGTCTGATTAGCAGCGCCACAAGCAACGGCGCTCATAGCCATAGCTGCTGCGGTTGCTGCTGCTAAAGCTTTCTTTGCCATAGGCTTTTTCATAAATATTTCCTCCTTTAAAGATGTTGATGGATCACTATTGATACATCAATCTATATACGGGTCATCCCGAAGATTCCGGGACGGGACGACCAATACAGACTCAATTATACCACTTTTCAATTTTTATTCAAATTATAGCGATACACAGGTTGCTTCGTGCTTTGCACTTACATTTTTATACCCGTTGAACTGATACTCTCCACAAACTGCCTCTGTGCAAACAGATACAGGATGATGAGCGGCATTACTATCATCAGTGTTCCGGTCGCCAGGATACAGTTCGAATAGGCGATGGAAATAGTAGTCTTAACACCTGTGATTCTCTGAATATAGGCTCCGAGTGAATCAACGATCCTGGCAAGCGATGTTGAAACAAGCGGTGTTCCGCCAAGGAACATTTTTGAATAAAAGCCGTCGGTCCACTGCCATACGAATGAGAACAGGAAACATGAAGTTATTATCGGCTTGGCCTCAGGAAGCATGATGCGGAAGAAAGTCTTTAGTGTACCGCATCCGTCAACATAGGCGGCTTCTTCAAGATCTCCCGGTATATTACGGAAGAACTGTCTGATCATGAATATATACAATCCGTTCTTAAGTCCCATACATCCCGCGCTCATCAGATAGTAAGGAAGGATCGAGCCTCGAAGGTTTACCGTCTCACCCTTTATCAGCTTAAACAGACCCAGGATGTCGAAAAACTTAAAGTGCAGATGCAGCGAACTCGATATGGTCTGCGGCGGGATAAGGATGACCAGGATAACACATGCAAACCAGAATTTCTTAAATGGAAACTCGAATCTGGCAAATCCGTATCCTACAAGTGTGCAGACAAAGATCTGTAGCACAGCTATGGTAAGCGAAATGATGATCGAATTCTTAAGCGACTTCGAATATGTCATCAGTTCAGCCGCAAGCTTATAGTTATCTGTCGTAAAATGCTCCGGAATGGAAATGACGATAGGGTTATAAAGATCCTGCTCGGTCATAAAGCTGACTGATATCTTGTTAAGGATTGGCTGAAGGATCAGGAAGCACAGTCCGAAAAGCAGAATAAATCTGGCTATACTGATACCGAGATCCATCAGTTTTTTCCTGAGAAGATATCCTCCTGACTTACGGTTTCTCTCCCAGAATTCACTTCTTTGGTTTTTCTTTACCTTCGTCTTATCATTCATAGTAGTAAACCCCCTTAGAGATCAAGCCTGAGGTTATTCCAACAAAGGCAAGGATTATCAGAAAGTATACCCACGACATTGCTGACGCGGTTCCATAGTTTAGCTGGTCGATCATGACTGTCTGGATCTTTTCTATTACCTGATTATCTGAACGCATACAGAAATCGATTACCGTATATATCCAGTTTACCAGGAAGAGTGAGCTGATCATGGGGAATGTTATCTTCCAAAGGCTCTCCCACTTTGTGCATCCTTCGATATCTGCAGCTTCATACATGCTTGAGGATATGGTCTGCAGTCCTGAAAGGAATATGATGATCTGAATTCCGGATGCGATCGCAACATCATAGATGTTATCTATGATCTCAAACAGTGTCTCCAGAGCTCTTGTTCCGACACCTGCCGTCGTAAGGATCTTTTCCAGACCATCCGTGATGCTAACACCGGTAGTCGTAACCTCGATCTGCTGGGCAAGTGTAGCCATGAGTTGGTTATCGGTCTCAAGTCCCAGAATAACACCTGAAGATAATATTACCGGAAGGAAGAAGATGGCACGGACCAGTGCTCTTCCTTTAAATGTCTGGTTCAGTATCAGCGAAACAAAGAAACTGAATACTATGATAGCCAGAGAATATACGATCATCCTCGAGATCTCTTCAACAAGGAATCTGTTGAATTCCGGATCTACCAGGAATGCCTGCTTGTAGTTATTAATCCCCACCCATGTCTGACTGAATGCTGACGATCCGAGTTCAACGGTACTGAAACTCATATATGCCGACTGAAAGAACGGTTTTACCATGAATACCAGGAAACCGATAATGAACGGCGATATGAACAGATATCCCGCTATGGCCTTTCTCTTTTGCAGACCTGCAAGTTTGTTCTTCTTTTTCTTCATCATGCTCCTCCGTGAAGATTGCTCTATCTGACTACCTTATAGTCTCTGGCGGGAACAGTTACTCCCGCATCAGTATAATCCTCATATCCGTAATTGACATATACCTTTGTTCCGTCTTCATACTCGGTGCATGAAACGGTTTCTGTAAGATTATCGTGTCCTGTCATTTCCTGACAGAAAGTATGTCCGAGTTCGGAATTATATCTGTTATAGGTATCAACTATATACTGATGGCACGAATCAAAATTCGAACCGTAGTATTCCGTGTAAAGTGTCTTCTGAAGTGCGAAGGCGCTTTCCTTCATTATCGAGAACGAAAGGCCTGCACCGTATTCGGCACTGTATAGGAGCGCATCCTCTGCATTACCGCAGATGTTTAAGGGGCGTCCGGTATAATCTATGTACCCGTGTATGGCCAGCTGATAGAAAGGAACACACTCGTCAAGTATGGTATATTCGCTTCCTTTTAAATCCATATTGGTTACAAAATCAACATAAGGTATTGCATAGTCATTACCCATATTGATCATCACCTTGGTAGAGTCAAGTCCCTTGAACCTCTCCTCGTGAAGCTTTGATACTGCCTCTCTTGAATAGGTCTTTTTTTTGTAGAAATCGGACGAAACATCACGACCGTCATTTTCAAATGCCGCACCTACGTTAAGTCCCTGAGCATATTTGACCAGATTATCGGACATATTTGCGGCAACTTCAGTATGGAGCAGATAATAAGGATCCAGATCGTCTCTCTCGGAATAAGTTGTTCGAGAATACTCCATCAGCTGTGCTCTTTCCTTACTGATGAGCTTGGCAGCGTCGGTATATGAGAAGAATCCGTCAAGCAGATTGGAATCAAAGGCATACTGGGTTATACCGTTAAGGTAAAGACTGATTCCAAGTGAATTTGCCGTATCACACAGGTTCTTAAGATCCTTCTTCGATCCCAGCGTTGAGTTTATCCTGATGTTCTTTAATATCTGCTGCTTAACTCCACCGTTACACCATCCGAGCATCTTTACAGACATGTTCTTCAGACCCTCGTCATACAGTGTATTGATCATGGATGATGCATCCTTAAATGTTGTAAGTCTTAACGGTCTTGAAACCGGGACACCAACGATCTGCTTTATCTTGTCAACTGCACCGACAACTTCAATATTAACCGGTGCGTCGGAATCAGCATTGAGCTTCAGATAATCGCCGTATTTATCCTTAAGATAACTGCCGTAATCCTTTGCCATATCAACGTAGCTGTTCGAAGATATGAAGCTGTACCTCTGGATTATAGATTCTTCAGGAAGTTTTTCAATATATTTATAGATATCGGAATTGGCAATATCTCCGACATCATACTGTTCTCTTTGTGATATCGAATAGATAGCATTTACAAAATTATATGAGTGGTTCTTGCCTGCTATATCCGCCTGGATGGATGCATAAGTTCTGCCATCCTCAAGGATACATATGAAGGAATCGTTTCCGCTCGCAACACCGTATACTCCGTAGTATGCTCTGGTGTTGTGAACCACGGCATCACGTGAAAGACACATGTCCCAGCCGTAAACATTTGCATAATAAGTAGCCTGCGATGTCTTGCCGTTATTAAAGTTTATGAGGCTGCCACCACCCTCGGGAACAAAAAGGAATCCCTCGTCAGATTTGCCGCCGGCTCCGAAATAAGGAAGCGGAGTAAGTGTATAGATCGGATAATCCTTTTTATACTCAAGTGAATCAAAAGGAACTTCAACAACGAGATCATCGCCGTCAAGTCTGTAGATTATGCTGGCATTGAATATCGGTTTGTCCGATGTCTTCTCGGCGTTGTCAAATTCCTTGTCTGCTACATAGTCTTCATATGTATACCCTACACTTTCAAAGATACCCTGCAGTTTTTTACGCATGTTCTCTTTGGTGTTCGAGCGCAGAACATAAAGCACCTGATTGGCAAGTTCGGGGTAGCTTTCAAGGAGTTCTTCCTTGTTATCTTTTTTACCGAGCTTATTGATATCATATTTTTTGTAATACTGCGAAACCGTATCAGAATCGGCTGTATCCATTCCACCGGTCCATTTTTTGTAGTTATCAACTGTAAGAACGGGAGGGATAACATATTCCTTTTCAACGTTACCAAGGGAATAATTGACTCTGATATAATCGTCACCCTGCTCTATCTCATAAATTCCGTTAAGGATACTCTGGGCATAAGCATTGAACGATGTTTCAAGTCCCGTCTCGACCGCATATGAAAGAAGTAACGGCGACTGGAGCTTATTCTTTTCCTCGGGAAGTGCTGCGGAATCATTCTGTGAACCTTCCGGATTTGAATACCATACCTTATGCGAATCCTTTACTTCCACGGAAAACTGAGTGGTCGTGGGATCCATAGTGAACTTCAGGGCATCGTTTTCCATAACCACTGATTTGTCATCACCGGTATAAGCATGAATCTCTATTATCTCCTCTTCCTGGGGTGCATTCTGATAATTGATGACTACATAAACACCTGTCAGGATTATCGCTGTCAGTATGACCGGGAAGATAAGGCTCTTTAAAAATTCCTTTATCTTATTATTGCGTTCAGTCTGCTTTTCAATATTTACATGCTTTTCTTTTTTCATGTCCGCTCCAAAAAAACTAAACTTCATAAAAGCCCGAGGGCGTTATAGCCTGAATAGGAATTCCCTCACGAGGGAGATAAAATAAAATACTCCCTGGGATACCATACTGAAGAAGATCATCAGAATGAATATCATGACCAGCATCGCAAAGAGCGAAGCTATCGTAAACAGAAGATTCTTACCTGCCGAGAATTCATGTATCTGTCCCATGCCTGCAACGATCCATACCGCGCAGTATATAAGAGATATTACACTCAGTACCGAATAGAACTGACCCTCCTCGACAGTAACGAAATTACTGAAGATCATAAGAGGTATCTGGATCAGCGGATAGGGAGCCATTCCGTAACAGGTGGCCATATACACCTGTCCGAGTCTGCCCTTGCCGTCAAACAGCGTCGTTAATGCCCAGTTACCTACAACCCACAGAGCAAGCGGGAAAATAATACTTCCGATGTAAAGGAAAATATTTACTTCCTCCCAGTAAACCTGAACGAATATGAAGCTTGTAAAACGCAACCTCATAAGTCTGGCCATAATCGTCAGTATGAGTATGGTATTAGCGGCCGCGTACGTGCCTCTTTTTTCGTGTGTCAGATCCCAGAAGCCGTCAAGCGGATGCGTCATTATATACAGCGCAAACTTAAGCGACTCAAAATATCTGTTCCATGTTTCTTTTCTGGTCAATGCTGTGATCATGCTTTCTCCCAATCTATATCTGCTATCTCTATCTCATGTTTAATGGATTTAACCCTGCCTATTCCGATAGGAACCAGGAAAAGTGCCAGCAGAACAATGACTATTATCACTATATGTTCTTCTACCCATTCCTTACGATACTGTTTGAAGGCCTTGGAGTAGTTCTCATCATCATACTTGACTTCGAAATATCTTAACGCTTCTTTGTATCTTTCCTGACGAAGGAGCGATCTTCCGATCCCGATGTATGCAAGATCATAGTTTCCGTTAAGCTTCATGACCTCTTCCCATGCTTCACCGGATTCTATATAACGACCCTCGTCAAATTCTTCGATCGCATTGTATACGAGCTGTCCGAACTGTGTGGGTACAAACACCGTTATCGCACAGTCCAGCGTGTCGAGTACCAGAAGGTCATGGTCGAAATGCTCTATCGCAACAGGACGTCTGAAATAACCGTCCATATTTCCGTTGCCTCCGAATGCGAAAACGAGATGTCCCTGATCATCGTATCCGAAACAGCGTCCTCTGTTTCTGTCCAGGCAGACAAAAATATCATTGGGGAAAACAGTAACATCCGAGAAATAAGAAGGTCCTTCATATCCGCCGCCGGAACCCATGTGGATGTCACCGTATATCGGCCACTCACCGTTACGTACCATGATATCGTTACCCATAAGGTTTATCTTCCTTACAGCGTCAGCCTTGTCGGCTCTTAAGTCCTCTCTTGAAACAGCGCCTGTACATGCATAGACAAAACCCTCGTGATCCATGTAGATATTGTCGTACTCTGTAGGTACGAAGGATTCCATCTGAGCTCTCTGAGCCTGCGTAGCAAACTTTTTCCAGAGATAATCCATAAAATCAAAGGTAACCTTTGTAGCACCGATAAATCCTGAGAATGTGCCGTCGGGTTCATACTTTATAAGTCCCTTATTGATACCGGTTGCAATACAGTAAACTCTCTCCGCCGTATCAACAGCAAGTTTGCTGGGCTGAAAAACCAGTTTCGGATCAAGGGTATTGTCAACGGGCTTGACAAACTCCAGAAGGAAATTAAAATCCGCATCGAGCTTTAACACCCTTGCATTGCCTTTATCAGCTATAAAGAAATTGCCGTCCTCGGAAATAGCAATATCGGTAGGGCCGTTAAAGGTATTGTTCTCCGCACCCTTGAAACTGTCAATGATCCTTACCACCTCAAGCTTTTCGGATGAAACACGCCTGATCTCCAGGATCCTGTTGTTGCCGGTATCGCAAAGATACAGCAGATCACCGTTCACATACAGTCCCTCGGGGTTCTTAAGCTTTTCTTCAAGTCCCAGATCCGATGATGTAAACACCTTGCATACCGTATAGAAATCGGGCGAATCCTGCACGTCTCCCCAGTAATCGAGATTATAGGTATAGCTCGTTTCTCCGGTCGCCGCATCCTCAGCAAATGCTGTAAGCGGAATGCCTGCCATCATTACGGCACTTAATATGATTGCTGATACTCTTTTAAAGACTTTCTTCATAAAAACGACCTCTTTAGTCTTTTAATCCTGAGCTTGCCATTGTCTCGAGGATCTGGCTCTCAGAAAATACAAATATGATGATAGGAACTATCATTACAACTACAAGTACCGCAGCTCCCTGTCCGGTTCTGGCGATACCGCCTGCCTGGATCTGCTGGAGTGCATATACAAGAGTCTTTCTTTCTTCAGAATAAATGTATGTTGATGCCTTGTTGTTCCAAAGCGCCTGAACAGAGAAAATTATAAGTGTCATCCATGCAGGCTTGACATTGGGCATTACTATTCCCGAGAAAACCTTCCACTCATTGGCGCCGTCTATCTTGGCTGCCTCAATAAGTGAAGTCGGAAGTCCCTCCATGAACTGCTTCATAAGGAAAAATCCCATAGGTGAAGCAAATGCGGGGATTATTATCGCCCAGTAAGTATCGATCCAGCCGAGCTTGTTAAGGATGATATAGTTGGGGATCGCCGTTGCATAACCTGTGAACATCATGGCTACGGTTACAACCTTGAAAAAGCCCTGTGCGCCCGGGAATTCATACTTGGCCAGAACGAACGCACCCATGGAAGCTATGATAAGGTGCCCTGCCGTACCTACAGCCGTTATGAACACTGTATTGAACAGGTATCTGGAGAATGTCACCCATGACTTGCCCATGGTTATGAACAGATCCGAAAAGTTATCCGTCGTCGGATGCTGTGCAAAGATAGTCGGCGGGAACTTAAACAGTTCGTCCAGAGGCTTTAAAGCCGAGCTCACCGCATATATGATCGGGAAAGCCATTACAAACGCTACCAGAGTAAGGAACAGATATAAAGCGATATCTCCTGCTATCGAGCGGTTTGGCTTTCTTTTCCTGATAAGCGGCTTACGGTATTCTTTTTCCTGTGCTTCTTTTTTAGCTTTGTTTTTGCTCATACTTACGTTCCTACTCTTCTTAACAATGCCTGTATGGCTTTATTACATAAGATCATCATAAGGAATAATACCGTAGCTATCGCACAGGCATATCCCATCTCAAATCTGGAATAACCGTAGTCGAAAAGGTGTGTAACGATGGTTCTTGCCGCATAATCCGTACTTGGATATCCGCAAAGTGCCATCGTGACATCGCAGACACCGAAGGCCTGAGTGATACTCATGACCGCACCGAACATCAGCATGGGCTTCATGTTCGGAAGCGTGATGTACCACAGCTCCTGCCATCTGTTCTTGATACCGTCCATATATCCGGCTTCAAACTGTGACTTGTCTACACCCTGAAGGCCGGCAACAAATGAAAGGAATCCGGTTCCGAGACTCATCCACAGGATTACCAGCATACATATCGGAAGCATGTATGTAGGATTGATCAGCCAGAGTATCGGTGCATCTATGATACCCATGTTCATCAGGATGGCGTTAACATATCCGTAGGCATCACCTCTGAAGAATACCGAGAAGATAACGTAACAGTTACCTGCGATCGAAGGAGCGTAGAAAACTATTACGGCTACCGAACGCACCCATCTGGGAAGTTCATTGATAAGCCAAGCAAAAAGGAATGACATTATATATCCCAGCGGTCCCGTTATGATGGCGATCATAAAGGTGTTCTTTATACTCGTCAGGAAGATATCATCTTCAAGCACCAGGGATATATAGTTCTGCAAACCTATAAACCTGGGTCTTTCAAGGATATTGTAATATGTGAAACTGAAATAGATTGATGCCACAACCGGGAATACAAAGAACATGGCAAACAGTATGGCATATGGTGCCAGAAACGCATAACACATTTTGGCGCGCTTTGCCTTTTTCCATGCTATCTTCGCATTGTGTTTCCTTAGCGTAATGTACTTGCTGAAAAATTCTTTCATACTGATCCTTCCGATTAATTCTTTGCAGTCATGTCTTCATATGTCGGCATGCCAAACTCTTTACGCTTCTTGGTGATCTCTTCGTCTATCTTTATAGAGTAATCTATGATGGTCTCTCGCGAGTCATCCTTTTCATTGATAACCTTACGTATCGCATTCGAGATATGACGTCCGGTGAAATATCCTCCGGGTACTTCTCTGATACCGGTTGTCTCATCCCACTGTGCATTGAGCACTGCTATGTCATCGCTGCTCCACGAAAGGTTTGAGAACGCATCCCTGTTAGCTGTGGCATAACGTGCTGACGAACCGAGCAGAGCCTCTATCTCACGGCCGAATCTTACTTGAGTCTCAGGTGTTGCCCACCACTTCATGAACTCCCATGAAAGCTGTTTGATGTTCTCATCATCCGACGCGATCATCATCGTAGCGGAGCCTGTTATGAAATCGGATCTGTCGATGTAGCTGGTACCGTCATCATTAACATACTCAGTTCCTGGTATGAGCGTGAAGTCCCAAAGACCTCTTATTTCGGGAGCCGATACCATCAATGTGTTATATGTGCTGTAAGGTCCTATGATTATCGGCATCTCTCCTGACCTGAAACGGCTGACCGCATCATAAACAGTAGGAAGTCCGTAATCGTTAAAGTATCTGATATAGTCATCGAATGCGCTTACTCCTGCCTCGTCATCAACCCGTGTCTTGGTACCCTCTTTGTTGTACATGTCTCCGCCATACTGGAAAAGGAGTGAGAAGTACATTGAAAGGTCAGGTACGTTACTCATGACTGCCGTCGATGCCGTTGCCACAGTTGACGAACCTGCTGCCGTAGGAATACCTACAGAGAGATTATTACCCTGAATGGTCGGGAGCATCTCGATGAGTTCCTTCCATGTGTTGGGAGGTGTAAGTTCAAGTTCATCAAGTACATCTTTCCTGTAGAACATAACATTGAACGTTTGTGTCTCAGGGATGCCATATATATGTTCATCCAGTCTGTACTGCTCATATGAGCTCTCGGAATAATGTGAAAGCACATCCTGCCAGCCATCGAACTGGGTGATATCCTCGGATGCCTTACGAAGAGCATAGTTTACAGGCTGGTCTGCACCTACCGAAAGAACGACATTGGGGCCTCGTCCCGCAAGAACCGCATTGAGCAGTGCCGAGGGATCTACTATCTCAACGTTTACAGGTATGTTGGTATTGGGTGTGAAATCATCATCGATCATCGCCTTAAGGATGGTACCCTGATCACGTCCGGTAAGTACCCATACCTTAACGATATCTGTCGTTGAATCATCATATACGTCTCCGACTGAATTGTAATCAACGAAGAATGATGCAAAGAATGACTTGGTCTCATGCCATGACTTCGTAAAGAAGTTTGCCTTGTCCTTTTTAACCTTGACATTTTTGCCCGATACCGTGATGTAATCGATGTCGAGTCTCGTCTGTGAAAGATTAAGGGATGCCGTACCAAGTGCGGTGATATTATCCTTGAACGAAACGAATTCCGTTGTGATCTTGTTGGGCTTTTTGCCAAAGCGCTCAAGCTGTGTGGCAACGGTCTGGGCAGTAGCTATCTGGTCTGCCTTCTGTCCCGAGTATGCGACCATGTCATCGACTATCTTATAAAGCCTCTTGGATTCAAGATCCATAGCCTGCATGATCTCGGGGTAGGTAGTGTCTATATGGTAATCTCTGTACTGATCGGGATTGGCTCCGGTGTATACAAGAAGCTTACGATATATCTGGTTAAGTCTGAATGTGGAATTCTCAAGCTCTTCAAGGATCGGTCCCATGCCTCCGAGTGTCGCTTCCATCCTGATAGTATGAACACCCTTTGTAAGATAGAAATCAAACGGAGTTCCGGCATCGTCTCCCAGTGTCTTGCACTCCCAGTCATTGGCATATGCAAATGAAACTTCCCTTAACTCTTTAAAAGGAACCTCGCCGTCGATATAGACTGTTCTGTTTGAAACCGAACCGCGGTTATAGTTCTGACGTCCCTTGATCATTATATTGTAATAACCATCTTCCGGAACTTCGAAATCCCATTCTATCCACTGTCCGTTATCACGCCACGTCTCGCCGCCGACATAGTTAAGAACGGTGTTGGTAACACTGTTGGGAACAGTGGTCGGAGAAGACCTGTCGTATTTAGCATATAAGGAAGATTCGGATCTGAATGTGGAATCCTCACCCTGTACGGTGAACAGATAATCATCTGCTGCAGAAGAAGCAGCTTCGGGACATGAGGCTTTGTATTCCTCATATGAGATATCAGAAGTTATACCCTTTACTGAAAGGGTCTTTATAAGCATGGGCTCATTCTCTGCTTCGAGTGTGATCTCATTGCTTCCTTTTTCAAGATAGAACTTATAGGGATCGACAACATAACCCATATCATCAGTGAAATATGAATTCTGCCAGTCGAATTTCTCAACCTGAGTGGGACGGATCTGGTTGCCCTGATTATCAACCCTTACCTCACCGCCATCCGTCCATATTCTGGTGAATGTAATATTTTTGGCATCATCAAACGGCACTTCGCCGTTAATGTATACGGCTCTTTCTGCGGCCACTCCTCTTGATTCGGGGATAAGATACTCGACATAAAGGTTGTAAAAACCTGCTTCGGGTACATTGACCTTGAATGTTACTAGTGAATCGGTTGCCGTATATAGAGCTTTGTAGGAACCGGATTCTCCCGCATAATCATCTTCAACATTTACCTCACCCTCTGCCGTATAGCTGAATATATCTATATCAACATCCGAAGCGGGCTCTGCGGCACCTGCATGATCTCTTAAATATCCCTCGTATGTTCCCGTTCTTTCAAGTCCGCTGACATCTGCAGTAAGGTCGGTGCCTTCATATTTCTTCTGGAAATTGTCAACATCACGGAGCGAAAGAAGTACACAAATGACTACTATCGCTGCCACAAAGGAAAAGACTATCAAGAGTTTTTTAAGGGTGTCGTTCATATATATCTCCGTATGATCTAATGCCAAATTCCGGCAACTTTAATAATGATTTTATTACCAGGCCGGTAAAGATACTTGTCATATAATGCTAATTAATCATCAACCGTTGCTTGTGGTCTGCGCGAACACATAGAAAGCAGGCTTGGGCTCATAGTTTTCGTCGAAAAGCAGCGGCATCTGAGGCTGTTTTTTCGTGCTGCCTCCGCCGACATTCGACACGTACTGCAGCCAGGAATAGTGATCTGCAGTCCCCCAGAATGTAATGCCTGCAACATCCACTCCACCGGTGTTTTTGAGGGATTTAAGGGTATAATAAAGCATATTGTATCTCTTGCGGAGTTTCTCGTTTTCTTCCTCTTTGGCTGCTTCAGATCCGTCAAAGCCTTCGGATGCCCTGATATCAAGTTCGGTTATCTGAACCGAACCGACTATGGCCGCATATGCCTTGGCCGATGCCTCAACATCATTGGCAGAAGGTTCATCCATATGATAATGCCCCTGCATTCCCATGGCAGAGATTCTTGTACCCTCTCCCGCAGGGCCTTCGTTTTCTTTTATCGCAGTAAGAAGATCCATTATGCCGTTCCTCTTCTGGATATTTGTTTCATTATAATCATTGTAATAAAGTTCAAGCGTTTCGGGAGCATACTTGTTTGCATATCTGAATGCATTGATTATGAACTCGTTGCTTCCATATATGTGATACCAGCTCGAATTGCTTCCATGGGTATCGGCCGAAAGAGATTCATCATTTTCCGCATCAGTACGAAGCCTGCCACCGTTATCAGATACAGCCTCGTTTACGACATCCCAGCCGTAAAACATATCCTTATACTTGCTGTCGGGACCCGTAAAGTGTTCAAGAACGGTCTTTATGTACCATTCCAGGCGCAGATTCATAGTCTCCTTATCAACATAATCTTTGGCTTTATTGTAATCTTCATGGAAGAACCATTCAGGGGTCTGGGAATGCCATACAAGTACATGTCCCCTTACCTTTATCTGTCTGTCGGGATTCTGCTGATTATAGTCATAGATCATATCAAGCATCTTTTCAGGCTTTGAAAAATCAAGTTTGGGAACCGTGATCGTCTGACCGTTCACAGTATCCTCAACAGTGCCGGGACAGGCGCTGTTGTGATATCCGAACAGGCAGTCCGGCTTTAACTCATTTCCGAATGTAACTGCATTAAAGTGTGTGGTCATGATCTCAAAGACCTTCGGATCCTGGATTTCATTATATGTTACGGCGCACCCAATAAATGTTCCGTTCATCTCATTCGGCACACAATCTCTTAATGCGGGTACTTCGATGTTGCTCATTTCACTCTCCTTCTCATCTTCAGCCGTTCCTGAAGTCATATCCGTCACCGTATCTTCAGTGGACGATGTTTCCGTATCTGTCACAGTCGTTTCTTCATTCGAAGTGCCCGACGGATCCTGATTTACTGTCTTAATACTGTCCGATATTCCGCATCCTGAAAGCAAAAGCGCTGATATCAGAACAAATGCTGTCATTTTTATACTTTTTTTCATAAAATTCCTCATTTATTGCTATGATTTGCAAATTATGGTAAAATACTTCTCAAATATTGCTGAATTTCGAGGTAAACATGAGCGCCCTGGGCGATCCTATAAAAGACAGATCCTTAAACAGCATAAACTGGGATTTTGCCGGCTACCGTAAGCTCTCCGGTACGCAGGAACTCGTAGAATTCCACCAGAATTCCTCCTGCAGGATCTGGCTCAACGATCAGACCGATGATTTCCCTATCCACTGGCATCAGGCACTTGAGATAATCATGCCTGTTGAGAATCATTATGATGTCACTGCGGCAAATACTGAATTTCATCTCATGCCTGAGAATATTCTCATCATCCCTCCCGGGACTCTGCATTCCATAAAAGCCCCTGCATGGGGACAGCGTTTTATCTTTATGCTTGATATCTCAAATATCAGTGCACTTAAGGGATTCGTTGGCATTCAGGCATTGCTGGCACATCCGATCCTCTTTACCAGACAGGCATACCCTCTTATTTTTGATGAAATATATCAGATCCTCATCAAGATGAGGAACGAATACTTTTCAAACAGCGAATATGCGGAGCTTATGATCCAGTCGCTAATCCTTAATATGTTCGTCAAGATTGGCGAACATCATAACAATGCCGATGAACTGTTCCCCAATGTCAAGCTTGGCAAGCAGAAGGAATATGTAGCCAAGTTCAACCAGCTGCTGGAATACATTGATGAACACTATATGGACGAACTGACTCTTGAGAACATAGCCTCAATGGCCGGTTTTTCCAAATTTCATTTTTCAAGGCTCTTCAAGCAGTATACGGATTTCACTTTCTGTGATTATCTTTGCTACCGCAGGATCAAGGCTGCTTCAGAGCTCCTTGGCAAAAGTGACCTTTCGATCACGGAAGTTGCTCTTAACTCGGGTTTCCCAAGCATATCCACATTTAACAGACTGTTCAAGCAACAGCTCGGCTGTACCCCCAGGGAATACCGCGCCAGAAATCAGACATATTCATGATCTGAACTTGAACTTCGTAAACGTAGCTTCTCCGCCGGCTTCATCGGTGGCATAGACAAACAGCCCGAATCTGGCTCCCGTGAAGTGATCCAGACGGTATCTTAGCTGATGTGATTCTCCGACTTTAACAAACTTGTTATCCTTAAGATAGTAGAAATCCACCTTATCAGTAAGTTCTTCGAAATTCGCCTTAAGACACAGCGTGACTTTGCTGCTCCCAAGTCTGATCTTTTCGATTACATCTCCCGGAAGATAATCTCCCGAGGCACCGATCTTGTGCGGAGCAGATTCAAGGTTACGCACAACTTTTATCAGATAGTAAATGCCTGATTCCCTGGTCACTGCCAGATATCCGTAACATCCCTGAAACGCACACAATCCGGCTCTGTCCCCATTCTTCAGCATAGAGGCATCAACCGTAACCTCTGCTTCACATCTGGGATAGATCATCCTCTGAGTAAGCGTGTTCGGAGCATGCGTAAGATTGCTGCAGAGTTTTCCGGTCTTTATAGTAAGTCCGCCCTCGGGCTTTAAACTGAACAGATTCCGGTCCGGGACATGATTCCACTGCCACTGTTTCCTGATCTGAGAATAATCATCTTTTCCGGGATCTTCCTTTACAAAGTCATCGGAAGTATTTAAAGGCTCATATCTGTAATACGGTCTTGAACTTGCTGTCTCAAAGTCATCCGGTATCCTTCCGTCAACTCCGAACACCGGGAAACCGTCCTTAAATGTAACGGGGCAAAGGATCGGCATTCTGCCTACTGCACCGGAATCCTGGAAAAGCATCGCATACCACTTGCCCCCCGGAGTATCCACGATACCTCCCTGTGCCACTCCCTGGTTAAAGAAGCCACGGTCATCGGCAAGAACAACTCCTCCTTTAAATTCTCCTTCAAGGCTGTCGGACACAAAGCAGCTCTGTGTTCTCCACGTGTGCTCATCCTTGGGCCAGTTTATAAGGAACAGATAATACCTGCCGTTTATCTTGTATATATGTGATCCCTCATATCCCAGAATTCGTTCAGTCTCATCCGTCAGTATCAGTCTGTGAAGTCCGCCCTTTTTGGGAGCGGTGAGGTCATCATTCAGCTCGGTGACATATATCGTTGTATTTCCGTAAACAATGTATTTTCTGCCGTCATCATCAAACAGAAGCGAAGGATCATGATAAAATCCTTCCATTGTGTGCTTTTCCCATCTGTCACACACATCTTTGGCCGTAAATAAATATGTCGTCTCGGAAAAATGCGAGATGAAAACCGCATAGAACGTGCCTTCATGATAACGAAGGGAACCGGCCCACATGCCTCCGGCATAATTGGAAGACTCAAGTTCGAGCCTTTCCGCCGGTGAATCATCAAGACTGTCAAAGATATATGAAGCTATCTCCCAGTTAACAAGATCATAGGACCGCAAAATAACACCGCCTGGCATAAAATGCATGGTGGTGCTTATCATATAATAGGTATCTCCCACTCTGATCACATCAGGATCAGGATAGTCTGACCTCGTAACAGGATTAATATCGCGATCATGATTCTTTTTCATGATGTAAAGTATAGCGTTATGCGATCATGCAAACTCCCTAATCATTGTTATTCTTTTATCATATGTTGCGGAGTATCAACTATCACGTTCGTCAGATAAACGAGTAAAAAAGTATTGAATATAAAAAAGGAGCAGACACTCCGGTCTGCTCCCTGAATATTGTATTGATATGTGAAAGAATATTAACCGAGCTGTGCTGCAACCTCAGCTGCGAAATCCTCGTTCTTCTTCTCCATTCCTTCTCCGACTTCAAAACGAACCATCCTGGCAATCTTAAGATCCTTTGATACAGTCTCAAGATACTTGCCAACAGCCTGCTTACCGTCCTCAGCCTTTACATAAACCTGATCAAGAAGACATATCTCCTTAACCTGCTTTGAGATACGTCCGTCTACGAGACCAGCAAAGATCTTGTCATTAACGTAGTCAGCCTTACCTTCAAGAGCAAGTCCTGCAATCTTTGCCTTGGCTTCTTCTGAAAGGAAGTTGAACAGATACTTGTTGTTCTTGTTCTCTTCATAAGCAGCGATATCAGCATCGCTCCAAAGCTTGTCGCCTACAGCCTTGTCAAGAAGCTTCTGAAGGATGGGCTTGGGAAGTGAAGCAGGATCATTTAATGCGCTGTCAACAGTGATCTCTCTTAACTTATCCATCTGCTCATCAGAGATATCTGATCTTGAAAGGTACTGAGGGCTCATTGCTGCTATCTGCATAGCTATGTTGGAAAGAGCCTCTTTGATATCATCAGCATTACCTGCGCCGTTACCGACAACAAGAACACCGATACGTCCGCCGCCGTGGATGTATGAAACCACGCAGTCACCTTCAACCTTTTCAAATCTTCTGATAGAAAGCTTCTCGCCTATGGTAGCTGTCTTTTCCACAAGTGCATCCTTAAGTCCGTTCATTTCAAGGAGCTTGTCGACATCCTCTCCGTTAGCTCCGCCGTTAAGGCCTGAAGCAAGTGCCTGATCGGCAACTGACTGAACGAATTCCTGGAATACTTCGTTCTTTGCAACAAAGTCTGTCTCTGCATTAACTTCAACTACTACAGCCTTGTTTCCGTCAAGAGCAACTCTCGTAATACCCTCTGCCGCAATTCTTGCAGCTTTCTTCTGAGCCTTGGCTGCGCCTGATTTTCTGAGTACTTCAACTGCTTCATCCATGTTGCCGTCTGTCTCTGCAAGAGCCTTCTTACAGTCCATCATTCCGGCACCGGTCATTTCTCTTAATTCTTTTACCATTGAAGCTGTAATATCTGCCATATGTTTATCCTCCGTAGTATTCTTCCTTATGCCTCTTCTTCAGCTGCTACTTCCTCAACATCAGTAGCTTCTGCTTCTGCATCGGCATTAGCATCCTCGGCAGAAACAACCTCTTCACCTTCCTTGGCTTCGATAACGGCATCAGCCATCTTGCCTGCGATAAGCTTTACGGCTCTTATTGCATCATCGTTACCGGGAATGATGAAATCAAGTTCCTCGGGATCACAGTTTGTATCACCGATACCTATAAGTGTGATTCCAAGTGCTCTTGCTTCCTGAACGCAGATCCTCTCCTTCTTGGGATCTACTACAAAGATCGCATCGGGGATCCTTCTCATTTCCTTGATACCGCCAAGGTTCTTCTCGAGCTTTTCCCACTCTTTCTTAAGAGCTATAACTTCCTTCTTGGGAAGTACATCAAAAGTTCCGTCCTCAGACATCTTTTCGATCTTCTTAAGTCTGTCGATACGTGACTGGATTGTCTTAAAGTTGGTCAGCATTCCGCCGAGCCATCTCTCATTAACATAGTACATTCCGCAACGCTCAGCTTCTACCTTAACAGCATCCTGAGCCTGCTTCTTTGTTCCGACGAAGAGGATCGTACCACCCTGCTGGGCGATCTCGAATACGGCTCTGTAAGCCTCGTCAACCTTACCTACTGTCTTCTGAAGATCGATGATATGGATACCGTTTCTCTCTGTGAAGATGTAGGGAGCCATTTTAGGGTTCCATCTTCTGGTCTGATGTCCGAAGTGAACACCTGCTTCCAATAACTGTTTCATTGCAATAACGCTCATTTTTCTACCTCCGTTTAAGTTAGTCTTCCGCATATCTCCCACCATTGTGTAAGAGCCAACCCGAGCAAGGCACCTGCCCCAAAGATATGCGTGTTTTATAAGTTACAATGCGACAAAACTCCCCGAATACGGGCACTTTCCGACGCACTAAACGATTTTATCAAAAAAAGTCCCTGTTTGCAAGGACTTTTCCAAAACATACTCTTAATATTTTTATCAGGGTCTGGGCTTTCTGATCTTAACCGAGTCAATGCCCTGAACAAGCGCGGTCGCTTTACCCAGATCTGCATCGTTGATCTTAATGGTAAAAACATTTCTGTCATTCTTACCGAGGAGCCTTGATAAAAAGGATCTGTCCTGGCAATCGACAAAGTATGATATCTGATTCTGCAGGAAGAGCTTTTCAAGTTTTTCCTTTGCTTCTTTGCTGTAAACTCTGCAGAAAGGTACTTCTCTGTTAACTACTCCTATATCCAATGAAGACATTTTTCACCTCCAAAAAAATCAACGAAAATATTTTACAACAAATCCCGCCAAAAAAAAATATCTTTTTTATTTTTTTGACAGTTCAGACTATGTGCTTGCTTTTAGACAGTTCCCAAAGCTGCCTCTGAGTCTCATACTGCTCATTAAGATATAGCCTTGCCTTTTCAAGGCCATCGCTGCTAAGCGGAAAAGACTTTTCCGATATGAGTTCCTTATCTGTTTTGGCAAAAGCGTATGGCTCGGGCCAGATAAATACCTTCATCTCTTCTTTGGACACCGAACGGATAAGATATCGCATACCTGCGTATGATCCGGTATAATCGTCCTTTTTTACAAAATTAAGTATATTGAAATTTTCCTTTTCTATGATCATGATCAGGCCTTTCTTCTGTCATGCATTTCGTAATATTCTTTCTTGTCTTCATACATCAGTGAATCGATCCTGTTAAGGAAGTCGATATTGATGTCCCTGCCCATTTCAAAGATATCGGATCCCATCGCTGCAGAGAGCTTATATGGCTTTCCGGAGTCCTCATTGTATTCCTTTATCCTTGTCCTTATCGAGTCACAGCATTCCTTCAGCGTTTTCTCATCTGCCTTACCGAGTATTATTACAAATTCATCCCCGGCATACCTTATTATGGTTCCCTTGCTTCCGACAGTCTCCATAAGGATATTTGCCATGGAAACCAGAGCATTGTCTCCCTCCTCATGAGAGAAATTGTCATTTATCGCCTTAAAGTCATTCATGTCGATCATGACAGCTCCTATTGTGGTTATCTTTCTGCCGGAATACTGTATGAGGATTTTTTCGAGTTCATACCGGTTATAAACTCCGGTCAGCTTGTCAATGTATATGCATTCGTTCTGAAGACAGATGAGCAGACTGCAGAATGCGACGGCAAAGCTTACAGGCTGGGTCGATATCCCGTAGCACAGAGTCTGAACAGTCACTCCTGCACAGATCGGCAGAGCGAATTCCCATACCGGGAAATATCTGACCGAATCATCCTTATATTTGGCATTCCAGTAAACAAAGAGCGCATAACCGAGCAGGTAAAAAGCGGCGATGATATAAACCGAATAACCGGGACCGCGTGAGTATACATTGTTCTCATCCACAGAAAATACTATCGGATAAAAGTAGTTGATCACAAGAAGGGCCGTCTCTGCTATGGTAATGATCCAGACTACGACATACTGAAACCTGGATATCTTCTTTTTGATATGCATTACGATGAGCGCAAGCATTCCCGTGCCCACTATCAGATTATAGATATACAGTATGGAATTGCCGAAGAAACACAGGAAATGATTAAGTCTGCCGGGTTTGCCGTCAGCAAGAAACGCAAGCGGATCGACCAGACAGTCGATGAGCGTTGCGGATATTAGAATACATAATATGATACTTTCCCTGCGCCGTGTCGGAAGATTCCATCCTCTCGTAAGGAGTACTATTCCAAGCAGCAAAACTCCTATGAAATCAGCCACACATACGGCGACCATATTGATCGGCGATGACATTTAGCCCCCTCAAAAAGCTGTTAACAAACGATCTAAACTGTTATACGTGCTACGCCGCTTCTTATCGCTGCTTCGGCTGCGGCCTTTGCCACAGCATCCTTGACCCTGGGATCAAAAGCCTTGGGCAGGATATTTTCCGCAGACAGTTCATCATCCGGGATAAGACCTGCCAGTGCTTTCGCTGCAGCGATCTTCATCTCATCATTAATATCTTTTGCTCTTACATCAAGAGCACCCCTGAATATTCCGGGGAAACAAAGTACGTTGTTTACCTGGTTCGGATAGTCACTTCTTCCGGTTGATACAACGGCTGCCCCGGCTTCCTTTGCCTCATCGGGGAATATCTCGGGAGTAGGGTTCGCGCAGGCAAATACGATGGGATCCTTGGCCATAGTCCTTACCATATCCTTGGTAAGTGTTCCGGGTGCAGATACCCCTATGAAAACATCAGCCCCTTTTATAACATCGGCCAGCTTACCGCTTTGCTTCCCGGGATTGGTTATCCTCGCCATTTCTTCCTTTATCGGATTAAGGCCGTCACGTCCTTCGTATATGGCGCCCTGCCTGTCAGTCATTATCACATTCTTTAATCCCATAGCCATAAGAAGCTTTATGATTGCTATTCCGGCCGCACCGGCACCTGAAGTTACGATCTTTATATCTTCGATCTTCTTTCCTACAACTTTAAGTGCATTCATGAGACCTGCGAGCGTAATGACCGCAGTACCGTGCTGGTCATCATGGAAGATCGGAATATCGCAGCACTCTTTAAGTCTTTTTTCTATTTCAAAACATCTGGGTGCGGAAATATCTTCAAGGTTAACTCCTCCGAACGAGCCGGCAAGCAGTCTGACTGTATTTACTATCTCGTCAACATCCTTTGATCTTATACAGAGCGGTATCGCATCGACATCGCCGAATGCCTTGAAAAGGACACATTTACCTTCCATGACCGGCATGCCTGCTTCGGGTCCGATATCTCCAAGCCCAAGTACGGCTGTTCCGTCAGTCACAACAGCTACCGTATTCCACCTTCTCGTAAGTTCATAACTTAAGTCTACGTTTTTTTGTATCTCCAGACAGGGGGTTGCAACACCGGGCGTATAAGCTATGCTCAGTGCCTCGGAACTGTCTACCGCAGCTCTGGCATGTATCTCAAGCTTGCCCTGCCATTCCCTGTGTTTTTCAAGTGCGATCTTACCGTAATCCATTTCATATCTCCTTTATCGTAAAAAAGTGTTGCAAAATTATTTACATACATATATAATGTAACTTGCGTTTCGGGGTGTGGCTCAGGTGGTAGAGCGCTTCGTTAGGGACGAAGAGGCCGCAAGTTCAAGTCTTGTCACTCCGACTTATCTTTAAACAAAACCTTGCATATGCAAGGTTTTGTTTTTTATTCTTATCTTTTCAGCTTATTTCCTGACAAGCAGCTGTGCAAGATCCGATTCGGAAATTCCACTCGTTATATTGTATGTACCCGCACTCAGCTTTCTGTCGTAACCGTTCTGACAAAGGTATGTGTCAAATGAGCGGGCATCTGAAATATATCCTGCACTCTCCAGGTGCTGTGCTATCGTATATGAATCCTCCCCCTTGCTGATCACGAAGGAGCCGCTGTTATTAACAACCGTACTGTCACTGGCCGGATCCTGTGTCGGTTCGGGTTCCGGTTCAGGAGTAGGTTCGGGAGTGGGCTCAGGAGTAGGCTCTGGAGTCGCTTCCGGTTCAGGCTTCTCCTCACTTTCCGTGTTGGGAACATACTCATGGTCAACACCGTTTTTTTCTTCAAGATAAGCATCGGCTTCATCTACGAGCTGCTCTATTTCGTCAAGCTTCTCGTTGGTTGGATCCTGTTTTTCCCCATTTGGGGCATCTGCATCGATCTGAGTCTGATCCTGATCCTGTGTGCCGCTGTTTGCAAGCACATCCGTCAGTTTGCCGTCCGCCTCGACCATTCCGAGTCTTCCGGCTCTTTGTTTAATTTCTTCATCACTTAAGGGCTTGTTCAAACGGGATGATATCACCAGCATTATGATCGCGGTAACGATTATCCCGATCCCCAGGCCCCTTAAATAAAACTTGAGATTCATTTACATTCCTTCAAAAAGATCTATGACCAGCTTGACTTCGCCGATCCCAAGTCCGAGTTCTTTGGCTATTGCCATATTGGACTTGCCGGCAGCATGAAGCTCCAGTATCTGTTCGTTCTTGTTTCTTCCCCCGCTGTAACCCATCGGGTTGTCTCCCAGATTAAGGTTTGGAACCTCGGAAGGATCCCTGGGCGCAAAACTCTCCGAAGACTCTTCGGATTTTACAATTTCAAGGCCGTTATTCCAAAGCCCTGCTTCCTCATTCTCATCACTGCCCAAAATGACAGCTTCTTCACGAACCTTGGGTTTTGTCGTGCGTCTCTTTCTCTGAGGTCTGGGTTCACTGTCAGTTTCGGTATCTGATGATTCCCCGGCAGTTTCAGCGGAGGTCTCAGATACCATACGCAGTCTGTCTATTGCCGACATCCTGCCCGTCGGTGCCGGAGAAGATTCCGGTACATTCAATTCAACATCGGATACAGGAGTCTGTATATCTGCTATAAGATTAGCCAGGCCGGGAACAAATTCATTCTCGGGGGTTAACGGTGTATATGAAGCACTGACGTCGGCTGCCTTTGCAGCATTTGCGTTGGCCTCCATGGCGGCTTCCTTAGCTTCCATAGCATGGCGGCTGGTTTCCTTTGCAGTAAGTTCTGCATCCCTGACAGCCTGCTTTACCTCGGATGCTGTCTTTTCAACTTCGGAAACAGTGTTCTTCAGGTTCTCGTGCTTATCGTTCAGCATATCATAAAGAAAAACCACTTCCTGGTGGTTCTTGTTGATCTCCTGGAGCACTGTGTCGGAATATTCGTTAACGGCCAGCATCTTTTCGTTAGTGATCCTGTCCATGGAGCGTTCCGTCTTTTCCATAGCATAGGTGATCGTTTCATCGACAATATCGGTTATCTGTCCCTTGGCAGATTCAACCTCTTTGCCGACCATGTCCTTGATCATATCCTCGCTGAATTCGGCTGCTTTTTCATCCTGAGTTTTGACAGGGATCAGAAAACTCAATACAAATACAATGATCCCCAATACAAGTAAAATATATCCTATAGTCATATCTTCAAATCAAACCCATGCTCGGGAGTCTTAAGGATGACTTTCCCGTCACTTTCCTGTTTTTTATGGCGACTGGCTCCTCCGTCACCGGCGTACTGATTGGAGCCCTGTTCCTTGGCGTCGAAATTCTTTTCCCTGTTCTCGGCATGCTCCGTATCGTTTACATGATGCATCTTCAGATCAACGGCCTTGTCTCCGATCTCATTCATCTGATTCTGAACCACGGCTGAATGCTGATCCTCATGATGCTTTATGCTCGTGTAATCCTGAGCATGCATTATCTGTCCCTGAAGTTCAACTCTTGAAATCGTCATAAGTCCACTCCCCTTTATAGTGCAACCATCTTAACGTCTCCGTCCACCTTCTTAAACTGACAATATGTCATGGTCGTTTTTACAACCATTGAAACATCTGAAATACAGATCTTGGTTCCGGCAAAAACATCGCCTGTAACTTCAACCTTGGCTTCGCCAGAACTTTCAATTATATCCTGATAGGAATCATATTCCTTCGTGAGTTCTTCAAGCTCTGCTTTCTTTTCCTTGCTCTCCTGAAGAAGACTCTGCATATACATTTTCTGATCCATGGAAAGAGGCTTTCCACTCTTCATCTTCTGAACAAAATTAGCAAGCACGGGTTCTGACTGTTCCAGCGCTTTTTTATTCTCCTGTACCTTCTTTTGGATCTCCTGTACTCTGGCCTTTATCTTGGGATCTATTCCCACTTCAACTATGGTGTCGGCACCCATATCCGATCCCAGAGTCTTAACCGAAATGAGATTCCTTGCGGTAACGTGTCCGCCTGTTATGAATCCTCTCTTACCCGAAACGGTTATATCGGTTCCGGCACTTACATTACAATGAAGGATGGAGTCAGTAGCAACATATCCGCCTGCGGTAACATCCGCATTCTCGAGGAACTTTGCGATGATATTATTGCCTGCCTTAAGAACACCCTTGCCCATTCCGTTCATTCCGCGCGCTATTATGATATCCGATTCGGATTCAAGATATGCACCTTCAACTACGCCTCGTACTTCTATGGAGCCCTTGGCTTTAACCGAGAAGTTCTCAACAACATTTCCAAGGACTACAACGCTGCCTTCATATTCTATGTTACCGGTAGCGGTATTTACATTATCAAGTTCCATTACGTCAGAAAGGAATACCTTGTCCTCAACAAGTGAAACATGACCGTTTATCTCGGCCGTAAGTATCCTTCCATCCTCGGAGCAGGAAAGGTTTCGCCCGTATTTAAGAACCGCCCTTTTAACCTCCAGCGGCTTGATCGGTTCACCGAACACGTTGGTTCCGGGAGTTCCGGGTACGGCGGGGAAAAGCTTTGCCAGTATATCACCTTTTTTACACTGGGTAAAAGTCTTGAGATTAAAGAAATCGACAGAACCGTCCTCCGAAAGAGCCGGTTTGGTGCTGAGCTCCGTATCAAAATAATACTCGATCCTTGCATGCTGACCCTGAACGACCTGCTGTCCTTCAGCAACCACGATATCTTCGCAGTATCTGGGCTCCTTAACGAATTTTTCTATGACATCTTCTTTTACGCCAAACTTAACCCCCTTGTAGGTCAGGTCATTTAATATCTCGGCGACAGGCAGACGACGCCCCTTCATTGAAGGAGGATAGAACCTGGCTGTCAATGTCATCTTATCTGAAGAAGACTTAAGAATGTAGCTTTCGTCTATCTCGCCTATAATATCCTTATTTAAAAGGATAAGATGATTATCCTTGTCTGAAGTGGCAAGCTCATTGAGGCCCTGATTGATCGAGGGCGCAGAATACAAAATCTGATGACTGGACAGATAGTCCGTGATCTCTTTGGGATCTAATGCAATGCCTCCATCCTTAGGTTTAAAAACCTTAAGGATGGTTCCGTTAGGTGTGCAGCCGATTTGAAAGTATCCGTTTCTCACGCAGAAAATACCCCCATGTAATTCCCCATTTTAGTTTTCATTTTTGCCAGTGCCTTGGTGTGCAGCTGTGATACTCTCGACTCCGACACTTCCATGACAGCAGCTATTTCTTTTAAGGTCATATCCTCATAATAGTACATGGTAATGACCAGTTGTTCCTTTTCGGTAAGCAGGCTCAACGCCTCCTTGAGTTTCTCTTTGAGCTCGGTCTTTTCGATGACTTCTTCAGGTCCGTCAAAACGATACTGAGTTCTCTGGTCCGCAGGTACTTCCGCACCTGTTTCCATGAACTCATCAAGAGATACTATACCAGTGATCTTCATCTGAGACTGCCACTCAACATAATCCTCGTCGGATATTCCGAGAGCCTTGGCTATCTCTTCATCCGTAGCAGGCCTTCCTTTGGTGGCCTCAATCTCATGCATGACCTGATCTATCTTGCGCTGACGCTGCCTGATAGTCCTTGGTATCCAGTCCATCTTCCTGATCTGGTCCAGGATCGAGCCTCGTATCCTGAGACTGGCATATGTTTCGAACTTGACATCCTTCATTGCATCAAATTTGTCTATCGCATCAATAAGACCAAATATGCCGTAACTACACAGATCCTCGTATTCGACATTATACCCCAGATACATGCTAAGACGCCCCGCGACCAGTTTAACCAACGGAGCGTACTCCAATATTAATTGTTCTCTTAAGTCCGGTGATTTGGTACGAGCATAGTCTGACCAAAGCTTGGTTCGTTGTGCCTCGTTCATTCACCCCTCCAAAACCATTATTGTGAAAAACCGTCGTCGTCACTTTCACCCGGACGCGCCGGCTGCGCACCTGTAAGCGGCGGAAGCGTATACTCTTCTTCCTCACCGCCGGATTCATCCTGTGCGTCTTTTTCTATAACGGCACCGTTTTCTTCTTCCTCCAGGCGGAGTTTTTCCTCGTTTTCAAATACAAACCTGTTGATCCTTCGCTGAATCAGTGATCCCGCAATATAAAAAACTATAATGATCGCCAAAAGGATGATCAGCATTTCCTTTAACTCATAGCCGAAATACAGCATCGTAAAATATGCGACCGCCACGGCAAAGAGCGTAAGAAAAGGAGCAAAAAGCCTGTGTTTATTCATATGGATTTCTCCGGTTTTCCTACAGACTTTATTGTATAATTACCGCTTGCAGGATAGAAAACAACGGTACGACCATAGTTTTCTCCCGTATCATCTGCTATAAGGGGAATCTTAAGTTCCTTAAGCTTCTTTTTACATGCTTCCACATTCCTCTCGCCGACACGTACCATGTCCGATTTTGCCGAGCTGAAAGCAAACATCTGGGCTCCACCCGCGATCTTTGCAACCATCTTGGTCATACTCGCTCCCTTTTTGACCATCTCGGCAACCATATCGGTAATACCTGTATCTGCAAACTTGGGTCTGTTGGTATTATTCTCAGTCTCGGTGCTGTCGGGTAGCATCACATGTGCCAGTCCCCCGACCCCGGACTGCGGATCTCTTATAGCTACTCCTACACATGACCCCAGACCCAACGTAGTTAACGCATCGTCCCCGGTGCAGATTTTCCAATCGGCCATTCCGACCTTAATAACATTACCCATCTATCCGTTACTCCATTGCTTTGCGTTACAGTTACATCAAGCCCAACGATGAAAGGATCTTCTGATAAGAATCCATGTCGGGGATCATAATAAAATATCCGTCAAGATCCACATCATCTGAGAACTTGGTCTGTATAAGAAGTATCTTGTCTCCTATGATGCCGAATTCTGCGGCAGGAACACTTAAAAGCGCACCCGCATAATCGATCGCCAGCTGAGGAGGCGAAGGAAAGATCTTGAGATTCGTAAGTGAAGAAAGAGCATTGAGGTAAGCGCCGGTAATTATATTACCAACCTCTTTCATTGCTGAAATCTCCATCTCGCCGAATTCCATCTCGTCGATATTCTTCTCGGGAATGCCAAGCATTCCGGCCATGAGTTTATTGACAAGGTGAAGGCCTGAATCCTGAGGAAGCGTGAACATCATACTTCCGTCGATATCTCCTTCGACCTGGAGATAGATACCCACAAGTATAAGATCTTCTCCGCCAAGCATATCGCCAAGTTCATTAAACTCCAGAAGTCTGACCTGCGGAACCATCATGTCAACTTTGCAGTTGATGAGCTCCGCTAATGCGGTGGTGGCGTTTCCTGCACCAATATTTCCAAGCTCTTTTAACACATCAAAATACTGTTGTGTTAATTGCTCCATATTAAGGTCTGACATATTTCCTCCTATTTGCCGTTCTCAGCACAAACGACATTTATATCAAGTAATGAGATTAAACTGCTTTCTGTCTTGCCGACGCCGAACACGAATTTCTGCTTTTCATCGGTATTGTCGTAAGCAACCTTTTCGATCTGTATCTCGCTTAAGGTAACGACTTCTCTGACCTCATCAACGATGAAGCCAAGCAGCCCGTACTGTTCAAGCTTCAGGATTATGATCCTGCTGGCTTTGGTATCCTCAATCTCTTCAAGTCCCATCTTTAACCTCAGGTTAAGAACCGGAATGACTTCACCACGGAGATTTATAACTCCCTTGATATAATCCGGAACATGAGGAACTCTGGTGATGCTCTGCATTCTGACAATATTGTCGATATATTTGATATCGATACCGTACTGCTCATTACCTAACTTTATGACTATGTATTGAACCTTTTCACCTTCGTCGACGATAAGGTCTGCATTTGTGATTCTAACTTCATCTGCCATTTTTATGTCCCCCGTTCCTAGATTAAAGCGTTAGCGTCGATGATAAGAGCAACCTCACCATCACCGAGTATCGTTGCACCGCTGATTATCTTACTC
>JAEEGL010690930.1_pt1 | contig 39087 bp, 31 predicted proteins | sample 9134231 | NCBI WGS metagenome assembly JAEEGL01 (sample SAMN16246548, study PRJNA631951) | gut metagenome | biome: gut microbiome; feature: rumen; material: fiber-attached | host: Bos | place: Iran: Karaj | collected 2018-10 | reverse complement strand
TATATATTCACCTAAAAATATTATACCATGAAAAAAAGTAGCTAGGCTACTTTGATTTCTAAATAGCACGCTCTTTATGAACGTTTACGAAAAAATAGGGATAAAACCTGATTACATAACTAATATATCATATTTTATTAGATAATAGTTTCAAACCCTTATTATTATCCTGCCTTTTAGAAATCAAAGTAGCCATGCTACTTTTTTTCATGGTATAATATTTTTAGGTGGATATATATGGAAGAGTTATTAAAAGACTTCGAATCAAGAATGAATATTACTGTTTTCGAAAAAGATATTAAGTATTATTCTGAAGGTGCTACTGATGCTATAGTATTTAGTATTAATGATGAATACTTAATAAAAAAGACAAGTAAATCTGAATTAGATGTGTTTAATGAATTTTTTTCAAAATATAAAAGTGATGAATATCAAAAACTATATTATATAAATTATGATTTGAGTTATGCATGCCTTTCTTTTAAAAAAGGTAAATCATTTGATGGAAGTATCAATTCAAATAAAATGATTGATATTTTATACAAAACTGTGTCAAATTATAAAATGATTGATTATGATGGATATGGATATTTGTTTGAAGATAATAAATCGTGGGAAGATTTTTTAAAAGATGAAGTTGAATACTCATTAACTGTATTTGAAGATAAAAATACTACATATAACGATAACATTGAAAAGTGTTTAGATTATATTTCTAAATATAATATTAATAAATATTTATTACATGGTGATTTTGGTACTCATAATTTTATTATTGATAAAAACAATATCTATTTTATTGATCCTATGGGTCTGGTAGGAGATCCATTATACGATTTTTACTTTGCTATTTTTTCTGATATTAGTATTTTTAATAGTATCAAATTAAATGATATATTAAAGTATTTTGATAGAGATATAAAATATAAAAAGTCACTAGCTTATATTACTTTTATTATTAGATTATGTAGAACTTATAAGTATAATAAAGATGATTATAATGCCTATTTAAAATATTTAGAAAATAGTGAGGGTATTTTTGATTTATAGTTTTAAACCCCTATGATTATCGTGCCATTTAGAAAATTAAAACACTAGCTATTAGCTAGTGTTTTTTCTTATTATTTTCTAGCAATTATTCCATAGTATCTTCTTATTAATTTTATTCCTTTTTTTGTAGTATTTTCACTTACATATTTTTCGAATAAATCTTTTTCTATAGCAACTCTTTCATAATTATTATTTTTTGTTTCTGAAAAATTATCTAAAATCGGAGTTTTTAATAATAAAGCATATAAATCTTCTCTTGTTTCATAGTATTCAATTACGTGTAGTGGAATTAATTCTACATCTTTAAAACCAGCATCTAGTATTTCTTCATAGTCAATTAGACTAATTGGTTTTTTATCATAAAAAGCTTGTCCTCTATTAAATAATCTTTTTAGACCCCAACAATCTAATTTGTCTACACCCCTTAATATTAAAAATCCTCCATTTTTTAAAGTTTTATAAATTTGTTTTTTGTTGGTTACTGTATGACGTGCAGTTACTACATCAAAATAATTATCAGGAGTATCCATTTCTAAATTGTTCATTACCCTAAATGATATGTTTTTTCTTCCACTCTTTTCTAAATTTATATTTGCATTTTTTATCATTTCACTAGAAAAATCTGTTCCTAATATTTCAGCACATTCAGGAAAATTTTTCAATACTTTTTCTCCCGCGGCAGTACCCAAATCCAATACTTTTGATTTTTCATTTACATGTTTTTTTATTTGATCTTCATATACCCAATTTGTATAATTTTCAGAAGTGTACTTTATTTCACTGAAAGACCAATTCGCTAGACTATTATAATATTCATATTCATTTGTTTTCATATTTTACCTTCTTTCTTTTTTTTGTGGTATTAAAAAAGAACCTCCTTTCATGAACAGCAAAAACTACCACGATTTTTTCTGCGATATTTTTGTCATTCATGATGAGATTCTTAGGTTCTTATCATTATTAACCTCACTATTTAAAGTGTCATGGTAATAAAACGCGAATAACTAATTGATTTATTACGCTTATATAGTAACATTTTTTTATAGTTTTGTCAATTTCTTAATTATTATATAATAAGTTTTGAACCCCTATGATTATCGTGCCATTTAAAAAATAAAGCGCTAGCTTAATTGTTAGTGCTTTTTATATTAAATTCGGATTTCATCATTTCAAATATTTTATTTCTTTCTTCTTGAGTAAAAGTATCTTTCTGCCTTCTAAATTTACTATTTGACCATTTCCAAAAATTATATCCGAAATGTTTGTCTTTATATACCTTATTGAATAAACTTAACTCAGACTTATATCTAGGGACAAACCAAAAATGAACATGTGGCTTTTCATTATCCCTATAGGCATTATTCATAAGACATGCAAAATTATACATAGTTGAGTTGAATAGTTTATTACATACTCTTTCTAATTCTTTTTCTAATAAACCTAATTCTAACCATTCATCCGGTTCCATATCACTTAATTTTTCCTTATGGCCAGATATAATACATGCGCCCGGAAATTCTTGACACCAATCTTGAAAAACGACTTCAAAGTATTTGCCTTTATAAAGCTCCATAGAATCACATCCTAATTTTATTATACACTAAAAAACTATCCACATAACATATATTATCTAAGACTAATTAAATTTTTTTTGTGTTCATCAGTTACTCTATAACTTTCTAGAGCTTTTTGTATAGCTTTTTTATGTACCCAATCATCTAATTTATGATTTTCAAAGAATATAATAGTCTCATCATATCTTTTTGCAAGGGCGGTAGCAAAATACCAAGCAACCATCATTTTTAAGTAATAATCTTCACTTTTTATAGAAGCTACAAGAGATAAATATTCTTTTTTAAAATCTTCTCCTAAGAATTCATTCATTAATATACGAATTCCAAATCTAGCTGTATAAATATGTTTTGAAGAAACCCACTTTTTAATATGTGGTAAAAGTTTTTCATGATTTTTCTTAAATGATTTAGGTGTTGCTTGATCAGAAGCGGGCCAGCAATTAACATAAGGAAGAAACTCTTCTACTTTTTGAATACACTCATCAAAATCTTTTATCATTGCTATAGCAAAAAAATGAATAAGATTTTCTTCATAATACTTATGAGGTAATTTATTTAAAAACAAATCTTTATCTTTACTTTCATAAACCTCTTTAGCAATCTTTCTAAGTTCTAGGGTTCTAATACCCAAAATAGTTTCTGGAGATATATTAGGAACAAGTTTAGCTTGAAATTCCTTATACTTATCATCTTTTTCTTTAATAAGTTTATCTAATAAAGTCATCTTTTTTACTCCTATTAATATTTTTTATTATATCATAATTTTTATGCTATAATATACTATGTGATTAGAAGTATGAAAACAAAAAATAATAAGTTTAATATAATAATTTTAGGAATAATTTCAATTATTCTAGCAGGATCTATTTTTCTAAGAAAATATCTTTACTATACTAGTTTTAATGAGGTTTTATTTACACTTGGTTATAGTTCTAAGGGTACAGATACTTATATAATATTGTTTACTACATTAAAAATTTCGATATATTTTATTATAATATTTATAATTTTATATACCCTATTTTATAATATTTTGTTTAATAAAAAGATAACAACTAAAAGTGGTAAACAAATATATCCATTTAATTTTTTTAATAATCATAGAAACTCTCTTTCCTATATAATTTTAGGAATTTCAATTTTAATTATTCTTGGAAGAATAGGACTATATGATTATGTTTATTATAATTTACAAGAATCATCAATTATTGAGGATAACTATGTGAATCCAAAAGATGTAAGTATTAATTTTGAAGAAAAAAGAAATTTAATATTTATATTAGTTGAATCACTTGAAACAACTTTATTTACTAAAGAACAAAATGGTGAATGGGATTACGAAGTAATACCTGAAATGTATAACTTATTAAATGATAAAGATACGGTTGTCTTTTATAACAAAGATAAATCACAGCAAGTAAATATTATTGATGGTGCTTCTTGGACTTCTGCTTCAATCGTATCAAATTTATCAGGAGTACCTTTAAAAGTTAATTTTAAAGAAAATAAAAATAGTTCTAAATATTTTATGAAGAATATATATTCACTCGGAGATTTACTTAAAGACAACGGATATAATAATGAGGTAATATCAGGGGCTACAACATCATTCGGAAAAGTAAATGAATACTTTAATACTCATGGATATGATGTAATAGATGTTGATACTTTAGATAAATATAATTTAAAAATGGATAAAAGTGATATTGGAGCTTGGGGATTTAATGATAAATATCTTTTTGAAGTAGCAAAGAAAAGATTAGATGTTCTTTCTAAAAAAGATGAACCATTTAACTTACAATTAATCACTATTGATACTCACTTTATAGATGGTTTTGTTAGTGACTATTCTGAAACAAAATATAAAGTAAGATATGAAAATGCATATTCAACTACATCTAAACTTATAAGTGAATTTATTAATTGGCTAAAAGCACAAGATTATTATGATAATACAACTATTGTTATTGCTGGTGATCATTTAACTATGCAAAGTAATATTTTTAAAGATAAGAAGACAACTAATAGATATGTTTATAATTGTATAATTAATCCTAGGGACAAAGTAGCAAACTATAATAATAGAATTATTACAGCTCTTGATAGTTATCCTACAATAGTTTATTCTATTGGCGGAAATATAGAAGGAAATAGATTGGGATTAGGTGTAAATTTGTTTTCTAATCAAAAAACATTATCAGAAAAATATAATTTTGAATATATTTTTAAAGAATTGAAGAAAAAATCTAAATTTTATGATATGATATTAAGTGGTGAAAGTAGGTAGTAGTATGTTTATAGTAAAAATTAACAAATCAGTAATATTGACTTATTTAGGAGTTATATTTGCAATTGTATCGATGTATTTCTCGTTTACAAAAATAGCATTCGCAGAAATCAACTATGTTAGATATTCATTCATATTTTTAATACTATCAGGTTTATGTGATATGTTTGATGGAAAAGTAGCGCGCATGTGTAAAAGAACTGAAGATGAAAAACAATTTGGTATTCAAATTGATTCACTTGCAGATACAGTAAACTTTTTATGCTTACCAGTTATAATTATGTTATCACTAGGTATGAGTTCAATTATACATGTTATAATCTATTGTATTTTCATATTATGTGGTTTATCTAGATTAGGATATTTCAATGTCCATGCTAAATTAGATAGTCCTGTTAAATTTTATAATGGACTTCCAGTTACATCAACTGCAATTATATATCCAGTAATTGGATTATTACATGGCCAAGTACCAGTTAATGTATTTCATATAATATTAATATCAGTTACATTTATTACTGCAGTATTATTTGTCTTTAGAATAACTATTCCTAAATTCAAAGGATCTGCATATATAATAATTCCAATTTTAGCAATTCTCTTATCAATATTATTATTGGTGATTAGATAATGTATTATAATTTAAAGATAGATAAATATATAGAAAATAAAGAATCTAAATCTTTAAATTTTTTATATAATTCTTTTTTAGGCAGATGCATTTTAAAAGTTTTAACAACTAAAATAATCGCTAATATATATTCAAAATATATGAATAGTTCTTTATCTACTCATAAAATTAATAAATTTATTAAGAACAATAATATTGATATGAATGAATATATTAAAAAAGATTATAAATCTTTTAATGATTTTTTTATACGAAATATCAAGGATGGAAAAAGAAAAATAGAAAATGGTTTAATCGCAGTATGTGATTCTAAATTAAGTGCATATGAAATTACACCGGATTCTAAATTTAGCATTAAAAACTCAGTATATAGTGTAGACGAATTAATACAAGAAAAATCAAATTATAAATATGCATTAGTTTTTAGGCTTTCTGTTGATGATTATCACCACTATGTATTTCCTGATGATGGAGAAGTAATTAAAGCAAAAAGCATAAATGGAATATTACATACTGTACAACCAATTGCTTTTAAAAAATATAAAGTATTTCATGAAAATCAAAGAGATGTAACGTTTTTAAAATGTAGAAATTTAGGTAATGTTTGCTTTATAGAAGTCGGTGCAATGTTTGTTGGTAAAATTGTTAATGAAGATAAGAAAGTATTTAAAAAAGGTGAAGAAAAAGGGCACTTTGAATTTGGTGGATCTACTGTAATTTTACTTATTGAAAAAGATATAAAAATAAATCCTAAAATTTTAGAGAACACTAAAAATGATATAGAAACTATAGTTAAACTTGGAGACAGAATAGATATTTAAAAAACTACTAATTAATAGTAGTTTTTTTATTGTAAATTAATTTTATTAAAAGTTATTTTCCTTATTATTTTATTTAAGTATTCTTTACCAAATACAGTATATAATAAACATTGTTTGAAAGCTATGAATAAATAAGATATAGCCCCGATAACACTGATTACTGCAATATACAATATACAAGATAATTTACTACCATAGTCAATTGGAATAATCAATTTTAACGTAAGAACCACTACTATCATGACTGCACTTGGTAATAGTGTTTTAATAAATATTTTAAATGTTTCATGATATTTTATATTATGTTTTTTATTTAAATGAATTAATGCTATTAATATACTTAATGTATAACCAATAATACTTGCTAAAATTGCACCTATAAATGGTTTTAAACCTATAAATTTACATAAATACATAAGTGGTACATCTAAAAGTGCATTGGTAGCGTATCCTAAAATAGTTGATAGATAAACTATTTTAAATTTATTTAACCCTTGCATAGTTGTTGATGTTACTAAGTATAAATTAAAGAATAGTGGTTGAAATATATAAATTGATAATATCAATGATCCTAGTGATAGTTCCTCTATACCATAGAATATTGCCCATACACTTTTAGAAAGCAAACATATTCCTATAGCCATTGGGATACATACAGAAATTACTATCTGCATCCCTTTATTTAAATGTTCTTCTACTTTATCCCATCTTTTTAATGTGTTTGCTTCAACCATATTAGGAATTAAACTTACTGCAAGTCCCATTGCGATTGAATTTATTATCATTCCTATTTTAGGAGCCCATGTTGTAACAGAAGAAGTAATAAACTCTGTTTCATTTGCAGATAACCCCATAGAACCCATTGTACGTGAAATAAATACCATATCAACAAAACCATATATTGAAACAGCTATACTTACTATTATAAATGAAGTAGCGTAATGTATTATCTTCTTTAATATATCTTTATCACTTATATCATTTTTTTCTTGAACTTCTCCTAAAGATAATTCTTTTTTATTTTTATTCATCTTTAGTTTAACATATAAAAGTGATATAGCACCACCAACGAAAGCACCTAATACTGCTATACTCACAGATAAACCAATTGGCAATTTAAATATTCTTAATGCAACATAACTTCCGGCTATTATCACTGCAATTCTAATAAACTGTTCTATAACTTGACTTATACTAGAAACGCTTATTACATTATGTCCTTGCAAATAACCTTTAGATACACTTAAGAAAGGTATTACTAATATTGCAAATGATATTGCCCTAATTACCATTGTAACATCTGATATAGTATTTCCTCCAGTTAAATCACCTAATATAAGTTTTGCAAACGAAGGTGCAAAACAAAACATTATAATAAACATTATAAAAGATAATAGAAATATTATAGTGGTACCTATTTTATATGCTCTAACTTTAGCATCCATATTGCCTAAAGTGTTATATTCTTTAATGATCTTACTCATTGCTGATGGAATACCAGCTGATGATATATCAAGAAATATTAAATAAATATTATACGCATACGCATATAATGCACTACCTTGTACACCGACTATTGCATAAAAAGGAATTACATATAATATACCAAGTATTTTAGTAATTATTATCGCAGCTGTTGCTATTATTGTTCCTTCTACAAACCCACTTTTTCTCATATTTTCACCTATATATCCATATACTTTCTATATGTTGGAATTAATCCCATATTTCTTTTAAAACTAGGTTTAATTTGAAAAACGCCAGGAAAAGAATTACCTTCAATAATCATAGGGCCATCTTCTCCAATAGCAACATCCCAACCAATATATTTAACTTCTTTTATTTCTTTAGAGGCTTCACATACTAACTCACAAGCTTCTTTAAAATAAGGTATTTTATAACCAACTATTTTTTTATTAGTAACTGGGTGAATTTCAAAAGTATTATCTTCTTGATCAATTGCTGGAACAATTATAGTTCCTTCTTCATCAACGAAAGTATACATTCCCCCACTACTAAAATTATCAGTAACTCCACCATTACCCAATTTAAATACCCTATTTAAAACTACAGATTCTTTACCATCATAAAAAGTAAATAATCTTAAAGTATTAACAGAAGAGGGATATAAACTACTAACATCTTTATGTTGAGAAATACATTCTTCAATTAAAACTTCTTTTTTATCTATTAAACTATTATATAATTTCTTCTTATTAGATCCTCTACCATAGTTATATTTTTCAATACCATGGCCACCTTCTCCATCAATAACTTTTGCAATTATTGATTTGTGAGTTCTAAAAAATGTATTAAATTCATTAAAATTATTTCCATCTATTACCATGAAATCTCTTTTAATATATTTTGAAAATTTATTGTTAAATTTTACTTTATCATCTAATAAATCAAAATATGATTTATCATTGTATTTACTGATAATAGTATTATTCTTTGCTCTTGTTAAATAAGTCTTTCTTTCTTTTTTACTAAGTAGATAGAATTCAAATTCTTGATAGTCATAATATCCTGCTCCATAAGTTAAACCACAATATATCATATCAAAAAAGATTATAATAAATGGTCTCTTTGCTTTTTTACTTATTTTTTTAGCAATTTTAACCATATTTTTGTAATCTAGTCTTATTATGCAACGAATTAAAAACTTAATTTTTTTCATTTCTATTACACTCCAGCACATATATAATTATAATATATATGATTAAATATATCAAATTAACTTAAACTTATTTTACAATTATGTGCTATAATAACTTGGAGGAGATGAATTTATGGAAATACCATTTAAAGCTGGGAATATACTAATTCCTAAAAATGTAGATATGCACAAATGGAGTGTTGTTGCATGTGATCAATATACTTCTGAACCAGATTATTGGAATGAAGTAGAAAATATCGTTGGAGATAGTCCTTCAACATTAAATCTTACTCTACCAGAAATATACCTTGAAGATAGTGATGTAGAAGAAAGAATCAAAAATATCAATGCTAATATGAAGAAGATGATCGATGAAGATATTTTTACTGAATATAAAGATTCAATGATTTATCTAGAAAGAACTCAAAATGATGGAAAAGTAAGAGAAGGATTAATGGGAATTGTTGACCTTGAAGATTACTCTTATGAAAAAGGTTCACAAACTTTAATAAGAGCCACTGAAAAAACAGTTATTGAAAGAATACCACCTAGAATGAGAGTTAGAGAAAATGCATTATTAGAACTTCCACATATAATGATTTTAATTGATGATGAGAAAAAAGAAATAATTGAAAGTTTAAAAAATAAAGTTGATGAAAGCGATGTTGTTTATGACTTTGATTTAATGCAAAAAGGTGGGCATATTAAGGGCTATAAATTAAATAATGACACTATTAATGAAGTTATATCAGGATTAGAACATCTTGCAGATAAAGAGTATTTTGAAAACAAATATGATGTTAAAGATAAAGGAATACTTTTATTCGCAATGGGGGATGGAAATCATTCACTTGCTACCGCAAAAGCTTGCTATGAAAAATTAAAGAGTACTATGAGTGAAGAAGAGTATTTAAATCATCCAGCAAGATATGCATTAGTAGAACTTGTTAATTTACATAGCCCTGCATTAGAATTTGAAGCAATACATAGAGTTTTATTTGATGTAGATGTTAATGATTTAATTGATAATTTAAATAAATATTATGAAATTAATGAAAATGGTGATGGTCAAAAATTTGAATTAATTACGAAAGATTTTGATAAAACACTATATATTAAAAATCCTAAATCAAATATACCAGTTGGTTCAATCCAAATATTCTTAGACGAATATTTACAAACTCATAAAGGTAAAATTGATTATATTCATGGTGAAGATGTTACTAAAGAATTAGGTTCTAAAGAAGGAAATGTTGGAATTATATTTGATGCAATGTCTAAAAATGATTTATTTAAAACAGTTATATTAGATGGGGCACTTCCTAGAAAAACATTCTCAATGGGACACAGCAATGATAAAAGATTTTATCTTGAAGCAAGAAAAATAAAATAAAAAATATAGAGATTTCTCTATATTTTTTTATTCTTCAGATAAAGTATTAATTTTTATTTCGCCAAGTCCACCTTCGACTCTTATAAGGTTATCACTATTATCACCATAACTATTTTCGAGTATGCTTTCACCATTAAGGATGATATTTCCACTTCCTTTTTCGAATTCAAATTTATAATTGTTAATATCTTTAGGCAAGTTTAATTCTACTTCTCCTACCCCAGCCAATATTTGGCTATTTCCGGTTATATCAGAGTCTATACTGACACTTCCAACTCCAAGTTCTAAAGTTAAATCATTTAATTTTGAGTCTTCTACTATTAAACTCCCAGCTCCAGCTTGAATTTCAGAATTATTAGATACAATATTTTTTAAAACAGCTTTACCAGCTCCAAAAGACACTTCTAGTTTTTCTGCATTAATACCATCTAATACTACTTTGCCAGCACCAGTTTCTAATTTAAAAGTTTCTAATAATAATTCTGAAGGAATAACTATATTAATTGGTTTTCTTTTTAATATTACAATAGATGATCTTCTATCAATTATGGTTAAACTATCTTCTGATTTATCAACAGTTATACTACTGTCAACATTTTTGATTTGAAAAGTCTCTCCACTACTAATATTTAAGTCTACATTTTTTAATTTAAGAGTTATATTTTTTATGTCATCTGTATATTCTATGTTTTCACTTGGAGATTCTTTATTAAAAAGTTTATTACTACTAAACATTTCTTTAACAGGTTTTGCGATTGATATTATAAGCATAATAACTAAAAAAATAACTAATCCTACCACTATAAAATTTAAAGGCTTGTTATCAGATTCCATCATATCACTCCTTAGCTAATATTATTATACACCTAGCAGAAAAGAAAGAATAGTGCTTATCACTACTCTTATTTATTATCTATTCTTCTTTTTATATCTCTAGCAGCCATTAATCCAGTTGCAGCAGCTGTTACTATATTACCAGCTTTACCTGCGCCATCTCCAACAAAGTAAATATTATGGTCTTCTAATTTCATATTATTATCTGTTGTAATTTCATTGCTAAAGAATTTAATTTCAGGTCCATAAAGAAGAGTTTCCCCATTATTAACACCAGGTATTATTTTATCTAAAGTTTCTAATCCTTCTAAAATATTTATTATAATTCTATGAGGTAGAACTAATGCAAGATCACCAGCAACAACATCTTTTAATGTTGGTTCAATAAATCCTTTATTAATTCTATCCATATTAGAACGTCTTCCCATTCTAAGATCTCTTAATGACTGAACAATTGGTTTTCCGTTACCAAGTGTGTTTGCTATCTTAGCAATTGACTCACCATATTCTCTAGTGTTAGTTGATGGTTCTGTTAAATTAACTCTAGATATAAATGCAAAATTTGAATTATTTGACTTAGTATCTTTTAGTGCATGTCCATTGACACAAATATAACCATAATAGTTTTCTTTTGAAACAAATCCTTCTGGATTAGTACAGAATGTTCTTATCTGATCATTATAAGTGTCTGTTTTTATAAATATAGTTGGATCATATATTACATTGCACATATCTTTTAATATTTCTTTTCTAACTTCAACTCTAACACCTATTTCAATGCTTTGTGAAACGTAAGGAATATTATATTTATCAGCAAGTTCTTGAACCCATTTTGCACCAGTTCTACCAGGAGCAACTATTACATATTTTGAATCTATAGTGTGTTCTTTTCTTCCTACTTTATAAGTTACTTTATATTCATCTTTACCATCTATATCAGTAACATCAGCATTTTCAAGTACTTCTACTCCCTTATCTTTTAAATAAGTAGTAAACATATCTATATACCCTGGTAATTTATCACTACCTAAATGTTTTTGTTTAATTATAAGTAAACTTGCTCCAACTTTAGCAATACGTTCTTGTATTTCTCTAGCTTCTTCCATATTTGTTGGATAAACATCACTATCCATACCAAATTTATTAAATATCTCTTCAGTGTCATCTATTAATTTATTAGCTTCACTTATAGACATATATTTAAATAAATCTGACTTACCCAATTTAGGAATAAAATTTAGTTTACCATCTGAAAAAGTACCTGCTCCTCCAAAACCAGATAAAATACCACAAGGGTTACAATTAACACAAATCCCCGTTCTTTTCATAGGGCAATCCCTATGATTAGCAAACTTACCTTTATCTAATAATAATATTTTTAAATTAGGATTATTTTCTATCAATTCATAAGCAGAAAATAAACCCGCAGGACCTGCTCCGACTATAACCACATCATACATATCATTTACCTCACATAAAGATTTTATCATCTTTGCAATAGTAAAAACAATATTTTTATTATAAAAAATATATGGTATAATTATTAAAAGAACATATAAAAAAAGAACATTAAGTTCTTTTTTTTATTAACACTTACTATCTACTTTACAAGAATCATTATTTTTAAAGAAACCATTAAAAATCTTTTCTTCATCTTGAAGCATTTCAGTAGTTAATTCTTCTCTTGAATCTTTTTGTTTATCAGAAACACCTTCAACTAAATTTATTGCTTTCCCATTTTCAACATATATAAAATTAGGTGCATATATTCTTTTTTCATTTGTTGAAATTGTATTTCCATTTGAATCTTTTAAATTATAATTTGAAAGTACATTATCAAAGTATGTAAGTAACTCTTCATATTCAGGAGTTCCTTTTATTGTTAATTCTAAAGTACCATCTTCTCTTAAAACATATTTATCTCTTAATATTTCGTTTCCTTCATTATCCCATATATCAACATAATATACTTTGGATATTCCCTTGTTATTAGCTACTTCTATAGATTTTTCAATTACGCTTCTGCACCAAGGACATAAAGTTGAACCAAAATAAACATAAAATGTTTCTTTATTTTCTATTTTCTTTATTAACTCCTTTGGAGTTACATAAACATATGGATTCTTTTCACTAATATTAATAGTTCTATGAACTTTACCCATTGCATTCTCTTTACCATTCATAGATTCATAATCTTCTTTAAACTTTAAGGCATCATTTTTACATCCTGTTAAAGCAAATACTGAAAATAACAATATAATACCTAATAAAAATTTCTTTTTCATATTATCTTTTCCTTCTTTCCAAACGTTTTGATTCTATAAACTCGTTCATAGCTCTAATGGTATCTTCAACGTCTACAACCTCAGTTTCCATACTTAACGCAAGTAATTCATAAGCTTTCTTTTGTCTATATCTTTTTAAAAACTTTAAAGCATCTCCATTAACTAAGCCACATTCTTCTTTTAAGAAACTAAGAGCTTCAACTTCATCCCCCATAAGCTTACTATCATGCTTATACATAACATCCCCCCTTAACGAGTATTATTTTATCATAAAATTGACTAAAAATCCAGAATAATCTATAATTAAAGCATATTAGAGGTATAAAATGAAAAGAATATTATCATTCATATTATTAATGTTTATTCCTATATTAAATGTTAATGCAATAACAGAATCAGTAATAGATATTACAAAAATGGATATATTCAAATTGCAGGAAGCCATTGATAATGAATTAATAGACTATGAAACAATAACTAGACTATACTTAGATAGAATTAATAAGTATGATAGTGAATATAAATCCATAATAACAATTAATGATAACGCAATAGAAGAAGCTAAAAAATGCGATGAAATTTATAAGAAAAATGGAAGAAAATCTATTCTTTTTGGTATGCCTATTATAGTAAAAGATAACATTGATGTTTATAGTCTTCCAACTACCGCTGGGGCTAAGAGTTTAAAAGATAATATGCCTAATAAAAATGCAGCATTAATTCAAAATTTAATTGATAAAGGCGCTATCATATTAGGAAAAGCTAATATGAGTGAATTTGCTCTTATGGCCAGTTCATCAGTTAGTTCATATGGTACTGTTAGAAATGCATATAATAAAGATTACTCTAGTTATGGTTCTTCAGGTGGAAGTGCAGTTTCCGTTGCACTTTCATTTGCTGCTCTTGGTATCGGAACTGATACAAATATGTCAGTAAGAAGTCCATCTTCTGCTAATAACTTATATGGAATGAGACCCACTTTAAATAGTGTTTCAAATGACGGAATAATAAATTATGATATTACAAGAGATATAGCTGGTCCTATAACAAAAACAGCTAAAGAAAATGCAGTAGTGCTATCTATAATGCAAAGTAAAAATGAAAATGACTATATAAATAAAAATGCTTCTTTGGAAGGCAAGAATATAGGTATATTAAAACAATTTGTTAATGGCTCTGGATATGGATTATATAAAACCGATAATGATATAGAAGACTTATTTAATAAAGCAGTTAAAATATTAAAAGATAATGGCGCTAATATAATAGAAATTGATAACTTCTGGAAAGGAAATTATACAGATATTTCAAATAATACTGCTTGTGGCTGGACAATGTGCTATGCATTTAATAACTATATTAAAAATACAACCGGATCAATAAAAAGCTTTAATAAACTCGCCTCTTCTTCAGGCCATATATATAGCTTAAAGGGATATGTCGAAGATTGTACAACCACTATAAACTCTGAAACATTTGATAAATATAAAGAAAAAAAAGAGCCATTAAAAAAAGCATTTGATGAATTATTTGAAACAAATGAGTTAGATGCATTAATATACCCAACAATTAGTGGTAAACTTACTAAATTAACTAATTCTAGCATTGAATCAAATGCATCTAATATTGCACCTGTAATAGGTGTTCCGTCTATCACTTTACCTATGGGAGAAGTAAATGGATTATATTATGGATTTGATTTACTTGGAAAAGAAAACTCTGAACAAACATTATATGATATCGCAATAACATATAATAAATTAAATAATACTTATAAACTTCCAAGTGATGCTCCAAATCTTTATAAAATTTCTAAAAATACAACTAAATTAGTTAACTATTACTTAGAGAATAAAAATAATACAGATTATAAAAGCATTGGTAAAAAATCACTTATAAAAGAATACAAAAATGTAATAAATAATATTAAAGAATACTTTAAAAATTATTCAAACATTAGTAATAAATCTAAAAAAGCAAATGAATTATTAAAGGAGTATAAAGCGGTTAACAGAAAAATAATAATTAATAAAATAGCTTATAAGATTAAAACTATAATATCAATTATATTTGGTTTTACACTATTAATATTAGTATTTATTCCTACAAAAACATTTAAAAGAGCTTAATGCTCTTTTAAATTATAAATATATTTGACAAATTCAATGATAAATGTTATATTTTATATATGGATACAAATAATGAGAGCACTTACTTTGTAAGTGTAAAAAAGAAATTAAAAAAGAATAGTAGACTTTTTTCAAACAGAGAAAAGATATTTTACTTGATTAATAAAAATAAGGGATACTTAACAACAAAAGAAATATCTCAAAATAAAATAGCTAGAGATTATCTTAGATGGTTAGTTGATTATGGTGAAATAAAAAATGTTGAAAGAGGAATCTATATAGGCAGAAAAACTCAAGAAGATATTTATTATACATATGCACTTAGATTTCCTAAAATAATTTATTCACATCTAACTTCTCTATATCTACAAGGATTTATTTCAAAAGAACCAGAATTAATTCAAATGACATGCATTAATAACGTTTATGCAGATGGCTTTTCTAAATTTGATATGTTCTATATTAAAAAAGAATGGTATGAAATAGGTCTTAAAGAAATTGAAGATAATATGGGATATACTGTTAAAGTATATGATATTGAAAGAAGTATAATTGATATTATTAGATCATATAAAAGATTTGATATTAAATATGTTAAGAGAATAGTAAATAAGTATTTAAATAGCGAAAATAAAAATATAGATTTACTTCTTACATATGCTGAACAAATGAATATATATGATGAAATAGTAAAATTTATGAATTTAAAGTAAAAAAAAGAACAAAATGTTCTTTTTTATATTTCTTTTAAAACTTCATCAGTTATTGAATATAAATATGTATTAACTTTTTTAGAACTAATGCTTTCTATATATTTTTTATAACCATTTAATTGATTAATATACTCTTCATCATCAACATTCTTAAGTTTATAATCAATAATATTAATATGATCATTATATTCAAGCATTAAGTCTATAATACCAGTATAATTAATATCTTCTTTAGTGTAATTAAATTCATATTCTTTATATATTTTAGCATCATCTATATTTTCTAAAGATTCTATAAATTTAGTAACTTTATTTCTAATAAATTCATCCTCTATCAATTCTGGATTATACTTTTTAAAGTTGATATATTCTAATGTTTCATGTACTTTAGTTCCATATTCCATTTTATTTTGAACTTCTTTAGAAATATATGTATATTGTTCTTTAGAAAAGTGCTTAGGTTCAATAGTATTATTAGATATATTTATTTCTTCTACATAAATATCATCAACACCATCTTTTAATTCATCTAAGTTATTTTTATTATATAAATATTCTTTAGTTAAATTTAAATTATTTAAATCTATTTCTCTAAAATATTTAATACAGTCATTCTTAATACTATAAATAAAATCAGCTAAACTATTATATTTTAATCTTTCATTTTTATTTATTAATCCATATTCATCATAACAAGTATTATCAGTTTCTTTATCTGGAATTAATATAATCATTTTTTCTTTTGCTCTAGTAAGTGCAACATAGAATAATCTTAATTTTTCACTTATAATTTCTTTCTTTTCTCTTTCTTTATATAGCCTTTTAAGAAGAGAATCTTCATTATCTTCATTACTAATTATTATTCCATATGAATTACTTACTATTATCTTTTTCTTTAAATCATCTATATTAAATCTATGATATAAATCAGCATAATAACATATTGGATATTCAAGTCCCTTAGAACCATGTATAGTAAGTATCTTTACTGCATCACTATTATCTAAATCATTTGAATATTTAATTTCCATATTTGAATTTAAAATATCATCTAAAGACTCATTAAATTCATATATATCATATCCCATATTTGAATAGTTTTCAGATATTTCATATATCTTTTTTATTCTTGCATTTACTTCATTATAATTACCTATTTTATTTATTTTATTATAAAAATCAGTAATACTAAGTATTTCTTTTAAAACTTCTAATATTGTTTTTGAATTAGTTATTTTTATATTAGATAAATCTTTATATGCTTCACTATTAGATATATTATCTTCTGCTATATAATTAAATATGTCTTGATCATTTATTTCATATAGAAAGCTTCTTGCAATGCTCATAAAATCATATTTAAATGCTACATCGAATTCACAATTATTAATCTTAATTATGAAATCAATTATATTTTTAATTAAATAAATATCTGTATTATTAGAAATGTCTTCATCTTTTAATATAGTTAAAGGAATAGACTTATATTCAAATATCTTTTTAAAGTCATCAAAATATGTTCCTCTATCAAGAATTATAGAAAAATCACTATATCTGACATTTCTCATTTTATTTAAATCTTTATCATATATTTGATAATTATTTTTTATTTTATCTTTAATATCATTAGCAATCGCGAATATTTCAATTTCACTATTAGTATACTTTTCATCTTTCTTATAACATAAAACATCTAGACAATAGCCTTTATCATAAATATATTTATCATAAGCTCTATTACCATATTTCATTTTGTGTGATATTTTATAATTAGCTCCACCAATATAATTATCCATTATAAGTTCAAATATACTATTAATACTTTTAACAACGTCTTCCCTTGATCTAAAGTTCTCTACTAGATCAATCTTTATGCCATCCTTACCATTTGAATATAGTTCATATTTTTCTTGAAATAGACTTGGATTAGATCCTCTAAACCTATAAATTGATTGCTTAATATCACCAACCATATATACATTATTATTTGATATTAAATCTATAAATGCATCCTGCATATCATTAGTGTCTTGATATTCATCTATCATTATTTCTTTAAAAGATCTTGAAACTTCTTTTCTTATATCATCATTCTCTTTTAATATTTTAATAGATAAAGAGGCCACATCATTAAATGTATAAATATTATTTTTCTTTTTAAACATCAATAATTTACTTAGATATTCTTCTACTATGTCTAATATTTTATTAATACTCTTCTGAGATAATAAAATATTATTTCTTATATCTTCAAAGGAACCAAATTCACTATAGCCTATTAAATCATCAACAAGTATTTTAAAGTTATCTCTCATATTTTTTTCATAATCTGTTACTCCTGAAAGTCTTCCAAAAGATACTTTATTAATTAAATATAACTTATCTATACTTGTATTTAATAAATTAGATATACTTTCATCTATCTGATCAATATAACTACTAGGTAAATTATTTTTAATAACATTATATTCTTCTTTAATTATATCTAATTTAGATTTTAATAAAGATTCATACTCATTTATAATATTAGTTAAATTTTCATTAGAAAAGAATTCATTTCTAATGAAATTTATATATTTATGACTTTCAAACATTGATTCAATATTTTTACATATTGTTAATATACTATTTCTTAAATTCTTATCATTTTTAATTGAATACTTATTTACTAAGTTCTCAAAATCTTCATCATTCTTTAAATAAAAACTATCAAATACTTCATTAAATATTTTTTCTCTTTCAGCAGCTATTAAAGATTCATCGGTTATCTCGATATCTTTAGAGATGTTAAGTATATAATGATATTTTTTTAATATAGAAAGTGCATATGAATCAAATGTTGTTATATATGATGAATTTAAAAGATTAAGTTCCTCTTTATAGCTAGATAAACTCTTTCTTATTCTATCTTTCATTTCATCAGCTGCATTTCTTGTAAAAGTTAATATTAATAATTCATTTATATGAGTCCCATTTTTAATTTTAGTTATTACTCTTTCAGTAAGTACAGCAGTTTTACCAGAACCAGCACCAGCACTAACAATTATATTAGTTCCAGATTTATTAATTGCGTCAGTTTGTTCTTTAGTCCAGTTAATCATCAACTTCACCTCCTAAAGAAATTATATCTTCATTCTTCATATAACATATACTTCTATATTTACAATATTTACATGTTGTTTCATTACCTATCTTTTTAGGATTAATTTCAAATTTAGCATTTAAAATATTATTACTAGCTTCAAGTATTTTATCATGAACAGTTTTTGTTACTTCATCTATCTCAGAATTAGAAATTATTTTAGAATTTGCATTAAAACTTCCATCATTATTAACTCTTAACCCTTTTATAACAAATGAATTAACATAATTAGAATCAACATATTCTAATATATCTTTATCACTATTAGAATAACCCAATAATTTTAAAGACTCTTTCCTTTTTTCTACATCAATTTCATTATCTAATATGTGTTGAAGATAGAAACCACCTATTACAACATTATCAAACATATTAGAATTCTTAATTAAATAAGCATATACAGGTAGTTGCATATCTAATCCATACTTAATATTATTTAAATTAAATTTTTGAGTTCCGGTCTTATAGTCAATAACAACCGCGATAGTTTTATTATCTTTTTGACCATATAAAATCTTATCTACAAATCCTATAAATATAATATTTAAATGTGGATTAATAGGTATAGTAATTCTTTTTTCATATAAAGATTTATCTAACTTAGAATACTTCATTTGATTTTTAATAACATCTATTGTAAGTATTAATTCATTCTTAAGTCCTTTTAAAAAGAATTTATCGACATCATTAAAAGAATATTTAGAATTATTTATTTCATACTCCCATTCATTATCCAAATTAAAATCTTTTTCAAAACATTTAGATAGAATATGATGGAAAATATTACCAATAGTTATATCAAAAGTATCTTCAAATTTATTAACTCTTATTATATTATCTAAATAATACTTAAATGCACACTCATAATATGTATTCATACTTGAATAAGATAACGCTAGTTTATTCCCAATAAAATTATACATTTTTTTAGAGTTTATTCCTTTAAAACTATTGTCATAACTTAAATATAATTCATCTTTATAATGAGAACTTAATCTATATAAATTAGTACTTAAAACATTATACTTATTATTTAAATCTCTTTCTTTAAGTAATATTATCTTATTAAATGCATCTGAATCATCAAAACAAAGTTCAGGTTTTTTCTCTTCAAATAAATTTTCATCATATAAACTAGATCTATATAAAAGTGATTTATTATTTTTATTTATGTAACTAACAACTAAATTATTTACTAAAGCTATTTTTTTCTTTAAATAATATCTTTCTTTATCATTTAAATCATATGATGTACTTACACCTAATTCATCTTTTATATTATCATTTAAATAATCTTCATCTTTAAAATCAGTAGGTATTACTCCTTCATTAAAATTAATCATAAATACATATTCATCATCAGATATAAATGAATTCTTAAAATCAATAATTTTTACACTATTTAGTAATGTATTAGTTTTTAGTTTTATACTATCAACACTATTGAAAACTAAATCTTTCACATCATTATAATCATCACAAAAATTATAAGAATTAACTATATTAACTATCTTTTTATAATAATATTCATCTAATTCTGTAAATACATATTCATTGAGTTTGTCTAATGTTTCTTTAATATTACTACTATATAATTCCTTAAACTTTTTAATTAAAAGTATACCTTTAGCAGAAGTATTGCTAGGTGTTTCAACTGGTATATTATATAGTTTAAATATTTTAGATATTTCAAAAATATAATCATCTTTTACATTACATAATTTTATTTTATTAATATCAACTCCACTTTTAATTAACTTACAAATATAAGAAGCTACGAAAGACACTTCTTCTTCACACTTAGAAAAAGAATATAAATCTTTTTTTGTGATTTTACCTTCTAAATTATAATAATCTAATCCTAACTCATTAAATGCATTCAAATAAAACTCATCAATATCTTCACAGTCAAATGCAACTACGTTATTATTCTTAATGAAATCTTTAAATAGTTTGTTTTCATATAATAAATTATTATCTAATAATTCTTGCTTTAAATCATATAAAAACTTTACTTTTTCATTATCAATTAATTTACTTACATAATACAAGTTATCTATATATATTTTTGCTATTTCAGGTATTACTTTATATTTATTACAAATATAGTATATAGTTTTATTATCATAATCAAAGAAGTATTTCTTTTTAAACTCAAATAAAGTTATTAACTTTATATTTAAGAGTTTACCACTTAAAAGACTGATAAAACTTTCTTTAGCTTCATCCTTGATAATTAATATTTTATTATTAAAATCATTTAAATTCATAAACTACCTCTACATAAATTATAACATTATAAATACATTAAAAAAAGGAAATATCATTAACAATATTTCCTTTTATTCTAGATATCTTACAAAATATGTATCACCTGAGAAAGTTTCGGTTACATCAACATAATTACCTGCGTGATTAGTAATACTTCCAGATACTCTACCAGATTTACCCATTAACTTTCCATCAAAGAAATTGAATGTTGCACTGTTAACTACGGCATTATCTTTACCCCTTAGTATTGGAGTTGTTGCATCTATAGTACCATCATCATCACCTAATACAAGAGTTCCTGCTTCATTAACAACTGCTGAGAAGTTAGGGGATATAATTGTACCACCTAATATAGTAATTGTGCCACCTGCGGTATGATTTTGAACTGTACCTCTTACCGGAGTTGCTGCACTTAATACTGCGGTTCCTGATATTGTAACGGTTCCACCATCGTTATATATTGCTTGTCTTTGACCAGTTGCCTCAATCTCTCCACCAGTCATTTCAAATGTTCCAGTATTGTTGATAGCAGAAGTTTTAGTTGAATTAGTTGTTATTTTACCACTTATAAGCTTACATCTACCCTTATTTTCTATAACAGCATTATCATTTGCACTTGTTAAAGTATAATTGCCAAAATCAAGTATTACCCTTTTAGTATTAGGAATAGTAATATTTTCAATAGTATTCTTAATAAGCATAACTGTCGTTTCAGTATTTTGTGGTACTGCTGAAATTGCAGCGGCAAGTGTATTGTATTTGTTCTGACCTATTTGAGCCACATAGTTTTCACTAGCGCTTGTCCAATGAGCAGTTAATGTAAAATCAGTATTAACTGTATCTGTTGGTGTTGCAATTGTTCCATTTGAATAGAACCATCCATCAAATACATAATTTGTTCTTGTTGGAATAGGTAGTACACCAATTGCATGACCTGTTTCAACACCTCTTTGCATTTCGTTAGCATTCATAGTTCCTTCACCAGGATCAAATGTAACAACATTTACTATTGCTAAAACTCCAGTTTGATATACTGCATTATCAATAGTTTCATTTTGATAAAACATGCCATATCCTGTAGGTTTAGTTACATATGTATCGTTAAATACTGCTGATGTTTTTCCTTTCAATATTCCATCGTAGAATTCAAAGTTAGTTATATTGGCATTTGCTGTTGAACCATTTATATTAATAATATTAGTATTATTTACAGCATAAGTTCCACCGCGAATCACAGGTGACGTTGTTGAAATAGTTCCATCATTATTTCCTATTATAAGTGTTCCTGCCACATTCTGAATGCCTGCATGTTTTTCAGAAACTATTGTTCCACCTGTTATTGTGATAGTTCCACGAGCATCATTATTTTGAACAGCTGCTCTTTGATTTTGAGTATTATGCAAATATGCAGTACCACTTATTTGAACAGTTCCACCATTATTATACAAAGCTTGTCTTTGACCGGTAGCATTAATAGTTCCTCCGGTCATTATAAATGTTGAACCATAATTAACGTTAACAACCCCTTGAGCGGCAGTTGAGTATAAAGTTCCATTAGACATCCTAACTGTTCCATTAATTATTTCAAATATAGGCTTACCAGTACCAGAGATTACTGTATTAGTTACAGTGTAATTCTGCAAATCAAGCACTATATTTCTTCCCTCTTTAACTTCAATATATTCGCTTGTATTTTTAATTAATTGTACTGTAGTTTGCGTTCCATCAATTGGAGCAGCATCTATTGCTTTTTGTAATGTTTCATAGTACCTTGTACCTATTCTAGCAACCCATTCTATAGACATAAATTCAAAATCTAAATTAGCTACATAAGTTACTGTACCACTTTGATATCCATTTGATTTATAGCCTATTGTAATGCTTAATGTTGTTACCGCACCAAGCTTACATTTAGTATTATCTGAATCATCACACAATACACTTTCCAAAGTATAATTATTTAAAGTATATTCCAAATTAGAAGGAAGACCTGTAATATCCTCTATACCAACTTCAGCATTACCAAGATTTGTTATAGTAACTTCATAAGTAATAGTAGAATTAGCATTTGGTAAAGACATAGATGTATATATATCACTAACATCATATTCTTCGTAATTAGAAACCCCAGAGGAAGAAACACCACTAACACGTATACCAGTTATTCTAACATCCCTATCTAATCTAACTATTGCAGATAAATTTTCTATATTAAAAGTTGATTGAAATGCAGACCAACCTATAGATAAAAAGAGTACACAAAAGACCACTATGACTGCACATAGAGCGATATAATTAAACTTACTTTTGTGACGTGCTCTTTTCATGTTACTCCTTTCTAATTTCTTGTTACGCTAAATTCATATACTTCCATATTTCCCATATCTTCATTAATACTAATACCACTACCACCAATCGTAACAACTGCATTTGTAAGTGTTTCAGGTATGTTGTTACCACTATTTCCAGCGGGTTTTGTATTTTTCATTGTTTTGGTTGCTGCTGAAGCCCCATTAACAGTTGTTGTAAACGTGATTAGACCATATTTACTTTTATTTCCTTGTGGATCATAAGTTACAGTAACGTCATATACTTTTTCACCAGTCAAAGCTGTAGAATTATATGTTATATAGTTATTTGGTGTTAATAAACCAGTATTTGTACTTCTTGGCCTATCTCTATACACACCTACCCTTAAATATCCACTATTGTAATCAAATAATGAAAAACCACTATATTTATCCGTAGAGCTATCATATTGTAGTGCTGCAAATATAAATTTACCATTATTTGAAGCGAGTGATAAATCTGCCTTAAATTTTATATGAATTGTGAATGCCGCACCATCCATAGCTAATACACCAGTTTCAACTGAATCACCAGGTGTAAATACTACAGGATTTGTTGATGAAGAGTTTGTATATTCAAATGATGTTATTACTGTATTTCCTTGAGAGTCTGTAGTAGCTGTTACTTGAGGTGCACCAGGTGCAGTATCAAATTTAGTTACACCAGGATCTGTAACATCATCAGGATCATATGTTCCAGAGTGAACAATATAAGGATCACTTGGTGTTCCACTTCCTCCACCACTACTATTATAAGTAGCTGTTATAGTAATATCATTTGTAATATTAGATATTGTTATTACGTGGGTTGTTGAATTATATGACCCTGAAGCATTTGTTATAGCTACACTGTCTGGGTAATCAACTCCACTTGGTATTTGTATTGTTCCACCAGTATATATAATATTATCAGGAAGATTACTAACATTGCTTCCAGTAAATCCTGAATATGTTATCTTATAATGTCTTGATACAGTTATTACATCATTTAATCCAGTCAATGTTATATTTGATAAGGTTAATTGATGAGTAGTTGAATTATAGTTTCCAGTAGCACCAGTAGTTGTTGTATTACCAGGTATTCCAGTTGTTGAATTAAATGTAATTGTCTTTGTATCACCTTGTATCATTGTGTTAGCTAATCCACTTGTATTTCCAAAACCGTTATATGTTATTCCAAATACTCTTCTAAAATCAAAATTAAGGGTTACTGCATGAGTTTGATGTGTTCCATCATATCCATTTGCTTTATAACCAATCTCTATATCAAATGTTGTTACCGACCCATTTTCACATAAACTACTATTTTGATTAGAACATAATGCTTCTTTTAATGTTATTGTTGTACTTTTTATTTCCAAGTCAGAATCAGTATTAGTTCCTACTATTTTATAAATTTCTTCTATATCATAAATACCTTGCATTACATTTCCAACATTTGTAACTTTTACTCGGTATGTTACTGTTGAATTTTGATTTGGTAAATAAACTGAACCATATATACTATGTACATCATATTCTTCATAGTTTGATCTACCTGAGTTTGTAGCGCTATATGCATATACATTTGTTACTCTTATATCTTTATCTACTCTTACTGTTGCATACAAGTTATTAATATTAAATGTTGATTGAAAAGCAGACCATCCTATAGATAGTAAAGCCACACAAACAACAATAAAAATGGAGATTATTGTAATATAATTATTTTTCTTATCAGCATATCTTTTTTTCATAATATTACTCTCCTCCATTATAATAAAATTATAGCATAAAACGGCATATAAAAAAAGACATGTTTTAGCATATCTTTTAATAAATTTCTTTTAATTTTTTATTCTTTAAATCAACATTTTTTAATGTTAATAAATATATGTCATCATTATTTTTAATATAGAAAATTCCTTTTTCATGCTTTGTAATATTATAGTAATTAATAGGCATTTTTATATTATCTCTAACATCTAATAATTCATTAAATCTATTAACTTCTATAACATTATAATTATTTAAATTAATATTTGTTTGTATTTCAACAATTAATCTATCATAATCTTTTAAAATTTTATTAACATATTTATCATAAGGAGTAACTTTCTTAATTGTCATTACTATATATTTAATAACTTTTATTAAAGCAAGTGCAGCAATTAAGAATGATAATATTTCACCTAATAAATAAGGTGAATTAACCTTTATTATAGGTTTTGGTGTTACAAATTTAGTTGATGAATTACTAGATGAATTAATCTCTATTTCTATTGCTCTTTGTGATAAAGGTATTACGATATTATTAACTTTAGTGCTTTCTTTTATTGAATAATTAAGACTAGGATCAGTTTCTTTATCTAAAGCCATATATATTCTTAGATAGCTATTTGTATCAACACCATATGATGACCTAAATTTATTAGCAAGTTCATTATAATAATCATAGCCAATCTTAACTTTTTCAGCTATTTCTAAATCACTAGCACCTTCTAATTTTTTATTCTTACTATCTATAATTGTATATTCTTTTTCATAATATTTTTTAGAACCATTAGCATTTTCAATTACTAATTCAGCCATTACTTTATAATTGGCATCCATTGTTGTTGATCTTGCAATATTAAATAAATAACTTAAATCAATATCTATATAATCTATTAAACTTGCTATATAAGCTCTATCTTTAGGTAAATATTTTTCTGTATAGAAATCATTTTCCTTTAGATAAACTTTATAATCAATTGTTTCTTTTTCTGTATAAGTTATAGGGTTTGTATCCTCTTTAGTTAAAGTTTTTCTAGCAAACAAAAGACTTAGTGCAAAGAACACTACTAGAAGTACTACAAAGAATATCATTCTTGTACCATAGCTGAAATAAATTCTTATTCTAAAATGCTTCTTCTCTTTTGAAAGTACTTTATTATCTTTTTTAGATACACTATTTTTCTTACTACTTTTCTTTTCTTTAGACATAGTATCTTTCACTAGAAAACTCTCCTTTTTATAGATTATTTAACCATACTGTAGGATATCCAATAAATGGAACCCTTACATTCACTACCCCTATCATCATATCTTCTGTTATCTTATAATTGTCTACAAAATCATTATTATCACCTTTTGTATAGAAAAAATATTCTCCATCTACTTTAACCATATTGTATAAACGGTGAACAACAATTATTCTGTCTTTCTTATAAGCAACTACTTGACCTATTTTAAGATCATCAAATTTATTATCAAGTTTTTCAACTATTACAACATCACCCTTTAAAATATTAGGTGTCATACTTCCACTAGCTACAGCAATTGCATGATAGTGAAAATATCCTGATGTAATATAGGCTAGAAATAAAACAACAAATGTTGGAAATATTAAGCCTAAAGCTTTATCTTTTTGTTTCTTTCTAACAACATCCTCATCTCTATCTTTTTTAAAGAACCTATATAAATTATAGAAATAAACCATTGGTACAATTAACTCTATAATTGAATATAAGTATTGGTTTGGATTTGGAATAATTGGTACAAAGTATGAATAAGAACCAATTATTAATGAATATAATATTGCTGGTTTATATCCACTTTTCATTGAGACATATGAACAAAATATATTTCTACTTATTATTGGAAGTAAACTTATCGCAATAAACATAAATGTATCATATGCAGTTTTAAAAGTATCTAAATTATACTTTCCAACCAAATCAATAAGTACAAATAGTATGCATGTTGTTACAACTAAAAGTTTTGATCCTTCTGACTTCATTAGCATCATGTAACGTAATATTTCTTGTAGAATAACAGTCATAAAGAAAGGTAAAATAACATTTACAATACCATTAAAATTAACAAAACTAGTTGTCTTTGCAAAACCTACTAATAAACCGAATAAATAGTAAAGTATGAAATATATTAATAAGTATATTGCAATTTCCATGCAAACACTTTTAGCATGTCTATGTCTGTCCTTCTCAAATCCAAATAAGAATTTAAAGATAAGTAATATTAAAATCAAAAATAATACTTTTAAATTTGAACTTAATATACTCGATACAAAACTATTTAGAAAAAGAATTATCATAATTGATATTTCAAAAATTAATAATCTTCTATACCCTCTTTTCATCCCTTTCATCTCCTAAATAATTTTGTTAAAGTATATTAAGATATAATTTAACACTATATCTTAATATATTTATTAATATTAATATCAGTACTAGTTTGCAGTACTCTTGTAACCAACTGTGATTGTTCCAACAGTTACAGTAATATCACCATCTAATGTAGCAGCTACAGCAGAAGCTGTTGAATCATATGCAATTGTTAATGTTACAGGAACATAACCAGCAGTATTACCATTTTTAGGATCTATTGACTTACCAGTTATACCTGAAGTTGTTTGTGTGTAACTGTCTTGGTCAATTGTTAATGTTACATCAAATAGAGAACTACATTGCTCAGCTGTAAGTGGAGTAGTATTTCCGCCTGTTGTATATGTTCCAGCAGAAGCAGTGCCATCAATTAATGAACTTGCACTGGCAGGTACACTTGTACATGAAACAATTGGGGTTGAGAAAGTTACATTATCCAAATAAGCTCTTGCAGTACCTTCATTTACAATGTAAAGTTCATATACTACACTTGTCTTATCAGTGAAATTAAGTGTTGCATTTGTGTTTTGGCTAAGAGTGTATTGTGTAACATTTAAAGTACCAGTAGCATTTGCATTAGTAGAAGTTTTTGTTGTTTGACTTGTAACAATAGCACTATTACTTGTACCAAAACCTACTTTCCAGTTACTACTACCAGGAGTAACAGTAGCCTCAGAAGCTATTTGTAGGTTTGTTGAAAATGCTGCAAAACCTAATGATAAGCCGATAACAGCTACAACCAAAGCAACAATGGCAATAATCTTTCCATTATTTCTTTCCATCATTTCTTCTCCTTTCATAAGATTAATGAGCATAAGTTATAGTATTTTTGAGCATACAAAACTCCCTATGCTACTATTACCATTATAACACATCTATTTTTTTTAACAACCCATTTCGACAAAAAAAAGCAACACTTTTTTGCGTTACTTTTTATTATTTTAAAAACATATCCATTAAAGTTGAAACTGTATCTTTTGACTTAGTTGTTTTCTTCTTGCTAGAAGTTGCTTTCTTCTTAGATTTTGTAGACTTCTTTGTAGTAGTCTTTTTAGTAGTCTTTTTGTTAGAATTGATTAAAGTACCAAGAGTTGTTGCTACTGCAGCAATTGTTTCTTTGTTTTCAACAATTACTTTTGCTACTTTTTGTAAATCTACTTTCTTCTTTGCCTTTTTTGAAGTATCTTTTTTTTCTTCTTTAACTTCAACTATTTCTCTTCCCATTATTCTTCCTCTTCAGTAGTTTCTTCTTTAAGCTCTGGTATACATCTTCTACAAGGATCAGTTAAATTCTTTTCATAGGCAGCTTTAACAGTTCCTTTGAAGACTTTTTCACTGTTTTGTAAAGCAGGGCAATCTTTATCAACATGGTACTTTTTACTATGTTGAGCCCAGTAAACTACAGCTTCACCATCTTCATTTGTGTCAAAATTTTCAGTAGCTAATACTTCTTTTTCTGCTTTATCCAATTGTTCAATAGACACTGGATTAAAATCATAACTAGTAATACCTGCAATCAGCATTAATACTATTGCTACTATAGATACTATAGTTTTATTTTTCTTATCCATTTCTTTATCTGTTAAAACTAAGATGATGATAGGTAAGAATGCTATTACAGAAATAATTGTTCCTAAGTTATTTTGAACCCAGAACTTAAATGCATTCTTTTCACTAGCTGGATCAATATGATTAGCTTTTTTCCATAATAGTGAACCAATAATAACTGCGATACAGTCAAGTACTAAACAAATGATTAAGAATGCTACTTCACTTAAACTAGGTATCCAATTAATAACATCCTTTAATCTTAAGATTGCAATTACTTCAAAGAATATACCAACTAACCACAAAAGGATAGCTATTATTCTTCTAGTTGTTGCTCCTTCCTTTGGAGTAGCTTTAACTTCGATAAGTCTTCCTTTAGAATCTACACCAATTTTTTTGCTGCTTTTTTCTTCATCTTCAACAGCAATAAACTCACGATTTTTCTTTGCCATATACTTCGTTCCTTTCTGAGATTAATATAGCATATATAATAAAAAAATTCTATATTTTTTATAGAATTTTATTCACTTGGTATTAATAATTCCTGGCCTATAGATAGCAAGTCTGTTGTCAAATTATTAACTGATTTAAGTTTTGCAACTGTTGTTCCATAAGTATTAGCTATTTTATAAAGGGAATCTCCTTTTTTAACAGTATAATTTGCATAATTAGTAGTGCCTGGTATTAAAAGAATTTGACCTATTTGTAATGTATTTGTTTTTAAACCATTAGCTTCTTTTATTTGATTAACTGTAACCCCATATTTATTAGCAATTGAATATAAGTTATCGCCCTTTTGAACTATATAATTTATGCCACCTACTCCCGGAGTTTCAATTTCAGTTACTTCTGAATCGCCAGTAGGTATAGTTAAGATATTACCAACTGTTAATGCGTTACTTGTTAGATTGTTAGTTTTCTTTAAATCATCAACAGTAACATTAAATTTTTTAGCTATACTATATAAAGTATCACCTGATTTTATAGTATATTTAGTCCCTAAACCTGGTGTTATATTAATATCAACACTACCTTCTTTAGGAATTAATAATTGTTGATTTAATTTTAGTTTATCACTTGATAAATTATTAATAGACATTAAAGTACTCACAGTTGTGTTATATTTTTTAGCAATATCCCATAAATTATCTCCACTTTTAACAATATATACTAGATAATCTTCAGGAATTTTTTCAATTTCGGTTGGAACAACTTTTAAAGTCTGACCAACACTTAATAAATTATTACTTAATTTATTTAATTCTTTTAATTCATTAACAGTAAGTCCATACTTAGTAGCAATACTCCATAAAGAATCACCTTTTTTAACTGTATAATACCCACTTTCTTCACTTGCAACATAAGGAATATTTTTATAGTTTGCTACTCCTCTTACAACTGCTTCCGCATATTTTTTATAATCATTTTTAAGTTGATTAGCATCATCTCCCTTACTATCTAAAAAACCATATTCAACAATTACCGCTTCGGTATTAGGAGTATTCCTGTGCATAAAATAGTAATCTTTTATCGGATTACTTGGAAGTCTTTGCTGATAATACTTCCTAATATTTTGTCCCTCTTTTTCTATTTCATCAAGTATATCTTTTGATAAACTTGATGTATTTCTAAGAGCATATATAACTTCTGCTCCATCTCCACCACCAGCATTAATATGGTTAGAGATAACTATAACATCTTTGGAGTCTCCATAAGCATTTAATACTCTTTTTACTCTTTCTTTTTGGTCAAGAGTTTCATCTGTGTCTCTAGTTAATGTGACAGGTACACCTAGTTCTCTGAATCTATCATACATATATTTACTAATTAATAAATTTAAATCTTTTTCAATTATTCCATTGCCTGTTGCTCCAGGATCTTTTCCTCCATGTCCAGGATCTATTACTATTCCTTTTAAAGCCATTTAACTCACCTAATATAAAATATGAAAAAAGCACATAAATGTGCTTTAATAATTTTAATCCTTTATTTTGTTGTATAATAGTTTCTTTAATACTTCATCAATTATGAATGATATAACCGTTAATAAGAAGCAAAATCCTATTTGAGATAAGCTTAAATTTGTAATACTAAATATTGATCTTATTGGTGATAAAAATACAACTAATTGTATAGCAATTAATAAAATTATACTTCTATTTAAAGACTTATTACTTATAAATGATTTATTTAATACGCTTTTCTTTAAATTTTTACAAGAATAGGCAAATACTACTTCTAATAATATTAAAGTTAAGAATGCCATTGTTGTTGCTGCTTCAGGACCATCTTTATTTATAGTCAAAAAGTATACCAAAGATACAGCAATAGTCTTTAAGATAGCAGAAATTGTAATTTTAGAAATCAAGAATGGTGTAAAGAAAGATGAATCTTTCTTTCTTATTTTTCTTGTCATAATATTACTATCTTCCTTTTCAAATGAAAGAGCAATAGCAGGTATTGAATCGGTTATTAAATTAATATATAAAAGTTGAATAGGTAAGAATATTTCTACTCCAAAAATCATTCCAACAAAAACACATAATATTTCAACAGCATTACCGGTTAATAAATAAACTAAAACATTTCTAATATTATCATATATTCTTCTTCCTTCTTTAACAGCTACTACTATTGTTGAAAAACTATCATCAGCAAGAACTATATCAGAGACTTCTTTAGAAACATCAGTTCCATTAATTCCCATGCCAATACCAATATCAGCGGTTTTAAGAGCTGGGGCATCATTTACTCCATCTCCTGTCATTGCAACTACCTTATTGTTTTTCTTTAATGCATCAACTATTTTTAATTTACAAGTAGGGCTTACCCTTGCAAAAACAGAATAGTTATTTATCATATCTATTAATTCATTGTCGCCCATTTCTTCTAATTCAGAACCTAATATAGCTTCATTCTCATCTTCGATAATTCCTATATCTTTTGCAACTGAAATAGCTGTTGGTAAACTATCTCCAGTGATCATTATTGTCTTAATATTTGCTTTCTTACATTCACTAACAGCATCATAAACTTCTGGTCTAGGTAAATCTGTAACAGCTGTCATACCAGTAAATATTAAATTATTTTCTGTTTCTTTACTTATTGCTACATCATCAACTTTTTTATATGCATATGCAAGCATCCTATAAGCTTTATTTGCTTCTGTTATTTCAATAGATCTAAGTTCTTCTTTTTTCTTTTTTGATAATTTTTTTACTTTTCCATTTTCATAAATAAAAGTACAACGTTTGATAATTGAATCAAAACTGCCTTTAACATATAAAATTAAATCTTTATCTTTTAAATTCAATGTAGACATCATTTTTCTATCAGAATCAAAAGGAATTTCATTTACTCTTTTATTTATATTTCTAAATTCAACTATATCATAATATTGTTCACAATATTCATAAAGAGCTAATTCAGTAGGATCTCCTATATATTTATCTCCTTCTTTTTGAACATCATTATTTAAAATCATATTATATATAAGAGGATTTTCTTTTCCAAAATCTTTTATTTCATACATCTTATTATTGTAATAGATTTCTCTCATTTGCATTTTATTTTGAGTTATTGTACCAGTTTTATCAGAGCATATTACTTCTGTACAACCTAGAGTTTCAACACTAGACATTCTTCTTACTATTGCTTTTTTGCTTGCTAAATCATTTATTCCTAAAGAAAGAGTTATTGTTATAACTGCTGGTAATCCTTCAGGAATAGCCGCTACTGCTAAAGATATTGAAAGCATAAATATATTTAATAAATCGAATCCTTTAAAAAGTCCGATAACAAATATAATGCCAATTACTGCTAAAATAACTATTGAAAGAACTTTACTTATATCATTTATCTTTTTTTGAAGAGGAGTTATATCTTTTTCACTACTATTTAAACTTTTAGCAATTAAACCAAATTCAGTATTTGAACCAGTTTCACAAACTACTCCCTTACACTTACCATAAACAACATAAGTACCAGAATAAACCATATTCGTTCTTTCATGAAGTGGGGTAACCTCATCTAAAATACATTCTTCTTTAGTTATATCTATAGATTCTCCAGTTAAAGATGACTCATTTACTCTTAATAAATGTTCTCCAATAATTCTAGAATCAGCTGGCACTTTATCACCAGATTCTAAAAGAATTATATCTCCTTTAACAAGATTCTCACTATTAATAAGTTTTACTTTTCCATCGCGCATTACTTTAACACTAGTAACTTGCATTTCATTTAAAGCTTTTATTGATTTATCTGCTTTTACTTCTTGAACAAATCCTAATATTGCATTTAATATAACTATTGATACTATTACAATCGAATCAGTAAATGGTTCTTTATTAACAACGGATAACGCAAAAGAAATCGCAGCCGCAATTAAAAGAATAAAGATCATCAAATCTTTAAATTGACTAAAGAACTTATTAAATAAACTATTTCCATCTTGTGAAACCAGTATGTTCTTTCCATAAACATCTAATCTTTTTTGTGCTTCTTTTTCAGAAAGTCCTTCTTCACTAGATTTTAATTCTTTTAATACCTGTTTTATACTAGTGTTATAATAGCCCATCTTCTTACTCCATTATTATATTCCTTTATGATTATATCATATTATTTTAAAATAGTAATTATTTTAAAATTGTAATTATTTTAATTTGTCACTAATTTCACTAAATTTCATTGAATTACTTGCCTTTAACAAAATATTATCATTTTTTTCTTTAATTTTATTAATTAAATCAATCACACTTTTATTATTATCTAAATGATAACTATTATTCTTATTAAATCCCATATTGATTGACACATCATTTATATACTTTGAATACTCACCAACAGTTATTAAAATATCAATTCCTTCTTGGTATATTAGCTTGCCAAGCTCACTATGCAACTGGATTGAATAATTTCCTAGTTCTTTCATGTCTCCTAAGACAGCTATTTTTCTTCCTTTTAAAGTTCCTAAATACTTAATTGCATATTTCATGGAATCATAATTAGCATTATATGTATCATCAATAATAGTCATATTATTCTTTTTAATAATATTCATTCTATTATCACTAATTTTAAATTCTTCTAATCCTTTTTTTATATCATTAACTTTCACATTATAAATATGACCTATCGCAATGGAAATTAAAGAATTATATATGAAATGTTTTCCACCAACATTTGTGAAATACTTTTCGCTATTACAATAAAACTCACTTCCATTTTCATATTCTTTTATATTAATTGCCTGATAATCACTTTCATTGTCTATTCCGATTGTTATTATATTATATTTATTTTTATTATTTAAATACCATTCATGCAATAAATCACTATCGTTATTTATTATTATGATACCATTCTCTTTTAAACCCTCAAGTATTTCCAACTTGGCTTTTAAAATATTTTCTCTACTTCCTAAATTACCAATATGTGCTGTTCCTACATTAGTTATAATTGCAACATCAGGTTTAACAATATTAGTTAAATAAGATATTTCACCCAAATGATTCATTCCCATTTCTAACACTAACATATTAGTATCTTGTTCAATTGATAATAAACTTGTAGGCAACCCTGTAAAGTTATTTTTATTTCCAGGTGTTTTATGAACGTTATATTTCTTTTTTAAAACACTATAAATCATATCTTTGGTGCTTGTTTTGCCAGAAGAACCAGTTATAGCTATTACTGGATATTTAAAATTACTTCTAACATATTTAGCTAACTCCCCTAAAGCTATAATAGAATTATTTACTAAAACAATTGACTTATCATTATCTTTTAAATATTTTAAATCTTCTTCTGATTCTTTATAGTTATCTAATATGCATATACTTGCTCCATTTTTAAAAGCTTCCTTATAAAAAACATTTCCATCAAAATTTAAACCTTTTACCCCTATAAAACAATCATTATCTTTTATAGTTCTTGTATCAATTGATATATTATTAACATCAATGTTTATCTTATTATAAATTTTAATATTTTTAACATTCCTATAAATATCTATAGATTTCATATTATCACCTAATTAATATTATACAATAATTATTAATTATTGCTTTTAAATTATTTAAATCTTATAATAATTATCAATTAAGGAGTCTTCATGGAAAAAATAATAACTAAAGTTAATCCAATTATAATATATCCTAAATGTATTTTAGATACAGGTATGCAAGATGACTGTAATACATGCTTAGAAAAAGATATTTGTACTTCACCTAGAAGTATGTGTGTTAGACCTTATAAAAATCATAAATGTGGTTGCCCAAATTACGGAAAATCCGATACCTGTCCTCCTAAGATACCATCTATGTATGATCAAATATTTTATGTAGACGATGTGTATGCAGTAATTACTAAATTCAATTTATATAAATATTATGAAAGAAGAAGAAAAAACAGGCCTGATCTTCCAGAAGGGCAAATTAGGAATCTAAGATGTTGGCAACCAATTACCATAAAAGAAAATGATATGGCGGTTAGTGAGTTTTATAATGAATATGCAGATAAAAACGATTATGTTTCAACAAGACTATTGGAATGTATGGGAGTTGATGTTATAAACACATTGAAAGAAGTTGGTGTTACAATTTCTTTTCCAATAGAGGAGTACGTATATAGAGTTTCATTTCTGGCTAAAACCATTGAAGAATCACTAAGTAAATACAATTTTGAAATATATGAAGATAAAAATAAACATATAAAAACCTTAAAAAAAGTAAGTGTTAATTAACACTTACTTTTTATTAAAATAAATATACTTATCCATCCAAGATTCAAATTCATTTAAATCTTGATATCTATTTAAGTCATCATCACTATTAGCATCTAAATATCCAATTATATTATCTTTTTCTATTATCATAACGGATGGAGCATATTCAACAGTATCATGAAACTTTGTCTTCTTAAATTCTTCATATGATATTGATATAAAATCAATTTTATACTTCTTAGCAAAATCTTTAAATATTTCCTCACAAGATACAGGTAAATTACAATAACTGTTATATGTAAAAAGAACATATGTATCATTCTTTTTGTCTAATAAATCTTTAGAATTTAAGTCAATAAATTCTCCTTTTCTGTAGTATTCATCACTTAAATATATTCTTTCTTTATCATCATTTTGATTTAATTTATTAGTACATCCTGTTAACAATAAGATTGATAACATTATTATAAATATTCTTTTCATTAATTAACCTCAGTTAATCTATCGAAGTCTATATTATGATATGGTACTTTAGAAAAATCGCATTTGTCAGATCCTTCAATTTTAGTGCTTACTCTTTTATTACCATCATAATTCCAGTAACCACCAACATTATATATTTTAGAAGTATCCCATCCTAATGAACCTAACATCTGTTTTGTGAAATTAGCATATCCTCCAGCACCACACATTAAAAATATAGTTTTATCTTTAGGAAATAGGTATTCTAATATATCCATTGATTCTTTATAGTTAGCAACATATTTACCATTTTCTAATCTGAATAATGTCTTACCTTGATATAGGCCAGATACATTTTCGGATTTTTTTTGATCAATATATTCTTGTGGGAATTCTGTTAAATATGCATAAGGAATAACTTCAAATCCTTCAACAAATCCAGTTAAATCTCTTTCACCACCTTTATTTTCCCAAGTAGCAGTATCTTCAAGCATTCTGACATCTCTATATACTACATCTGGTCTTCCCAAATAATTATCAATTGTTTTTTCATTAATATTTTTATCAATGTCATATACTCCTCTTAAACCCTCAGATTTTTCTGGAGCTGGTAATGGTTCTAAATTGCTTTTACTACAACTGAAATAATAGCCACATAAACCTCCAATTAATAAACATATAATCACTAATATTATTTTTTTCATAATATCACTCCTTTCATGTACAATTATCACTTATATATCTTATATAATCAATAAATTGTAGGTTGAAAAAACTCAACAATAAGTTGAGTTTTATCTCAATTAATAAACAAAATCATTTTTAGCTTCCATATCCAGATTCTACAGCAGTCAAACCTCCTCCCGGTTGAATATTAATTAATGCTTAGCTAACAATATCAGATGTTGAGACAACTATAACTGGACGAACACCGTTGTATTTTTCAGCATCAAAGTTTTCAATGTCAATATCATTATTAGAGACCACCACCACTTGATAATTATCGGAAGCCGAGCCCAACCAATATGATGTGCCATTATTTACTACAGAATTATTTGAACTTTCTAATGTTTGTTCTTCTGCATATGTTAGTAATCTTCCAATTCCATTTATTCCTAGTGTATTTACATATTCTTCTACATAATATGCTATACTATAATATTCATTTCCCGCATTATTTTTGAATGCTACACTCCAGTTTGGTGCTGTTGTATACGCTGTATCATATATATTACTTGCATTATAGCTTGCTCCATACTGTGATTTTATTGTACTATTTGTGCTATCATACCAATATCCATTAGCCCCACTTGAGCCACAGAAAGGCACTGCCCCAACCGAATTATTTGTTCCATCCCAACCTTTTGCTTCACTGCTTTGCAGTCCATAACCAGCTGCAGATGTACTTATTTGTGTACACAAATTTGATGCTGAGAGCACACATATTCTCCCCGCATATAAGTTGTATTTAGCAAGCAATACTGTTTCATTTGCATTTGTGCTTACTACATAGAAGTCTTGGTTTTCCATTCCTGTCTTTGATAATCTTACTGTATCTCCTGTACTTAATCCAGATGTGCCTTGATCTGTAAGTAAAGTTGCTGTTGCAGGTGCACTTCCTTCTGCTATATTTAGTGTTCCATAGAATTCCTTATTTTGGTTATAATTTTGGTTTGATCCTGTTTCTATAAATGTTGCTGTTACTTTATATGTATGTGTCTCTCCTACTTCTATCTCTATATTATTTTTTATTGCTATATTATGTGATAATGTTGTAGCAGTTGGTATTACTGTTTCACTTATATTACTACATGTATTTCCTTGTACATCTGATACACAAGTTGCACTTATTACTAATTCATTGTTTATTATTTCATTATATAAGTCTCTCCATATTATGTTATAGTATGCTGTTACATTTCCATCGTTATATACTGTTAATGTTTTTGTTTGACTCCATCCTGGTTGCGCATTACTACCAGATACTATTTGCACATCATTATATACTAAACTTAAGTTAGCTGTTGTAAGTCTCATAGATGATGCTGTATCATTTCCCACTATTTGG
>JAEEGL013791087.1_pt1 | contig 39092 bp, 31 predicted proteins | sample 9134231 | NCBI WGS metagenome assembly JAEEGL01 (sample SAMN16246548, study PRJNA631951) | gut metagenome | biome: gut microbiome; feature: rumen; material: fiber-attached | host: Bos | place: Iran: Karaj | collected 2018-10 | reverse complement strand
TATGTCCTTGAAGGTCGTTGGCAGCTTGGATGAAGCCCTTGAACACATTGCCCGTTACGGCTCTGGTCATAGCGAAAGCATCGTGACCGAAGACTCAGAGACTGCCCGCCGCTTTCTTGCAGAAGTTGATGCCGCCTGCGTTTACCACAATGCCCCCACCAGCTTTACCGATGGAGGACAGTTCGGATTAGGCGCGGAAATCGGCATCAGTACTCAGAAGCTGCATGCTCGCGGCCCTATGGCACTCGAAGAAATTACCACTTACAAATGGCTGATCAAAGGAGAGGGGCAGACACGCCCCTGATATGATTTCATTACAAAGCGGGGTCACCACTATTCATCAGTCTACATTAAGAAGCGTTTAAACTTAACCACATTACATGAAACTACAAAAACTATTCGTTGTATGCCTGTTGTCATTGATGACCACAGGCGTTGCCTCCCAGACTGCGGAAACAGACACCCTCCTTCGTGTCCTCCGCGAGGAACTGGCAGCAGATTTTCAGGAACTGCAGAATCAGGAATTGAAGCCTTATTTCATGAGCTTCCGCGTACAGGAGAGTCACAATGCAGCCATCGCTGCCACCTTTGGCTATCTGGGCACTTCTATCCAACAGCACACACGCACCTTCACCCCGCAGATTCGTGTAGGGACGCCAGAGTTGGATAACTTCAAGTTCGATAACCAGTCCAATGAGGGTGGTATAGCCTTGCCTCTTACCGATTCCTCGCCGGATGCTATCAGAACCATGATATGGACCCAGATGCTTAATTCCTATGACCGTGTAGTCTCTGCATATCGTAATGTCCAGAACCGCCTGCGTTCCCAAGCCGACAACGAGGACAAAGCTCCTTGCTTCACTGTGCTCAGCGATTCTGTCGCTGAGACTTATTACGAACCTCGCCTTCCGCACCCAGCCCTCACTCCTGAAGAACAACATGCATGGGAGGAGCGCGTCTGCCGTATCAGCGCGGTGTTTCGTCAGTGGCCTCAGTTCAACGAGGCTATTGTCAACCTGCAGGCGGAGAATCTTCGATCCCATTTGGTCAATACCGATGGGGCTTCTATCGTGCAGAATCGTGTCAGCTATCGTCTTTTCATTCAGGCAGAAGTGAAAACAGAAGATGGCATGGAGCTGCCTCTCGTCCAAAGCTACTATGCCACAGCACTTGACTCGTTGCCCTCTGAAGACGTGATGTTGCGCGATGCAGAGGATATGGGCCGACGGCTTGTCGCCCTGGCAGCAGCTCCAATTGCCGACCCCTTCACAGGTCCTGCTCTTATGAGCGGTCCCGCCAGTGGCGTTTTCTTCCACGAGATTTTTGGGCACCGTTTGGAAGGACATCGAATGAAAACTGGCGGCCAGACCTTCCGCAAGATGGTGGGTGAACAGTTGCTACCTGTGGACTTTCAAGTCTATTGCGACCCCACGCTCACTCACTACGGCGCACAGCCCTTGAACGGCGGCTACCGCTATGATGACGAGGGTACGCGCGCACGTAGAGTAAATAATGTGGTGGATGGCGTCCTGAAGGAATTCCTGATGAGCCGCGTACCCCTCGACAGTTTCCCTGAGAGCAACGGCCACGGTCGTACTGCAGAAGGCAGAGACCCCGTCTCGCGCCAATCCAACCTCGTTGTGGAGACTCGCAAACCCTATACTGAATCTCAGCTACGCCAAATGCTGCGTGACGAGGCGCGTCGCCAAGGCAAGGACTACGGCTATCTCTTCCAGAGCGTCAGCGGAGGATACACCCAGACGGGTGAAGGGAACAGTATCAATTCCTTCAACGTCAACCCGCTAGAAGTCTATCGCGTTTATGTGGATGGCCGCCCCGATGAGTTAGTGCGCGGCGTGGACCTCATCGGTACGCCCCTCTCCATGTTCTCTAATATCGAGGCAGGTGGCGACACCCCCTCTACCTTCATCGGCGTCTGTGGTGCTGAGAGTGGTTGGGTGCCTGTCAGTGCCACATCTCCCATGATTTTCTGTTCGAAGATAGAGACGCAAAGACGCCAACAGAAAAGTGCTTTGATGCCGGTGCTGGCAGCACCAAGCCTGGATGCAAGGCTCTCTGCTCAAGACTCCATGTCATCTGTAGTTTTTGATGCGCTCTCCGATGAACTCCATCGTTCCATGGACAGTTTGCGTATTCAAGGGTTGCCTGCACCTTTCCTCATAGACTACCGCTTGCAGCGTTCACGCTCTCTTGACATTACTGCCGTTCGTGGCGAGGTGATACGGAGGATGGAGTCTCCTTGGAGACAGAACCTGAATTGTGAAGTGATTCTTGGCAATCATCATCGCAGTAGCCTACGAGCCCCTGAACCACAGTCTCGTGGCGTCAGCATCCCTATGGCCTTGGATTATGATAACTTGCGCCGTGCCGCCTGGTTTGCCACCGATGCCAACTATAAATCTGCCCTTGGAACTCTTGACGCCAAGCTGCAACAGCTGAGTAAACTCACACTGCCCGCCGACGAGGAGGCCTTGGATGACTTCTTCCCTGCACAACCGGCTACCAGTGTCCAGGAACGTTCGCCTGAAACCATGGACCTCCGTGCCGACGAACTCGAAGCATACGTGCGCCGTCTCTCACTCATTGGCACGGAGTTCCCGGAACTGACCCAAAGTGATGCTTCTTTATCTGTGAAGCAAGCAGACATCTACCGCCTTACCAGTGAGGGAGTACGCGTAGCACAGCCTCAAAGTGACCTCATCACCATTTCTTTCACGTTCCTACGTTACCGACAGGCAAGTGGTGGCTTCGCGACATCATCGTCTGATTATGAGTATAGCTCTGTTGCAGAGCTTTTGGCCGACAGTGCCCGCTTTACGAAGCAAGTTCGTGATTACGTCCGTCGTCGTCTCGACCTTCAGCGGCAGCCTGAAACCGAAGATTACTATGTCGGTCCTGTGTTGATAGAGAAGGGAGCCAGCAAGATCATCTACGACCGCACGAATGGTTCCCGCCACAATTTCCGTGCATGGCATCCCTTTGCACAGAGCGACCGCGCCATCTTTGTCAAACGCGACCGTAAGATAGTTGATGATAAGATCAGCATCCGACAGGATCCGACCCTCAGTCAGTGGAATGGCAAACCGCTCGTTGGCTACTATGCTGCTGATGCTGATGGTCAAACGCCGCAGGCTGTGACACTCGTGGAACATGGCATCTTCCGCGGACAACTCAGTGGCGCCACGCCAGCCCTCGGAACGAATGCTCCAACCGGAAACCTGCGGTTCAACGATCCGTTCAATTGGAACAGCCCCTTGGGCGTCAGCACAGCTCCTGGTGTCCTTCGTATAGAAAGCAGTAAGACGGTGCCTCTGAAGAAGATGCGTAAACAACTGTTGCGCGATGCACAACGCGAAGGATATGATCATGCCTATATTGTTCAAGGCGATTATGCCTTCCGAGTCAGCGTCAAGGATGGCAGCGAGACACCCGTGCGACAGTTGGAGATCGTTCCCACCGACCAGCACATGCGTCATATCAGCGCCCTTTCTTCGGAACAGGAAGCAGTCACTCATAGTGAGGATGGTGGGGCCCGTTTCTCCATCGTTGGTCCAAAGGCCATGATACTAAACGACGTAGAAGTTCCTCCACATAATCCGGAACAGAAGGCGAAGCTCACACTGACATTCCCATTACATCGCTAATCCCATGGGGCTCATGAGTCCCATGAGTCCCATAGGCCCTATTAGTCCCATTAGCCCAATTAGCCCCTTTAGCCCAATGAAAGTTTTTCAACACGTTATAGATCTCGGCGACCTCAGCGTCGCCCTCGCGGAAGCGCAAGAAGTGAAGCGCGACCGCTTCCAGTGGCAGTATCTTGGTAAGAACAAGACAGCCCTGCTCATTTTCTTCAACAATTCGCTTCGTACACGCCTCTCCACTCAGAAAGCTGCCATGAATCTTGGTATGAATGTCATCGTACTCGATGTCAACCAAGGTGCTTGGAAGCTGGAGACCGAGCGAGGTGTCATCATGGATGGCGACAAAAGCGAACACCTTCTCGAGGCTATTCCTGTGATGGGCAGCTATTGTGACATTATTGGTGTCCGCAGCTTTGCCCGCTTTGAGAGCCGTGAGGATGACTACGAGGAGAAAATCCTCCAGCAATTTATCAAATACAGTGGTCGGCCAGTATTCTTTATGGAGAGTGCTACGGTGCATCCCTTACAGGCCTTCGCAGACCTCATTACTATAAAAGAGGACTGGAAAGGAAAGAATCGTCCCAAGGTGGTGATGACGTGGGCGCCCCATCCCAAATCATTGCCGCAAGCCGTTCCAAACTCGTTCGCCGAATGGATGCTGGCAGCTGACGTAGATTTCGTCGTTACGCACCCGGAGGGCTATGAGCTTGACCCGCAGTTTGTAAAGGGTGCCCGGGTGGAGTATGACCAGATGAAAGCTTTCGAGGGTGCAGATTTCGTTTATGCTAAAAACTGGAGTTGCCCAGGTGTCACCCGTCCAGAGGACTATGGTAAGGTGTTGCATGACTACCACACGATGATGGACTGGTGCGTCAGCACTCGCCAGATGGCTGTGACCAACAATGCAGGATTCCTCCACTGTCTGCCCGTTCGCCGCAACATGATTGTGACGGACGATGTCATAGAGTCGCCTCGTTCTTTAGTGATTCCTGAAGCGGCCAATCGTGAGATTTCTGCTGAAGTAGTTTTAAAGAGGATGCTTGAGGCTTTGTAGTCTCAGGCATCCTGTTTATCATGCGTTGTTCCCTACCGTCGCACGATATTCTTTTGGCGAAAGTCCAGTATATTGTTTGAAGTATTTGCCAAAGAATGACTGGGTGGGGAAATTGAACTCTGAAGAAATTTCCTTGATGGAGCGGTCGCTGTTCTTCAGCGTCTGACGAATGGAGGAGATGACCATCTGAATAATCCATTGAAGGGCAGAATGCCCGCTCTTCTCTTTGATGATGCTCGAGAAATAGCGGGGAGAGAGGTATTGCTCGTTGGCATAAAACGTAACGTCGCGCTCGCATTTATAGTTCTTGAAAAGCGAGATGAGGAAATTCTGGAAGATACGATCCTTAGGATCTTGCGACTGGGGTTCTATGTGTTGGGTGCTGGCGTAGTCAAAAAGAAGTTCATGGAACACGGCCTCTGCCAACGCTAAGACCAGATTCTGCATTATGAAAAAAGTACCAGAATCAGGTGTGAGCTTTTCCAGGAGCATCTGACGTTTGCGCAGCCCTTTCAGCATCTTTTCCAGGTCACTCTGTTGTTCTGGACTTAAGCTGATGCATGGATTATCGCGCAGTGTGAGGAAGTCGCGAACGTTGACAATGCGCTCCATCATTGGTAACACAAAATCCATCTGGCATTTCACGGCGATTCCCTCAAGATCCGACGAACGATTGAGGACACTGATGAAGGTGGAAGGGGTGTAGACGTATATATCTCCGGCTTGAATATGAAATGTCTGGTCATTTAAGCTGACAACAGCAGAACCCTTCTGACACAAGAAGAACCCACAGACATCCACAAGGGACATCAGCTCATTTCCTTCCAAAGCTGCAGCGACATCTTCTATAGATATGTGCTCAAAGGGTAATTGGTTAACACTCATACTCCTTGGAGTGAATTATTTCTTTTTATCTTCGGCGCCATAGCCGTAGCCGTAGCCATAGCCATAGCCATAACCGTAACCATACCGACCATAACCATAGTTACCGTATCCATAGCGCTTTTGTTCCATTTTGCTATCGTTGATGATGATGCAGAGATGGTTGAACTTCTTTTCTTCGTAAAGACGTTGCAATTCGGGGAGGTAGCGTCGGTCAATCTTGCCTTCGCGGATGACGTAGAGGGTCACGTCTGCCACACGATTGACGATACCTGCATCTGCCACCACTTGAGCGGGTACATTGTCGATAACGATGTATTCGTATTCCTCTTTCAAGAGTGCTATCAGTGATTCCAGACGGTCGCTCATTAGAAGTTCCGAGGGGTTCGGAGGTGTGATGCCGGCAGGTAACAAATCTACATTGTTGCCTGCTGTATCGCGGATAATTAATCTGTCGAGATCATCCGTGGAGCCGCTGAGATATGATGTTAATCCTTCGCGATGGACGCTGCCGGAAAGCCTACTCTGTGTACGCTTACGGATATCGGCATCAATGAGGATGACTTTCTTGCCGGTCATGCCTAAGGTTACAGAGAAATTTCGGGAGATGAAAGTCTTTCCCTCACCCGGCCTGGTCGAAGTGAACATAATAACGCGGGCTTCCTTTTGTATGAAATTGAGGCTGAAGCGCAACATCCTGAATGATTCATTGATGGGGTCAGACTTCTGGTCACCCACGACGATCTCGCTGCCGTTTATGTCTTCCTTTCGATGTGGAATCTCTCCTAATACAGGGATGGTAGTGTAGTCTTCGACGTCCTTTCGTCCGCGAACGCTCATGTTTAATAAGTTGCGGAAGTGGAAGAAGGTGAAGGGGGCAATGATACCTATCAACAATGCCACAAGCATTATGATTTTTGCGTTGGGTGAGATGGGCTTATTGCTTCCGAATGGAGCTTCGATGACTCGGATATTAGCCTCTGTGATAGCGAGCTGAAGGGCTGTTTCCTCACGCTTGTTCAACAAGTACGTATACAGGGTTTCCTTGATGGCCTGTTGACGCGAAATGTCAAGCGACTGCTTTTCTTTTGCAGGTACTGAGGAGATAACCTGATTCAGTCCGCTTTCTTCCTGCTTCGATCGGCGTAGTTGCACATTCAGCGAGGAGAGGTATGCTTCGGTTGAAGCAATAATTGTCTCGCGCATCTGTTCCAAATTCTGATCGGCCTGACGAACCCTCGGATTATCTGCACTGGAATGCTCGATGAGACGATTGCGCTCCAGCATCAGTTCGTTGTAACGGGAAATCTGAGACTGAATGCCGTTGTCGGTGAGTCCTGAGAGGGTAGGAATCAAATTGAAACCGCGTGATCTGTCACGGACAAAGTCCAAGAGAAACTGTACAACACTCACTTGGGATTCCAACAAAATGCTACGCTGTCTGGCCTGATTGCTCTGTTGGAGGAAGTTGTTTGCATCGGCTTTTACGTCCACAATGCGGTTGCGCTGTTTGAAATCAGCCAGATCGTCTTCGACCTTGCTCAACTCTTTACTGATGAGTTCTATACGCTCATCAATAAATGCGGCAGTACTCTGGGCGATGCGGTTTTTATCGTCAATGATGCTGCGTCGATAAGCTGAGAGCACAGCATTCAAAATATCCTCAGCGCGAGGAATATACTGATCGGTGTAAGTAATGCCTACCAAGGTGCTTTGCCTGTCGATTTCTCCTGCTTCAAGTGAGGCTCCATAGGCATTGGCGGCAGCTTCAACGGTGACGTGCGATACGGTAATACGCTCCCCTTGGAATTCCTCCAGATTCGCCTCATGAGGTATCAGCACGATTGGCTTCTGTGTGATGGGCAGTTGGAATGGCTTGCCCAGTTCTACAACAATGTCTACCTCTGGCACTTCTTCATCCTCCTCATGTGGAGCCATAAACTTCGAAATGTGAGCTTGTTTTCCATTGAGCTCCACCTGAAAACTATAGGGTTTCAGAGTCTCAATGTCAACACTGTCGAAGCGCACGGTGAACGGGCGGGTATGGTAGAGATTACGTGTCTGTAAGCGATGTCGATGAGTGTAGTTAACATCCAAATGTAAACTACGTACCACCTGTTTCATGATTTGATGGCTTTGCAGAATGTAAACTTCGTTCTGCACGCTGGTTCCCATCATTACTCCATTGAGCTGCATCAAAGCATCGGTGCCGCCACGTGAACGAGAGGAAGAACTGCCTCCGCCACTCGAATCGTCCTTCACCAGCATAACAGCCGAACGCCTGTAGATTTTGGGCTTTATATATAAGTACGCGCGTCCAACAATCAAACAAAAAATGATTGATAGGACAAACCATTTCCAGTTATAAACAAAAATATCCAGAATGTCGCGCAGCGAGATCATCTCGTCGACTCTCTGATTCTGTTTTGTTTTCTGAGTAGCTACCATAAAATAATGCGTTAAAGGACGCGGATTTTGAAACGTAAAAACTAATTTGTGTGCAAAGTTACATATTTTTATGCAACCAATCACACAAAAAACCGAAAAAAGTTGGTCACATGGTGAAAAATACATACCTTGCGGCCGAAAGACAACCTTTCAGACGCTTATGAAAGCCAATTTTCACCATCTTTACATCTTTTTTGTGCTGATTGTGCCATTCTTCAGTGCAGCTTCTGCCAGAGCTCAGATTCTCTTTACTCAGCAGGGCAATGCCTCTTATTATGCAGATCGGTTCCACGGACGGCTTATGGCGAACGGCAAGGTATATCATCGCGACAGTATGACCTGTGCACATCTTCGCTATCCTCTTGGTACCAAACTTTTGGTGCGTAACATTGTTAATGGTCGCGAAGTAGTAGTGACAGTAACCGACCGCGGTCCCTATTCACGTAAGTTCGTTATTGATCTCTCCCGTGCTGCTGCACGCCAATTGGACATCATCCATGTCGGTTTCCAGTTGGTGGAGATAACGCCTTACATAGCAGGACGTGTTCCTTATAAATATGTGCCTTTGGACGAACGTCCGGAACTGGACTTGGGCTACTCTACGGATGTCGATTTGGGTCCACCTGTATGGCAAGATGATAGTATTTATTGGGCTCGCCACCGCCTCTCGCGCACTGCCGTCGTACAGGCTTATCGCGACTCTCTGGAAATGACACTGACCAGAGACACCACGTTGCGGCAGGCAATCATCAAAAAGTCGGTCGCCAAGAAGAAAGAAACCCAACCGTCAAAGAAAAAATAGTGAGGAGCCAGCAGGTACATTGTCCCCGTTATCTTATGAAAAGCCTGCATCCTTCGGCTCATAGGTCTGAAAGACCAGGTAGAATCCGTCGGCGTCCAGCGAGAAATGGTCGCCGACGGATTGGTTTAGGGTACCCTCCCACCATTGTCCGTAAGCATACGAGTTCCATTTCAGCCCCATGGAGGCGAGGCGGGTGCTGCCGAAGTTGAAGATGCTCACCTGCTGACCCGCGAAGGCATCGAAGGTGCGATGCCCCTGGGCTGGCGTGAAGAAACCATAGTCCGTGAACATCAAACAGCGGATGCCGAAATCGCGGTAGTAGCGCATGAGCAGCGATATGTTGCCCAGTGTGTGGTCTTCACGCCGACCCGTGGCTCCGAGGTAGGCGATGTCACGCCATCCCTGCTCCAGGCAGTAGCGCGTGGCTTTGGTCAGGTCGTTGTCCTCCTGTTCATCGATGCGCACCAGCCGCTGTGCGAAGCTTGCGGGCACGCTGTCGCCATCGCCCACCACGGCTTCTGCCTCGGGCACGCTGCTCACTGCCCCGTCGCAAGCCACGATGTGCTGAGTACGCCGAAGGATGCCGAGCGGCACGGGATGTGCGGGGAAGCTGCCGGCAGCTACGATAACTGCTTCGAAAGTTGTTTCCATTTGAAATATCCTGCAATAGCGATGACTACATAGAGTCCGTAGAGACCCGCCTTGAAGGGAATGCCCTTCTGCACGTAAAGAACGCTGCAGACAACATCCACTACAATCCAGAAGAACCACTGCTCCAGGTACTTGCGAGCCAGTGCCCACAAGCCGACGAACGACAGGGCGTTGGTGAAAGAGTCCAGCAACGGAACCGTGGAGTTGGTCCAATGTATTAATATATAATAGGTGATGCCCCACGCTGCCAGGAAGCAGACGAAGGTGGGTACATACAGGCGGGCGGGCATGTGGGTGATGGGGCGCTCCTGATGCTCACCTTTGCCACACGACCAGGCCACGTAGCCATAGACCGATGCCACTGTGTAGTAGACCGCCATGCCTGCATCGCCATAGAGACCATGGCTCCAATACAGGAATATATCCAACGCAGGCATGGCGATTCCGACGAACCACAGGGCAATGCTGGCACGGAATTCAAGCCAGATATAGAGCAGGCCGAGTACCGTGGTCAGTATGTCAAGCCAATGATTGACAAGAAATTCCATATTCCTCGATGATGGTGTTTACGGGTTATGTCCTGGAGAACGCCTTTTAGAAGTTGACGGAGAGGTGGGCCATCACGTTGAAGGGTGCCGATGGCGCAAATCCCGCAGCCCCGCAGTCCCGGATGTCCCATTCGTTCACGGCTTTGATGCGCCCGTTGTCGTTGACGAACTGAGGTGCTGCCCAGCCGTTGTTGTCGAACTTGGCAGAGAAGATGTTGTAGAATGTCACGCCCACGGAAGCTCTCTTGATGCCGATGCGGCTAAGGGTGAAGTTGTAGCTCAGATCCACGTTCGTGGTGAAGTGCTTCTTCAGCATCAGCGTCTCCATCGTGCGCTGCCCGTTGGCGTCTGTGCATTCCATTTCCTCGAAACCTGTGTTCGTGAGCAGCTGATCACCGACGTACTGGCTCTGGATGCTGGCCTTAGCCCCCTTGTAGGTAAAGGTGAAGATGTTGTTCAGAATCAGGTTGGGCGAGAAGGCCAGCGGTTGTTCGCCTAAGTTGGCATTGGAGCCATCGGTGAGGGTGACGACCATGTCCTTCACGCGATTGCGCGAGAGTGTGGCATTGGCATCCCACCGGAACCAGTCCGCAGGCATCCATGCAGCCTCCAGCTCCAGACCCAGCCGGTAGCTCTTGTCGAGATTCTTAGTCAGTGCCTCGCCGATGGCGTTGAGCTCACCCGTCAGCACCAGCTGGTCCTTGTAGTGCATCCAGTAAATGTTGGCTCCGGCGGAGAAGCGGGTGCTCTGGAACTTGTAGCCGACCTCCAAGTCACCCAGCCGCTCCGGGCGTGCCTGTGTGTCCGTGCGGGTGGGGTTGGCAATCTGCTGCATGAAGTTGTTTCGCACGGGTTCCTTGTGGCCAATCCCATAGGAGACATAGACCTTGTGCTGGTCGGTGATGTCGTAATTGATACCGAACTTCGGGTTGAAGAAATTGTATTTCTTGTCGATGACGTAGCTCTTATCCAGGTTGACGCCATACGCCACCGTGGGATCCTGCAGCTTATAGGTGATGTGCCGGTACTGCAGATCCACGAAGGCGTTCATGCCCTTGAGGAATTCATACGATGCCTTGGCGTAGATGTTGAAGTCCGTCTTGCGCGAGTGGTTGCGGTAGTATTCGAAGTCGGGCGTCAGTGCCGCAGGCTCTGGTACCGTCGTGCCCACGCCCGGTTTAGCCCAGACGATGTGTCCGAACTGGTCGCCCGAGTAGCAGTTCCATCCTCCTCCGCCTATGATTTCCAAGTTCTTGCGGTTGTTGTAGTTCAGGGATGCCACCACTCCGTAGAAGTCGTTGTCCATCTTCTGCTGGTCTGCCAGGTCACCCGTAACGGTGGGGTCCTGGCTGAGTCCGAAGTCAGCCCACGACTTGCCGTACATCAGCTGCGTGGCTTCGCTTTGGAACTGCTGGTAGTAGCCCTTCCCTTTTGTGTAGTGCAGACCCACGTTGGAATTGAGTTTGGGGGTGATGTGTTGGTTCCAGATGAGCTGATAGTTCTGCTGGTGGTAGTTGTCGGTCTGGTCCTCGTAGTAGCTGTTGGGCTTGCCTTCGGCATCGTAGCCCATAACTCCGCAGGAGTTGTACCTGCGTCCGTAGAGGCTCTGCTCGTACTTCGATGTGTAGTTCCAGGCGTGGTATGTCTCTTCTACTCCGTTCCAGGTGATGAACTTCACTGTAGCGTTCGCTCCGAACCATCCAGCCTGCAGGAAGTAAGAATTCAGCTTCGTGGAAGCACGGTCCAGATAACCTTTCGAACCGATGTTCGATAGGCGCCCCTGGATTCCCCAGTGCTCCGCCAGCATACCCGTACCGAAGCGCAGCGTCTCCTTGTGACTGCTGTAGGAACCACCGCTGACGTCGAGGCCGAAATAGGGTTTCATACCAATGTTCTCTGTCAGCATGTTCAGCGTGGCTCCGAAGGCCCCTGCGCCGTTGGTACTGGTGCCCACGCCGCGCTGGATTTGCATGGACTGCACACTGCTGGCGAAGTCGCCCATGTTTACCCAAAAGACCGTGGCGCTCTCTGCATCGTTTAGCGGGATGCCGTTGGCGGTGATGTTAACGCGCGAGGGGTCGCTGCCTCGTACGCGCAATGAGGTGTATCCGATGCCATTACCAGCATCACTGGTCATGGTCACACTTGGAGTGAGCGAGAGCAGGTAGGGCACATCCTGCCCGTAGTTCACCTGCTGCAGCTGGTCCTTGGTCATGTTCGTGAAGGCCACTGGCGTCTTGCTCGAAGCTCTGACACTGCGCACCACCATTTCCTGTAATTGCTCTATCTGCAGCGAGTCACCGTTGTCATTTGCGTCATTTTCTCCAACCGAGGCTGTTGCGTTGAAAGCATTCCCAACGAATGTCGCCAGCCCGATGAGGGCTGCAAGCAAAGTTCTCTTAGATGTTTGTTTCATAATTTCTTTTCCTTTATTTGTTAATAGTTAAACAATAAAGGGGCGCAGGCCAGTTGCCTGCTACAGAAGATTCCGCTTATCATCCCTACGTCGGTATTATCCGCATCAGGTATGAAGGGTTTGTTCTCAGCCCGCCGAAAAACGGGCACCCCTTGATAATTCGGGCGCAAAGGTACAAAAAAGTTCTGAGTCGGGGGGCTATAGTTGAAAGTTTTTGCCTTTCATGCGCAGAATTCGCCGTTTTTTCCCTATCTTTGCACCCAGAAAGTCATAAGTTACCAAACTCTAAACTCAAAACTCCTCTCTATGGGTGTTCGATTTAATAAACGAATGAAAATCCTGCCCTACGTCACAATGAACGTAGGCAAAAGTGGTGTCAGCCTCACTATTGGTCCAAAAGGCAAGACCCTGAATATTGGCAGTACGGGTGTGAATGTCAACGTGAGCCTCGGAAAAGGCGTGGGCTACAGCAAGCGACTCATCACCTGGAAGAAACTTAATCTCCTGAGTATGCTCGGCCTCGGGGGCACAGCTGCAAAGAAAGCCAGCAAGACCCCAGCGACTACCACCACCAAGGGTGCCACGAGAAAAGGCAAGAAAGGTTCCACCACAGTGCCATCTCTTGATGAAGCTATTGCTGATGCTGAAGAAGCTGCCAACAATCCCTCAATAACTCCTGGGAAGGATACCCCAGACACCCTCCCTGAGGGCGGTGCTCCGCAGGAGGAGCAACCCGGTTGCGGTCCTGTCGGCTGCATCATTGGCATTTTCGTTGTTCTAATTATCCTTGGACTTATAGCCGCCGTCGTCTATCTTCTGATGACTCGTCCAGAAGTGGCAGCTACTACATAATATCTCCGGAGAGGATTAGAAGTCGGATAAGACCATAAATGAAGTTCCGCAGGGGAAGTGAAAACTCCTACTGCGGAACTCATTATTAATAATCACGCGTACGCGGGTGTGCGCGTCGCGCGTATGATCGCGTAAAAATTAAGCCTTCACGCGGCCTTGGTAACTGCCATCACGTGTGTCTACTTCCACGATTTCACCTTCGTTGATGAAGAGGGGAACGCGGATTTCGGCTCCAGTCTCTACACGAGCAGGCTTAAGGGTGTTGGTGGCGGTATCACCTTTCAATCCGGGTTCTGTCCAGACGATAGCGAGCCTAACCTTCACGGGAACGTCGGCATAGAGCACGGTCTCAGTGGAAGCATCAGTGACAACTTCTACGTTCTCGCCTTCCTTCATGAAATCTACGCCATTGATGAGTGCCTTGGCGATGGGAATCTGCTCGAAGGTCTCGTTGTTCATGAAGATATAATCCTCACCTTCCATGTAGAGGTACTGATAGCTGCGACGTTCTACGCGCACGTCTTCGAGTTTCTCACCGATATTGAAACGGCGCTCGAGGACATTGCCGGTGACCACGTCCTTCAGGGTAGTGCGCATGATGGTGTTGCCTTTTCCTGGCTTCACATGAAGGAAATCGATGCAGAAATAGAGCTTGCCGTCCATGCGGATGCAGGTGCCCTTCTTGATGTCTTGTGAATTGATCATGACTTTTTGAATTTATGAGTTTATGTTATGGTGATTGTTTACGCTTTATACGTGGAAAGAGATGTCTTTTTGAGGGCATAACTCTCGAAATCGGGTGCAAAGGTAGTGAAAATTAACCAAAAAACGCAAGAGAAAGCGGAAAAAATCATCTAAGACTTGCGTGAATGAAAAAAAGTACCTACTTTTGCAGCCCGTTAGCGCACTTTTAGAGCAAAACATATAAAATATACAACAATGAAAAGAACATTTCAACCCCACAATCGCAAGAGAAAGAACAAGCACGGATTCCGTGAACGTATGTTGACCGCTAATGGCCGCCGCGTGCTCGCCGCCCGCCGTGCCAAGGGTCGCAAGAAGCTCACCGTTTCGGACGAGCGTCACGGAAAGTAAGTCCACCGTTAACACGTTAACACGTTAGCACGTTAACAGACTGACAAAAACGAGAGCCTTGTGGCCTGTTAACTTGTTAGCCTGTTAACATGCTAACGTTTTTTTATGCAAACATGCGAAGTGTTTAATCTATCAACATGGGATTCAAGCAGAAAATACTCAGCCCTCTGGTGTGGGGTAATTTGCTGGCATTGGTGCTGGCGGTAATACTGGCGGTAATTGGCGCATGGTACTTCCTGTCCGTTTATACTCACCACGGCGAGAGTATCGTTGTTCCCGATGTGGTAGGGCATCAGGTAAATGATGCGTATTATATCCTTGACAGTAAGGGGTTGAAAGGTGTTGTCGTGGATTCGGCCTACAACAAACAGTTGCCTGCCGGCTGCATTCTCGAGCAGACACCAGCGAAGGGGCGTAAGGTGAAGAGTGGCCGCGAGATTTACTTGACTATCAATACAGAAAGCACGCCAACAATGGCTCTGCCTGATATAGCAGACAATAGTTCCCTGCGTGAGGCTCAGGCCAAACTCACGGCAATGGGATTCAAACTTGGCCCCGTAGAATACGTGTCTGGTGATCTCGACTGGGTCTATGGCGTTAAGAGCCAAGGCCGTAATGTCTACGCGGGCGAGCGAGTGCCTATCGACGTACCGTTGGTGTTGCAGGTAGGAAAAGACTCAGGCTACGAAGAACTCGATGATTTTGACAATCTGGATGACGACGCAGCAGCGGGAGTATCTCCCTCTTTTAATGATGCGCCGCCCGTTGACGCAGAGTGATGATGTTGGAAGAGAGCAGTGACAAGGATCCTGAGCCCATGAGGAGTGATAGCTTAGACTTGGACGAGTCATTAGACCTGGACGATGACGGGCTGGAGGCTGGCGCTGACGGTACGCTGTATGAGCATCGCCGCGTGGTTGCCGACAAAGGCCAGACGTTATTGCGCGTGGATAAGTTTCTCATGGAGCACTTGCGCGACACCAGTCGGGCACGCATCCAACGAGCTGCAGAGGCTGGTTGCATTCACGTTAACGACCGCCCAGTCAAGAGCAATTACCGTGTAAAACCGCTGGACGTGGTGACACTGATGTTAGATCATCCACGTATGGAGACAGAGGTCGTTCCAGAAGATATTCCGTTGAATGTGGTCTATGAAGACAGCGACCTGCTTGTGGTCGACAAGCCAGCGGGGTTGGTAGTTCATCCAGGAGTGGGTAATTATTCTGGAACACTGGTAAATGCTTTGGCGTGGCACTTGCGCGACAATCCCGACTATGACCCAAATGACCCAAGCGTGGGGCTTGTTCATCGAATAGATAAGGACACCAGTGGTCTGCTTGTTGTGGCGAAAACGGCTGAGGCGAAGACCGATCTCTGTCATCAATTCTTCGTCAAGTCAACCCGCAGGGCATACAACGCACTGGTTTGGGGCAGTTTTGACGACCCAGCAGGACGCATTGAAGGAAACATCGCTCGCGACCCGAAGGACCGCCAGCGAATGACGGTCTTTCCGCCAGAGAGCGAGGTGGGCAAGCCTGCTGTCACTCACTGGCGAGTACTCGAAGCCTTCGGCCCTGTGACTTGGGTGGAATGTGTGCTTGAGACCGGTCGCACACATCAAATACGTGCTCACATGAAGCATATCGGTCATCCGCTCTTTGCTGACGAACGCTATGGAGGCATGGAGGTTCTGCGCGGTCAACCCACTGCGAAATATAAGCAGTTTGTGCAGAATGCTTTCGCTCTTTGTCCACGTCAAGCCTTGCACGCTCGCACTTTGGGGTTTGTGCATCCGCGCTCCAAACAGGAAATGTTCTTCGAGAGCCCACAGCCGGAGGATCTGACGAAACTTATCGATAAATGGCGCGCCTACGCGCAAAACCAATTATAATTCCTGCAAATTAACCAATATATAATGATAAGGAGTGACAATGGAAAAGAAAAAAATTGTAGCCGTTGTATGTGGCGGTGATAGTTCTGAGCACGATGTGAGTTTGCGTAGTGCACAGGGTATAGAGAGTTTTTTAGATAAGGAGAAGTTCGAGGTCTTTATTGTAGAGATAAACGGACTCACCTGGGAAGCACATCTTCCAGCCGGAAAGAAAGTTCCAGTCAGCCGTGAGGACTTCTCATTCAAGGTCGGTCGTCGTAAAGTCCGTCCTGATTTTGCCTATATCACCATTCATGGAACCCCAGGTGAGAATGGTATTCTGCAAGGATATTTCGATCTTATCCATATGCCTTATTCCACCAGCGGCGTACTCGTAGAGGCTTTGACTTTCAATAAGTTCACGCTAAACCAATACCTCAAAGGTTTTGGTGTTAATGTTTCTGAGAGTCTGGTGGTACGCAAGGGTAATGAGGATCTGGTCACAGATAACGAGATCATAGAACATATAGGTCTTCCTTGTTTCGTGAAACCCAATGCGGGCGGCAGCAGCTTTGGAGTTTCTAAAGTAAAGACATTGGATCAACTGCGACCAGCCATCAAGTTGGCGATGAAGGAGAGCGACGAGGTGATGGTCGAGGCATTTATTCCTGGTACAGAGCTGACTTGCGGTTGCTACAAAGTTGCTGGCAAGGAGGTGGTATTCCCTGTCACGGAAGTCGTCACCCACAACGAGTTCTTCGATTACGATGCTAAGTACAACGGCGAAGTCGATGAAATCACACCAGCCCGAATTCCCAACGACCTGAGAGACCGCGTGCAAGCACTGACGAGTGCCATTTATGATATCCTTGGTTGTTCTGGAATTATACGTGTGGACTACATCGTTACGACACAGACAGACGATGAGGGTAAGGCACATGTGCGCATCAACATGCTGGAAATCAATACCACGCCAGGGATGACAGCCACCAGTTTCATACCTCAGCAGGTGAGGGCAGCGAAGCTGGACATCAAGGATGTGCTTTCAGATATTATTGAGGATAAACTCTGATAAAGTATAATCGATAATGAATAATTCACCGCAGATTCCCGAAGAATTCAAGGATATTCGTCCTTACAACGACGACGAAGTGCGTGGAGCTATTGACAGTCTTCTCCATGACCGCCAGTTCTCCCATATACTGAAGGGGTTCGTACCTTTTCTGCCTTTGAGCATCAGTCGTGGTATCTTGCGATTAGCCACAGTAGGTATTCATTCCACCTTGAGCTTTCAGGTACGTTTTATGAAGCCTGTGGTGAAACGAATACTGCGGCGTTGCACGACGGATTATTCCTTCATACATCAAGATATAGCACCAGGTCCTGATCGCTTCACGTTTGTGAGCAACCATCGCGATATCGTACTCGACAGCGCAATCCTTGATGCTTTGCTTCATGACGAAAAGTTTCCTACAACGTGTGAGATTGCTATTGGCGACAACCTGCTAATATATAAGTGGATACGTACCCTTGTGCGGTTGAACAAGGCCTTCATCGTTCAGCGCTCCCTTCCCATGCGTGAAATGTTGAAAGCCAGCCAAACCATGAGCCGCTACATTCATTTCGCCGTTACCAAAAAGCACGAAAACATCTGGATCGCCCAGCGCGAGGGGCGGGCTAAGGATTCAAGTGATCAGACACAAGTGTCGCTGCTGAAGATGTTGGCTATCAACGGCGATGAGGGCACGGCTGGAGCCATTGCGAGTCTTAAGGAACTGAATATTGTGCCACTGGCCATCAGCTATGAGTACGACCCTTGTGATTACCTGAAGGCTCAGGAGTTCCAGCAGAAGCGCGACGATGCCACCTGGAAGAAGTCGAAACAGGATGACCTCGACAACATGAAGACTGGCATTTTCGGACAGAAGGGACACGTACACTACCAGACAGGTCGCCCCGTAAATGAGTGGATCGACAGCCTCTCCGCACTGCCCGAAAAGGAGTTCTTCCAGGCTCTGGCTCAAGGTATAGATCGCGAGATACACCGCAGCTATCGCCTCTTCCCAGGTAACTATGTGGCCGCCGACCTACTGAAGGGAACAACCGCCTATTCAGATCATTATACCTCAGCGCAGCGTTCTGCATTCGAGGACTACGTCGCGAGTCGCATAGCCCTAATTAACTTGCCGCAGCCGGATACTGAATTCTTGCGCGAGCGGCTGTTGACGATGTATGCTAATCCCCTCTTCAATCAAGAGGCGGCACAGTAATTCCTGCCGATTCCTTCAATTCTACTTAACCATCTTTCTACTAAGCCGAAAAGTTTTTCTCCCATGATGCCCACCATCCCCACCTGCTGTTACCTACGTCGTTCCCTGTTGAGTCTCCTGTTCGTCTGTTCTTCCCTGATGTTCCTCTCCTGCTCTGGTAGTGATGATGAGAAAGGCTATCCTGCACTCATCACGGAATTTACGATGGCTTATGCCGACGGTGAAGGACTACTCAATCATTTTATCACGGATGCAGGTCGCACTTATTATGTCGCTAATGAGGTTAAAGGACTGGATGCTAATGAGTCGGCTCGCGTTCTGATAGGTTATTCTATAGAGGACAACGATGGAAGCCAGACATCACAGCGCGCTTGGATCTACACGGCGAAGGCCATTCCCGTTCTGAGCGACTATGTCGGCAAGGAGTCCCCTTCTCATGATCCCACAGGAGTGGAAAGCGTTTGGCTGGGCGGACGGTTCATCAACTGCCACCTTCGTCCCAAGACACAGGGCGGTAAGCAAAGTTGGGCATACTTGACTGACAGCGTGAGTAAAAATGCTTTCGGAGGTAACACCTATCATCTCTCCCTTTTCCACCGTCAAATGGACGACCAACAAGCTTATAGCGGCGATCTTTACCTCAGTATTCCTTTGGATTCCATCGCAGCCTTTAATCCCTCCGACTCTCTTTCTTTCACTATTGTCACTTACACAGGCCCCCTCACCTGGCGGTTCAACAACCTGAATTGAGAAGCTATGGGGTATTCCGTTATGAATAAAGTTGAACTTCTGATTAAGCGTTGGAGCCAGACAAGTCTTGTACTTCGCATCTTGACTGGTCTTGTGATTGGTGCCACTCTCGGACTGATAGTACCCGAGTGGACAGGCATCTCCATATTGGGACAGGTTTTCGTTAGTGCTTTGAAAGCTGTAGCCCCGGTACTGGTGGCCGTTCTCGTGGCGGCGAGTCTCGCTAAGGCAAATGGCGGATTGGGTCCGCGTTTTCGTACGGTCATCTCATGCTATCTCCTGAGCACATTCATAGCCGTAATGTGTGCGGTAGCAGGCAGTTTCCTATTTCCTGTCACTCTTCAGTTGACTGATATGGCAGAGGGCGCAGCGCCAGGTTCCCTCACCGACGTCTTTACAAATATGCTGACTAATATGGTGACAAATCCATTGATGTCTGTGTCTTCAGCAAACTACATAGGTATCCTTTTCTGGGCGATTCTTGTCGGAATTGCGCTGAAAATACATGCCTCCAAGCCTACGATAGATATGGTGAATGATTTTGCAGAAGTAATATCGCAGACTGTGAAGTGGGTTATTCAGTTTGCTCCTTTTGGTATCTTGGGCTTAGTCTTCTCATCCGTGTCAGAGAGCGGACTTGAAGTCTTCACCACCTATGGGCACCTTGTGCTGTTGCTTGTGGGGTGTATGTTGGCAAATACCTTAGTATTCAATCCGCTGATATCTTTCCTGATGATGAGAAAGAACCCCTATCCACTGCTCTTCAAATGTCTGAAAGAAAGTGGACTGAATGCATTCTTCACCCGATCGTCAGCGGCTAATATTCCCATAAACATGAATTTATGTAAGGAACTGGGCCTCGACGAGGACTTCTATTCGGTGAGTATTCCGCTCGGTGCCACCATCAATATGAACGGTGCTGCTGTAACGATTACGGTGATGACACTGGCTGTGGCGCACACCATGGGCATTGAGGTCACTTTCATTTCGGCCCTATTCCTCAGTATTATTGCCACATTGGGAGCATGTGGTGCTTCAGGTGTCGCCGGCGGTTCGCTGCTGCTTATTCCTATGGCATGTTCCTTTTTTGGTATAGGAAACGATATTGCTATGGAGGCAGTAGGCGTTGGTTTCATCATCGGAGTCATTCAAGATAGTGTGGAGACAGCCCTTAATTCCAGCGGTGATGTGTTTTTCACCGCTACAGCAGAATACTACGATCGAAGGAAAAAACACTTCAAGCGCGAAGCATCGCAAGCGCAGAGTGAACAATGATTTTTTCCATAATTGGGAATATTTGCTGTACATCTTTCATCCATTTTGTGCTTGGGTCCGAGCTGTACTACTCCTCAGCTGGAGCCGTCAACAAAGAACAATCGATTAGGAGTTCCAGGAAATTCCAAGGGTGGAACTCGTGAGTTCCAGCAGTGGAATTCGTGAGTTCCAGCAGTGGAATTCGCGAGTTCCAGCAGTGGAACTCGACAGTACGCCCCTATCTGCAGACGGAGAATAATAAGCGCTGAAGTGATGGTTATGTTACATTCTATGGCACGATTCGCGCCATTTTTGCTTTCTTTCTGAAAATTAGTGTGGGGAATAAGGAATTTTGCCGAAGAAAGTAGGCTGTTTGTTGAAAAAATTTGGTGGGACGGGGGCTTTTGTGTACTTTTGCAGCATCAAAACCATAATAGTATCGATTATGAAGAAGATTGCGATTGTTTTTTTGCTGCTGGTTAGTGCTTTGACCACGAGTGCTGAAGGGTTTCCCTATCTGACCTTTGAACTGACTGATGGCTCAAAGGTTTCTGTAGATGTTACTCAGCTAACGTTGGCCATCAGCGGAAATACGCTGAAAGCGGGCTCGTTGTCGTTCACGCTGACGAACCTCAGTAAGATGTATTTCTCCAACACCAACGAGACCACGACGGGGATTGAGGATGTCGAAGAACAGGCGTTGTCAGATTTTAGCATTGCCGAAATATATGATTTGAACGGACGGCGCATCTTGAACGGGTCGTCCATGAAAGGGCGATTGCCGCAGGGAGTGTATATTGTCAAGACGAGGGAGAAAACATATAAAATGATGGTACGATGAAGAAGGTATATGCTATACTCATGGCTCTGGCGCTGACATTGGTGGCTGGAGCGCAGACGCTGAATGTTCGTGTGGGCAGCGTGACCTATCAGTTTCCTTCTGCTCAGACGGGCGAGATGAACTACACTGATGGCCAGACGTTGTCGGTTCAGGGTAAGATATTTAATCTAAGCAAGATAGACGAGATGACAGTGGATGAGACAGAGGTCACGGACAACACTGTCAGCATCTGTTATGACGGCACCGCAGCCACCGTCAGTGTGGCAGGTAATGTGGCGCAGTATGTGGAAGCCATCGTGAGTGGCGCCCATGTATCAATCGTACAGAGTCTGACAGCATCGTCGGAAGATGTTGAAGAGCCCGAGGAGATAACATATATTCTCTCTGGCCAGACGACCGATGGCGAGTTTTCCCTCACGGGTTCTTATAAATGTACTTTGTCGCTGGCAGGTCTGTCGTTGACGAATCCCAGTGGTGCAGCTATCAATATTGCTAATGGCAAACGCATCAAAATCAGTGCGAAAAAGAATACTGAGAACACGTTGACAGATGGCACCGGCGGCTCTCAGACCGGATGTATCTACAGCAAGGGGCAGATCCACCTGCAGGGTAATGGCACACTGAATGTGGTGGGCAAGACAAAGCATGCGATTAAGAGCGGTGACTATATCGCTATAAAGAACCTGACACTAAACATCACGGGGGCCGTGGCCGACGGTATCTCGTGCAACGAGTATTTCCTTATGGAGAGTGGTTCTGTGAGTATCAGTGGAGTGGGGGACGATGGCATTCAGTGCGATCTCGATGGCACCACTTCGACAGGCGAGACCGCGGACCACGAGGACGAAGACAGTGGTAACATCTATATCGAAGGAGGCACATTGAAAGTGGCGGCTACGGCAACAGCTTCCAAGGGAATCAAGGCCACGGGTGTGCTGAATATCAATGAGAACAGCGAGGCGACGACGGTTACCATAACAAACTCTGGCGGCGCAGATACCTCGGACGAAACAGATATTTCGAGCAGTGCTTGTCTGAAGAGTGATAAGGCAATCGTCATCGCAGGAGGAACGCTGACACTGACGAATACAGGACAAGGTGGTCGGGCAATCAATAGCGATGGCACCCTGACCATCAGTGGCGGCACCATAAATGCCCAGGCTCAAGGTTCCAACTACGGCTCATCAGGCGGCGGTGGCGGTCCCGGTGGCGGTGGTAGGCCAGGCGGTGGTGGCGGTTGGCCCGGTGGTGGCGGCTCATCTTCTCCTCACAAATACGCCAAGGGAGTGAAAGCTGATGGCAATATCACGATCTCCGGCGGTACGCTGAATGTCTACTCCAAGAACCATGAAGGCATGGAGTCGAAGGGCACAATCACCGTCAGTGGTGGCGAAGTCTATGCTGAGGCCGGTGATGATGCCATCAATGCTGCCAGTCATTTGACGATTAGCGGCGGACGTGTCTGTGGATATTCTACGGGCAACGACGGTCTGGACTCCAATGGGAATATGTATATTAAAGGTGGACTAGTCTATGGCATTTGCAAGGGTTCGCCCGAGGTGGCATTGGATGCCAATACAGAAGGCGGTTATAAACTCTACCTCACAGGCGGCACCCTCATTGCTATCGGTGGAATAGAGAAAGGTGGCAGCCTGACGCAGTCGTGCTATCAGGCGTCGTCGTGGACCAAGAATAATTGGTACGCGCTGACCGTTGGTGATGAGACCGTCGCCTTCAAGACTCCAGCGAGTGGCGGTAGTGGCATCGTGGTTTCCGGTGCCTCGAAACCCAGTATGAAATCAGGAGTGACCGTCAGCGGCGGCACCAGTATCTTTGGCGGCATGGGACTGCTGGACGGTACCGTCAGCGGCGGATCTACCGTCAGCCTCTCGTCGTATAGTGGTGGCGGAAGATAATCATTGAATAGCATTTTGTTAGCCGATATGATGCCTCGACAAATTCGACAGGAGAATCTGATTTACTTGACAGTGTGGGTGGTGCTCTTTATGGCCCCACTGCTGAGTCTGTATGTGCGAACGGCTGGCGACTCAAGTATCGTCTTCGATTGGTCGGAAGTGTTTGTCGTGTGGCGGAAGTTTTCGGTCTATCTGTTACTGTTCCTTGCTCATAACTTTCTGCTGGCACCTCTATTGGTACATAGAAATCAGCGTGCGCTATACTTTTCTATCATGGCTGTGGTGTTGGCGCTGTTCACCGTTTATCAGTGCACTACAGGTCCGGGCCGGAGAGGTCCCAGAGGTCATGGGGGGCCCCATCGTATAGAACGAAGTGATGCAACTCCTTCTTCCTTAGAGGAATATCGTTCACCCCACAAGTCACTCCGTCCTCATGACGATCTTCGCCCCCACGATCAACTCCGTCCGCCACGCAGAGACGCTCGTTCCCGTGAGTTCCGTCCTGTTCAGCCCCCTCCAATTGTTGGTGAACATGACATCATGGCAATCGTGGTGCTCATCCTGATGTTTGGCGTCAATCTGGGTCTGAAGTTTTATTTCTGCAGTCGCGAAGACCAAAAGCGGATAGCAGCATTGGAGAAAGAGAATCTGGAGCAGCAATTAGAGTACCTGCGCTATCAGATCAATCCTCACTTCTTCATGAACACCCTCAACAATATTCATGCATTGGTTGACATTGATCCGGCGAAGGCGCAGGAGACGATTGTAGAATTGTCGAAGATGATGCGCTTCGTACTCTATGAGGGCAACAGGACCGGAGTACCCCTCAGCCGTGAGTTGGAGTTCATCCGTACTTACGTGAAGCTGATGCAGCTGCGCTACACCGAAAAGGTCTGTATCACGCTCGATCTGCCCACGGAAGTTCCCGACAGGACAATTCCTCCGCTGATGCTCATTCCGTTCATCGAGAATGCATTCAAACACGGAGTCAGTTATCAGCGCGACTCATTCATTGAGGTGAAAATTACGGTTGATGGTGGGGAACTGAAATTCATCTGCCGCAACTCAAAGGCCAACAATCCGAACGCGGAAAAGGGCGGAGTGGGGTTGACCAACGTGCGCAAGCGTTTGGATCTGCTTTATGATAAAGACTACCTGCTGCATATCAATGACGCAGAGGACTGCTATTCCGTAGAACTCAAGATACCAATATAACTCTCAAGATGATCTCATGTCTCGCAATTGACGATGAACCATTGGCACTTCAACAACTCGTCGCATATATAAACAAGGTGCCCTACCTGGAACTCGCAGCTCAGTGCCAAAGTGCACTGGAGGCCCGTGAGTTTCTGGAGCACGACGTGGTAGACGCTATCTTCTGTGATATCAACATGCCCGACCTGAACGGCATGGATTTCGTGAAGTCGCTCGTGGCGCCGCCCCTTGTTGTCTTCACTACCGCTTATTCGGAATATGCCGTTGAGGGCTTTCGGGTGAACGCCGTAGATTACTTGCTGAAGCCATTCGGTCTGCAGGATTTTCAGCGGGCAGCCCAACGCATAAAGGTTAGGCTGGAGTATGTTCCCAGTTCTGAAGATGTATCGTCTCAGCCCACCGTGAAGAATGGTCCGGGAGATGATATCCTCTTCCTGAAGACCGACAGCCGCATCTGCAAGATCAGCATATCCGATATCCGCTACGTGGAGGCGATGAGCGAATATCTGAAGGTGTGGCTTGTCAGTCAGCCCAAACCCATCATCACCCTGTTGTCGATGAAGAAAATGGAGGAAAGGTTGCCGAATACGTTCATGCGCATACATCGTTCTTATATTATCAACCTCTCTAAGATTCAGGAGGTTAATAAGAACCGTGTCATCCTTGGACCAGATGTCAACCTGCCGATAGGTGATCTTTATAAAGAGGCCTTCCAGACTTATCTGGAGGCCAAGTTCTTAGGGCGATAACTCACATCGCAGATGCTCGCATCAAGGGATGTAGATTCCGCTGTTCTGCTTGATCACGCTCATGACAAAGGTGCTTTCGATAGATGCTACATTGTCGATCTCGCCTAATATGTTGAGCACGAATTCCTGATAGTGCTTCATGTCGCGCGCGCGTACCTTTAATAAATAATCATAGGCACCGGAGGTGTTGTAGCACTCGGTGACCTCAGGCACACGCATGATACGACGAGTGAAGGCTTCGGCAATTTCGTGGTTGATTTGCTGCAGTTTCACCTTGCAGAAGACTTGCAGTCCCAACCCTAACTTCTCGGGGTCGAGGACGGCTACGTATTTTCGGATATAACCTTGTCGTTCGAGTCGCTTTTGGCGCTCAAAGACGGGCGTTGGGGTCAGATGAACGGCCTCAGCCAGTTCTTTTGTGGTTAATTTTGCGTTCTTTTGCAGTGTTTTCAGCAGCAAAATGTCGGTTTCGTCTAATGTTTCGGCCATGATCTTAGAATATAATTCTGTTTGGGTGCTCTTTTGGGCTTGCTTTTGGAGGAAACTTCTCTTTGTTGGTGCAAAGATAGGTGATATTTCTGAATAATGCAAGAAATTTGGTCATTATTTCTAAACTCCGTACCTTTGCAGCGCAAAACAAAACAAATAACCAATAAAAATAGAACATTATGAGCACAAAGAAGAATTATCGTTTCGAGACCCTGCAGCTCCACGTAGGCCAGGAACAAGCCGACCCCGCAACCGATGCACGTGCGGTGCCCATTTATCAGACCACGTCCTATGTCTTCCGCAATTCTCAGCACGCTGCCGACCGCTTTGGTCTGCGTGATGCAGGTAACATCTACGGTCGTTTGACCAATTCCACTCAGGCCGTCTTCGAAGACCGCGTGGCAGCTCTCGAAGGAGGTGTGGCCGGACTGGCTGTGGCCTCTGGAGCCGCTGCCATCACCTACGCTTTGCAGAACATCGCTCAGGCAGGCGACCACATTGTGGCAGCAGACAACCTCTACGGCGGTTCCTACAACCTTATTACTCACACGTTAGCCACTCAGGGCATAACCAACACGATTATCAATGTGAATGATCTCGACGCCCTCGAAGCTGCTATCCGGCCTAATACGAAAGTGATTTATGCTGAGACTTTCGGCAATCCGAACTCCGATGTCCTCGATCTGGAAGGAGTGGCCGCCGTGGCTCACAAGCACGGTATTCCCTTCATCGTCGACAACACCTTCGGCACTCCGTTCCTGATTCGACCGTTGGAGCACGGCGCAGACATCGTGGTTCACTCCGCCACCAAATTTCTGGGTGGTCATGGCACCTCGTTGGGCGGTGTCATCGTCGATGGCGGTTCGTTTGACTGGAAAGCCAATGCCGACCGTTTCCCTACGTTGGCGAAGCCCGACCCCTCGTACCACGGTGCGGTCTTTGCCGATGTGGCTGGGCCTGCAGCCTTTGTGACTCGCATCCGTGCGGTGGTGCTTCGCGATACGGGTGCTGCCATTTCGCCCTTCAATGCGTTCATCCTGCTGCAAGGTGTGGAGACTCTGAGCCTGCGCGTCGAGCGCCACGTAGAGAACGCTCTGGCGGTGGTGGACTTCCTGAAGAATCATCCTAAAGTAGCACGGGTGAATCATCCTTCGCTCGAGAGTCACCACGACCACAAACTCTATCAGAAGTACTTCCCCTACGGAGGCGGCTCGATTTTCACCTTCGAGATCAAGGGCGGTCAGGACGAAGCCTGGAAGTTCATCGATGCCCTCCAGATCTTTTCGTTGCTGGCCAACGTCGCTGATGTGAAGAGTCTGGTCATTCATCCTTACACCACCACCCACTCACAGCTGAGCGAGCAGGAACTGGCCGAACAGCACATCACTCCCTCCACCGTGCGCCTGTCAATCGGCACAGAACATATCGACGATATCATTGATGACCTCGCACAAGCTTTGGATAAAATTTAAAGATTAAAAATGGTGAAAGAAAGGAGAAGAATAAAATATTCTTTGTACCTTTGCGGCGCAAAAGCCGAAAAAAACGAAATGTCGAAATATCGATATGTCGAAATGTCGAAATAACGAAATAACGTCAAATTGTCAAATTATTAAATTGTCAAATAAAACCATGTCACAGATTGCAAAACAGCTGACTGAGCTCGTCGGCAACACCCCTCTCTTAGAGCTCAATAAGTATTCACAAGCTAAGGGCCTCGCAACTCCCGTTATCGCTAAAGTAGAATTCTTCAACCCTGGAGGCAGCGTCAAGGACCGTATAGCCCTCGCTATGATTGAGGATGCAGAGGCAAAGGGAATACTGAAGCCTGGCGCCACCATCATCGAACCCACCAGCGGCAACACGGGTGTAGGACTCGCTCTCATCAGCGCCGTCAAGGGCTATCACCTCATTCTCACGATGCCCGAAACGATGAGCGTTGAGCGTCGAAACCTCGTGAAAGCCTATGGTGCCGAGGTGCGTCTTACCTCTGGCAAGGACGGTATGCCTGGTGCTATTCGTGCTGCTGAGGCCTTGCGCGATGAGATTCCTGGCAGTGTCATCCTTCAGCAGTTCGAGAATGCTGCGAATCCCGCTAAGCACTATGCTACGACGGGTCCTGAGATCTGGCGCGATACCGATGGGAAAGTTGATATTTTCGTAGGCGGAGTGGGCACAGGCGGCACTATTTCCGGCGCAGGCAAGTACCTGAAGGAGCAGAATCCCAACGTCAAGATTATCGCCGTAGAACCTAAATCCAGCCCCGTTCTCAACGGCGGTCAGAGCGGTCCTCATAAGATTCAGGGTATCGGCGCCGGCTTTGTTCCTAAGACCTACGATGCCTCGGTCATCGACGAAGTTTTCGACGTGGAGAACGATGACGCCATTCGCACCGGTCGCGAAGTAGCCCAAGCCGAAGGTCTGCTGGTGGGCATTAGTTCCGGTGCAGCTCTCTATGCAGCCATTGAGGTGGCCCGTCGCCCGGAAAACAAAGGCAAGAAGATTGTGGTCCTCTTGCCCGATACAGGAGAGCGCTATCTCTCCACAGTCCTCTACGCCTTCGAGGATTATCCTCTCTGAGCGGTTATCTCGTCTGCAAGGTGATGATCTTGCGGAGCTTACGGCGGGAGTCGGTGACTTTCAGGGTCATCGTTCCCGCCTCTTTTGTGCTGCGAAGGATGACGACCACTTGTCCGCTGAAGAGCCGCATTGTCGGTTGCGTGAAGGTTTCTGTGCTGGTGGCATCACCATTGCAGGCTGCCTCGAAACGGCCGGCTCCCGTCACCTCGAAGGTCAGTGCATCATCGGCATCAGGAACGAAGGTTCCCTTGGCGTCGGTCAGCGAAACGGTGACAAAGGCGAGGTCTTCGCCGTCGGCTTTCAGCCAGGGCTCATCGTGCTGTGTCCACACGTCCAGCTTCAGTTGAGTCGGCTTGCCGGCCGTGCGCAGCACCTGTTCGCCAGCCTGTTTTCCGGCTTTGTCATAGACCACCACGCGCAGTTCTCCAGGCTCGTACTTCACCTCGTTCCAGCGCAGACGGTAGCGGTCCAGTCTGTCTTTATCCTTTAGCTGATCTTCATCAGTCCTTAAGGTTGAATTTTCTGCTTTCACTCTCTTCCCCTGACTCTTTCCGTTCACGAAGAGTTCAGCGGCAGGATAGTCGGTGTAGCAATAGACGGGTGTCACCTCTCCTCGACGTTCCTTGCCCCACGTCCAGTGTGGCAGCAGGTGGATGGTATGCTCCTGTGTGTTCCAATGCGAGCGGTAGAGGAAGTAGCGGTCCTTGGGCAGGCCTGCCAGGTCGCAGATGCCGAAGTAGCTGCTGCGCGAGGGCCAGTATTCATCGTAGGGCGTGGGTTCGCCCAGGTAGTCGAAGCCTGTCCACACGAACTCGCCAATGACCCACGGTTTGTCGTCCTGCCAGCGCCAGTCGTCGTCGGGCAGGTTGCTCCACGAGCACCATTCCACGTCATAGCCCGAGCATTGTCCATCGGGGTGCTTTCCCCTGTCGGTGGGGGTGACGGGGAAGTAGTAGCGGCCGGGCGAGCTGACGGTGGAGGCCGCCTCGCTGCCCAGCAGGAAGCCGTGCGTCAGGGTCTCGTAGGCCTTCTGGTATTTGTTCAGGCGGTAGTTGAGTCCCGGCACATCCATGGCCTGCATGAAGCCGCTGCTGAGGGCGTTGTCCACGCGGTCGCAGCCCTGTGTGACGGGGCGTGTGGGGTCGAGGCTGTGGCAGAGTCCCTGCAGGCGGATAGCTATCTGGCGTCCTTCCTCGCTCCACTGCTCAGGGATCTCGTTGCCGATGCTCCACATGACGATAGAGGGATGATTGCGGTTCGCCAGCACCAGATTGGTGATGTCCTTATCTGCCCACTCGCGGAAGAAGCGGGCGTAGCCGTTCTTGCACTTGGGATAGAGCCACATGTCGAACGACTCGGCCATCACCATCATTCCTAATGAGTCGCAGATCTCCATCTGCCACTGCGAAGGCATATTGTGCGCTGTGCGGATGGCATCGCAGCCCATCGCCTTCATGATCTTGATTTGTCGGATGAGGGCCGCTTTGTTCACGGCAGCCCCCAAGGGACCGAGGTCATGGTGCAGGCAAACGCCCTTCAGCTTGCGTGTCTGGCCGTTGAGCTGGAAGCCGTGTTCGCGCGAGACGCGGACGGTGCGCAGGCCCGTCTTGATGGTTTTGCTGTCGAGTAGTTCGTATGACTGACCGTCATAGACTTCCTCGGGCGCGTTCCAGTCCACACGGTTCACCGTGGCCGTGACGCTATATAAATAAGGTGTCTCCGGCGACCAGAGTTTGGGATCCTTGATATAGAAGCGTGTGTGGAACGAGCCGTCTTCTGCCAAGTGCAGATCATCGCTGTTGGTGGTCTCGCCATCGGGCGTGGTCATGGTCACCTTGGCCATTGTCAAAACATTGGGCTTTGTCGTCGGTTGTCTCCCCACCACCTTGCCGTCCACCTCTACGGCCAGCAAACCATTCCTGTTGGTGTCTGTGGCGCGCACCACGAGACTCCAGTCATCCAAGTGTGTCTTGTCGGTGGTGATGAGCGTCACGGGGCGGTAGATGCCGGCACCCGGGTACCAGCGCGAGCTCTCCTCCATGTTCTTCAGGCTGACTTCCAGCAGATTCTCGCCAGCATGAGCGAAGGGGGTGATGTCTACCCGGAACGTGTTGTAGCCATAAGCCCAGTAGCCCGCCAGCTGCCCGTTTACCTTCACTGTGGGTTCAGACATCGCACCGTCGAACACGAGTTCAGCGTGCCCGAACCCCTCTGGCAAAGTCAGTGTGCGCTTGTATCGTCCCTCGCCAATCCAGGGAAGAGCACCCGAGCGGCCGCTCTTCTCTGTGGCTTCCCGCTCGCCATTCTGAACGATGGCCACTCGCTGCAGGTCCCATCGCTTGTCGAATGGTCCGCTGATGGCCCAATCGTGCGGCACCCTTACGGTCTGCCATTCTTCTGCGCCCTGCATTTCTGCATCGCTTCCTTTGCAGAACTGCCAACCTTCTGTCAGCAGCATCTCTGTTCGCCCTTGGGCATTTAATCCGGCAGCCGCCGCCACCAGCAACGTTGTCAGTAATAATTGATGATGTCTCATATTGTTAGCTACTTAATACTCGAAGACTTCCTCATGATCAGTTTGTTCCCTTGTATATACGGGCCTTTGGCGGGTGAGGAAAGAGGCCGCCCTTGCAAATCATACATGAGGCTGCCGCTCTTGCGAATCTGCTCTTGATGGCGGGGCGTTTCTGCAACGGATGTAGCGATGTCATTCTTAAATACAAATGACGCCTGTCCGTTGGTGTCGACGGCCATTTGGGTGATTGGCTTCGACATCAGCAGTTCGCCATCAAGGTTGGGATTGTTCAAGGTGGCAGCCGGCTCGGAGGTGTTGGTCAGGCAGTCGTTGGCCAGCGAGTCGTTGCCGAGGACATCTTCCTTCACATAGGGGTAGGGCCAGCCTGCAGCATCCAAAAGTCCGAAATAGCTGTTAGCCATGATAATGCTATAGTGCTTCTTAATACTGGAGTTGACATATTCGGTGATACTCACCCAGAGACTCGGGTCGTAGTCGATGTGGAAAATGAGGATGCCGCTGCCAGGCAGTTTCTCGTCCCAGCCGTGTTGCTGGCGGTTCTCTAAGAGGTAGAATTCGTTTTCCGCGCCATCGTTGCGTATGAGGTATGCGACGGGCTCAGTGTCGAGCGACGGAATGTCGTTGACGGTCGTGTCGCTGGTGAGTTCAATAGGTGTAATCCACCCCATCAGCATTCGTTCGTGTGCAGAATAATTGCATGGTCTGAACCCCAGTCCGTTGTAGTTGCCAGAATCCATCAGGTCCCAATTTCCAACCACCTTAATGCTTCTATAGTAAATGTCAGGTAATCCGAAGCAGTGGCTGTATTCGTGACAGAGGGTGCCAAAGGTTGACTTGGTGTTTTTTGTATTTACTTCTTCCTGCACACAGCAGTAGCAGTTGATGTAATACTCCTTGTCGCCGCAGATAATGGTGCGGTAGCTGCGATTATCATCAGTGGCCTCAGTCTCCAAATTCAGATGCTGGTCCAACCACCATTGATGCGGCCAAATGGTGGTCGAATCACCACCCGCGTCCATGCCTTTCCCCGCGTAGAGAATGAGCAACTGGTCCACGTACGAGTCGCCGTTCCAGTCATAAAGGCTCCAATCGATGTTCTGTGTCTGCAGCGCATCCACAATGTCATCAACCATGTACTGTGAATTTTCATCGTGCCATGCTGTGCTTCTATACTTCTTGCGTTCGTCCGGCAACTTCACAAAGAGGAGGTCGAACGTCAGGTTAAATCGCCCATAGCTTTGTGCCAAGAAGTAGTCGTGCATGGAGCCGACGAAATTGCCCTCGTTGTAGTTTTCGGCATTGAAGATCTTGTTCCATTTTTGATACGTGGTGGCCTGGTCGTCCTCAAAATCCTGATCCTGAAATGATGCCAGTACCACCAACTGTCGGCGGTTGCCGATATATGGATTCTCGCTGCTGGACAACGATGGTGCGCGGTGAAGGCTGAAATTGCGGCGAGGTGTTCCTCTCCTGCAGCTACGCAGATGAGCAGTGGGCTCTTCTCTTTCTGCTCCCTGTTGGGCCGACACCTGTGATGTCATGGCGAGTGTCAGTATGATAATCCAGAAGAGTTTCCTCATATTAATTTAGTATGCATATATCAATCCATATTTCTCATGCAACCGGCGAAGGGTGCCGTCAGCTTTCATTTTCTGGATTTTGTTGCTCACCATCTGCAGCAGGTCCTCCTGTCCTTTCTTCATCAGCACTCCAATTTCGCCATGCGTGAAAGGCTCGTTCAGTAGCGGCGCTGCCAGACGGGTGTCGGTTTTCACGTAATAGGGCGCTTCGGTGATTTCCGTGATCATCACGTCGGCTTCTCCCTCTGCTATGAGTCCGGGGATCTCTTCGTTCCTGGGGTGGACGATGATGGTGGCCAGAGTGAGGTTTTCTCGTGCAAACTTCTCGTTCAACCCTCCGGGATTAACCATTACTCGCACTTCCGGTTTATCGATGTCGGCCAGCGAGCGGAAGCGGTCTGCTTCTGCTGCGCGACAAAGAATGGTCTTGCCGTTAGCCAGATAACCCTCGCTCATCAGCATGACCTCCCGACGGGCGGCAGTAATGGTGATGCCGCCGATGGCGAGATCAAAGTTCTGCGGTGCTGCCAGCACATCTGCCGTCAGTGTGGGCCATGAAGTCTGCACAAAGGTGACGCCTACGCCTATGTGGCTGGCAATTTCTTTTGCTACTTCAATGTCAAAGCCCCAATAGGTGCCGTCTTCCTCCCGGAACGTCAGGGGACAATAGTCGCCGGTGGTGCCCACGATGAGCGTGCCCCGTTCAACGATCTCCGCCAGTTTGCCATCAACCGGAATATCCGAGTAGGTGGAAAGGATGAAAACCGTGCTCTGTCCGTTTTCCTTCCCGAACCGGAAGGCTTCTTTGAGGGAGGTTTCGGGGAAGAGCTTTGTACTGTCGAAATAATACAGCCCGTTTTCTCTGTTCAACCAGCCGCCGACAATGCCGTCGTGCGCGAGTGCATGGCTGACCACCTTGTTGAGTTGCTGGCGGGAGTGGCTGTTATTCGTCTCTGCGTAGCTGACGGCGATGCCCTCAGTTTGCTCCGCCATCGTGCGGATGTCGATGGTGAACCCGTCGGGGTGGTTTTGGCTGAAGGCCCAAACCTTGTCGGCAATCACCGATACGCTATCCTCCTCAGAGGATTTCTCGCTGTTCGAACATGCCGAGAACCCCGTTGCGCTACAAAGGGTCAGGATGAGGGAAAGCCCCCAGTATTTCAGTGTTTCTTTCATTAGGAGGTTGCTTGCCATGTATTTTTGCGGTGGCCGGTGAACTCGGCATTTTCAGGATGCTGAGCGGGATTCGCCGGCCACCGCAAAGAGAGGTGGTGCAATGATGCAATACTTATCGATTATGCGACTTTCTCTAAGCGCTTCATCATGGCGAACATGAAGAGGGCGCTGAGGAGACAGAGGCCGGCGAAAACGAGCCATACGACGGTCAGTGACAGGCCTCCCCAGAGGATGCCGCCCACAGAGACGAGGAGATTGCCGATGGCCGTAGCCACGAACCAGCCGCCCATCATCATGCCTTTGTACTTCGGAGGTGCCACCTTCGAGACGAAGGAAATGCCCATCGGAGAGAGCAGCAGCTCGCCAAAGGTGAGGACGAGATAGACGCTGATGAGCCAGTAGGGCGACGCGGGGTAGGTGGCAGTGCCGGCCTCGATGGCGGCTTTCTGCTCGTTGGGCGTCAGCAGTCCCTGTGAGGCGAAGATCATCAGGCAGAAGGCCACGGCGGCGACGATCATGCCATAGGCAATCTTGCGCGGTGCCTTGGGCTCCTTGCCTTTGGCGGCGAGGGAACCGAAAATGGCCATAGAGACCGGTGTCAGGGCTACGACATAGAAGGGATTGAACTGTTGGAAGATGGGGGCACTGATGTCAACAGAGCCGGTAGACCGCGTGTACTGGAAGTAAAGGAAACAGCATGCCAACAAAGTCACCGTGGTGGCTGCTGCCTTCGTTTGGGCTTTCTTGCTCTGGAAAAGTGAGAACAGGCCGTAGACGATGATGATGATGGCCACGAGGTTCCAGACGCTGAACGGCATGGTGTGCACGCCCTCTGCAGTCTTCTGCGTGAACTGGTCGGCGAAGTAGGTGAGCGAGAGGCCGTTCTGGTGGAATGCCATCCAGAAGAAGATCACGACGGCGTAGACCAGAACGAGAGCGGTGATGCGCTGGCGTGTCTCCTCGGGAGTGAGTTGCTCGGCGGCGGCAGCTCCTGCGGCAGCTTCCTTCTTCTTGTCGCCTTCCACGTGGCGGAAGGTGCTGCGGAAGGCATAGTAGATGGCAATGGAGAGAATCAGCGACACGCAAGCCACAGCGAAGGCGAAGTGGTAGGAGTCTGCGCGGCTGAAGCCCAGATCTTCCTGTGCCCATTTCATGATTTCCACAGCAGCGGTGGGGGCAAAGAGGGCGCCGATATTGATGGCCATATAGAAAATCGAGAAGCCCGAATCGCGACGGGAGGCGTACTGGGCCTCGTCATAGAGGTTGCCGACCATCACTTGCAGGTTGCCCTTGAAGAGGCCGGTGCCAAAGCTGATCAGCAGCAGGGCGGCAAACATTCCGGCCAGTGCCACACTGCCGCCACCAAGAGGCACGGACAGCAGCAGGTAGCCGAAGAACATGATGAGGATGCCGATGGTGACCATGCGGCCAAAGCCGAACTTGTCGGCCATGATACCGCCCACGAGGGGGAGGAAATAAACGAGGCCGAGGAAGGCGCCGTAGATGATGCCGGAAACGGATTCCGAGAGACCAAAGTTCTCGCCCAAGAAGAGAGCGAAGACGGCTATCATCGTGTAGTAGCCGAAGCGTTCGCCGGTGTTGGCGAGTGCGAGGGCATAAAGCCCTTGAGGTTGATTTTCGAACATGAGTTAATTTATTTTATGATTTTTCGATATTTCGATTTTTCGACATTTCGAGATTTCGACATCGGCATTTCGAGATTTCGATATTTCGAGGGGTGAAACGGCTATTTTTATCGTATTTCGGGCACAAAGGTAACAAATAAATCAAGAAAGTGTATGCATTTCGTCGGTTTTTCTTTCATTTACTTCCGAAAAAGGCGGTTTTGGCGTACCTTTGCAGCGATTTTTCAAAGGATAACCTATGAAACCAGCATTCTTAAGCTGCCTCAAAGGCTATAACAAGGAGACATTGACGAAGGACGTCCTCGCGGGCATCATTGTGGGCATCGTAGCCCTGCCGCTGGCCATCGCTTTCGGTATCGCTTCTGGCGTGACACCCGAACAGGGTATTATCACCGCCATTGTAGCAGGTCTCATTATCTCGCTGCTCGGCGGGTCGAAGGTGCAGATAGGAGGTCCCACGGGAGCCTTCATCGTCATCATCGCGGGCATCATCCAGCAGTATGGAATGACGGGCTTGGCCGTTGCCACCGTCCTCGCGGGCTTACTCCTTATTATATTAGGTGTCTTTCGCCTTGGCACCATCATCAAGTTCATTCCTTATCCCATTGTAGTGGGTTTCACCAGCGGCATCGCCCTCACGATTTTCACCACCCAGGTGAAGGATCTGCTGGGCCTGACCATCGATGGCTCGGTGCCTGCCGACTTCGTGTCGAAGTGGGTGTGCTATGCCCAGAGCTTCGGCAGCATAGACCTCTGGAGCGCCATCGTCGGGGTGGGCAGTGTGGTGCTCATCGCCTGCTGGCCCTTGCTGAATCGCATTAAATACGTGGGTGGCAAGGCCTCGGCGCTGAACAAGATTCCCGGCTCTCTCGTGGCCATAATCCTGATGACGGTGGGCGTGCTCGTCCTGAAGCACTACGGACTGGCGGAACACGTAGACACCATCGGCGACCGCTTCCGCATCAATGCCTCGCTGCCTGCTCCCAACGTTCCGGACCTCTCGTGGGAGGTCGTGCGCCAGCTCTTTGCTCCCGCGCTGACGATTGCCGTGCTGGGTGCCATCGAGTCGCTGCTCTCGGCAACGGTGGCCGACGGTGTCATCGGCGATCGCCACGACAGCAACCAGGAACTCATTGCTCAAGGTGTGGCCAACCTCGTCAGTCCCATCTTCGGCGGAATCCCCGCTACGGGAGCCATCGCCCGCACGATGACGAATATCAACAACGGCGGCCGCACACCTATCTCCGGCATCATTCATGCCGTCGTGCTGCTGCTTATCTTCCTCATTCTCATGCCCTACGCTCAGTATATCCCCATGGCTTGCCTGGCAGGCGTGCTGGTCATCGTGGCATACAACATGAGTGGCTGGCGCACCTTCCGCCAGCTGCTGAAGAATCCCAAGTCGGACATCAGCGTACTGCTCATTACCTTCCTCCTGACCGTCATCTTCGACCTCACAGTGGCCATTGAGGTGGGACTGATGCTCGCCTGCCTGCTGTGCATGCGCCGTATGGCCGAGACCACACAGGTCAGCGTGCTCACCGATGAGATAGACCCCGCCACGGAGGTGGACTTCGAAGCCACGAACCTTGAACACTTCAAGATTCCCGACGGCTGTGAGGTCTATGAAATCAACGGCCCCTTCTTCTTCGGCATCGCCAACCGCTTCGAGGAGATCATGGGGCGCATGGGAAGCCGCCCGAGAGTGCGCATCATACGCATGCGAAAGGTGCCCTTCGTCGACAGCACGGGAATGCATAACCTCCAGAACCTCATTCAGATGTCACGGCAGGACGGCATACATGTCATCCTCTCCGGCGTCACGCCCAAAGTCCACGAAGTCCTCATGCACAACGACTTCGGAAAACTGCTGGGCGAAGAGAATATCCAGCCTCACATCAACCTCGCCCTCCAGCGGGCCAACGAGGTTCTCGGCGAAAAGAATTAACCCTTAACCCCCTTAAACTTTAAACTTTAAACTTTAAACCCTTAAACCCCTTAAACCTCTTAAACCTCTTAAACTCTAAACTCTAAACTTTAAACTCTCAATACAATACCCCATGGGCGGCTTCTTCGGAACAATCTCCACTCAGCGGTGCATCACAGACCTCTTCTACGGCACCGACTACAATTCCCACCTTGGCACCAAGCGCGGTGGTCTGGCCACTTTCTCTGCGGAGAAAGGATTCTACCGCAGCATCCACAACCTCGAAAATCAGTACTTCCGCACACGCTTCGAGCAGGAACTGCAGAAGTTCCCGGGCGAGGCTGGCATCGGCGTCATCTCTGATACCGACCCCCAGCCCATCGTCATCAACTCCCATCTGGGGAAGATGGCCGTCGTCACCGTGGCGAAAATCAACAACCTGGAAGAACTCACCCGCGAACTCCTCGATGAGGGCGACCACTTCAGCGAAATGTCCAGCGGCAAGACGAACCCCACCGAACTCGTCACTCTGCTCATCGCCCGCGGCAAGAGCTTTGTTGATGGCATAGAGAACGTATTTAATAAGATCAAAGGCTCGTGCTCCATGCTCATCCTCACCGAAAACGGCATCATCGCCGCTCGCGATAAACTCGGCCGAACACCCATCGTCATCGGGCGACGCGAAGAAGGAGCATGGGCCGTCAGCAGCGAGACCACTGCCTTCCCCAACCTCGGCTATGAGGTGGAACATTTCGTAGGCCCGGGCGAGATCATACGTCTTACCGCTAACGGAATGGAACAGCTGCGCAAGCCTAATGAGGAGATGCAGGTATGCTCCTTCCTCTGGGTCTACTACGGCTTCCCCACATCGACCTACGAAGGCCGCAACGTCGAAGCCATGCGCCACACCTGCGGAGTCCTCATGGGACAGCAGGACGACACCGAGGTGGACAGCGTAAGCGGCATCCCCGATTCAGGCGTGGGCATGGCTACAGGATATGCCGAAGGCATCGGCGCACCCTATCGCCGCGCAGTCTCGAAATACACCCCCACGTGGCCCCGCAGCTTCATGCCCGGCAACCAGCTGACACGCGACCTGGTGGCAAAGATGAAGCTCATCCCCAACCAAGATGCACTCAAGGGCAAGCGCTGCCTCTTCTGCGACGACAGCATCGTGCGCGGCACCCAGCTGCACGACAACGTGCGCGGGCTCTTTGAACTCGGAGCCAAGGAAGTGCACATGCGCATCGCATGCCCACCACTCATCTACGGCTGCCCCTTCATCAACTTCTCTGCCTCCAAGAGCGACATGGAACTGCTCACCCGACAGGTCATCCACGACCTCGAGAACGACCGCGACAAGACTCCCGGCGGCATCGGAGGAGAAGCTTCAACGCCCAATGAGATCCTCCAGCAGTATGCACAGACCGACAGCCCCAAGTACCGCGCTATGGTCGAGGAAATGGGCCGACGACTCGGACTCTCCAGCCTGAAGTTCAACACCCTCGAGATCCTCATCAAAGCCATAGGACTGCCCAAGTGCAAGGTCTGCACCCACTGCTTCGACGGCAGCAGCCACTTCTAATCCCCTGCGAAAGCTACTTGCCCTGCATCAAGGCAGAAAAGCCCCGCCGCGTCTCTTCAACGCAGCGGGGCTTTTTCTCATTTTCTTATTTTCTCATTCTCTTATTTTCTCATTCTCTTATTTTCTCATTCTCCCATGCTACCGCACGATGCCAGCGGCATGAGCACTGATGGTGGTGATGAGTGCCGTCAGCACTGCAATCACGATGTCAATGACGCGCTTCAGCGTCCTCTTTGTACCTTCATTCATTACTTCCGCCTTTCTTTTTGTGGTTCTTTAATTCTTTAATTGTTACTTG
>JAEEGL014305758.1_pt1 | contig 39097 bp, 33 predicted proteins | sample 9134231 | NCBI WGS metagenome assembly JAEEGL01 (sample SAMN16246548, study PRJNA631951) | gut metagenome | biome: gut microbiome; feature: rumen; material: fiber-attached | host: Bos | place: Iran: Karaj | collected 2018-10 | reverse complement strand
GTAGGCGGCTTCCAGAGTCTCATAAGACTCATTTTTTTTGCTATCACCACGCTCAAAGGCTTCCCAATCGAAGTCCTCAATGGGTGAAATTGGAGAATTTTTTAATTCTTCGCTCATTTAAATGTTAGTAAAAAAGTTAATAATCACAGGTCTTCCAGATTCGTTCCCGGAAAACGCGACTGCAAAGGTAAGCATAATTTTCTTACCCACAACCATTTTAGCCACACATTTTTTTGAAAAGTGCGAAAAAAGGGTTGTTTTGTATAGCCAATACAGGGCATTTTTGCTACTTATCGCAAAATGTCGTAACTTTGCAGCCGGATTTTCGACACATTATATAAATATATGAACACACTGAATTTGAAATATGAGGGTGGTGGAGAGTTCTCGAAGAAGCTTTTTCTTGAGACTTATGGCTGCCAAATGAATGTTGCCGACAGCGAAGTTGTGGCAAGCGTGATGCAGATGGCGGGCTATGGCACTACCGATGATCTAGACCTTGCCGACGCCATCTTTATCAACACGTGCAGCGTGCGTGATAATGCCGAGCAGCGCATTTTCGCGCGCCTGAACACCCTCAACGCCCTTCGCCGCAAGCGTCAGCGCCGACTCATTATCGGCATTATTGGCTGTATGGCCGAGCGCATGAAGGACGAGCTTATCAACAACCATGGCGTAGATTTGGTGGCTGGCCCCGACAGCTATCTCGACTTGCCAACTCTCATCACTGCCGCTGAGAATGGCGAGAAGGCGATCAACGTGGAGCTCTCTACTACCGAGACCTACCGCGATATCATCCCCACTCGCATCAGTGCAAACCGCATCAGCGGCTTCATTTCCATCATGCGTGGCTGCAACAATTTCTGCACCTACTGCATAGTTCCTTACACTCGTGGGCGCGAGCGCAGCCGTGAGCCTCAGAGCATTCTCAACGAGCTTAACGACCTGCAAGCAAAAGGCTTCAAGGAGGTGACATTGCTCGGACAGAATGTTAATTCTTATCTCTACAAAGATAATGATGGAAGCGTCGATTTTGCAGCGCTGCTGGCAATGGTGGCCGAGGCAGCGCCTGAGATGCGAGTGCGCTTTACCACGAGCAATCCTGAGGACCTAAGCGATGCAATCATCGACACGATGGCGAGTCACGCCAACATCTGTAACCACATCCACCTGCCGGTGCAGAGCGGCAGCAATAAGGTACTCAAACTCATGAACCGCAAATACACCCGTGAGTGGTATCTTGACCGAATAACGCGCATTCGCCAAGCAATCCCCGACTGTGGCATCTCTACCGATATGTTCACCGGCTTCCACGATGAGACAGAGGAGGACTTCCAGGAGACGCTGAGTCTTATGCGTGAGGTGGGCTTCGACTCGTCGTTTATGTTCAAATATAGTGAGCGCCCAGGCACCTTCGCCGCTAAGCGCCTTCCCGACAACGTGCCCGAGGATGTGAAAATCGACCGTCTGAATCGCATGATTGCCCTGCAGAACGAACTCTCGTTGTGCAGCAACCGCGCCGATGTGGGCAAGAGCTTTGAGGTGCTAGTAGAAGGTTACAGCAAGCGTTCGAAGGATGATATGTTTGGCCGCACCCAGCAAAACAAGGTCATCGTCTTCCCTGCTGGCGACACAAAAGTTGGTGACAAGGTGATGTGCAAAGTGGAGAAAGCCACAAGTGCGACGCTGATAGGAGTTAAATGTAATGCATAATTCATAATGCACAATGCGTAATTGGGCTGCGCCTACTCTAATTCACAATTCACAATGCGCAATGCATAATTGGGGTGCGCCTACTTTAATTCACAATTCACAATGCGCAATGCATAATTGGGGTGCGCCTACTTTAATTCATAATGCACAATTCACTATACGCTATTTATAATTCCTAATGTGCTCACTGTATTTTTGATTCCTTTTCTTTAAGGTAATAAAAAACAAGAGTTTCAACCATAATCGGTTGAAACTCTTTGTGTTAGTGGCGGGGGCCGGATTCGAACCAACGACCTCTGGGTTATGAGCCCAACGAGCTACCACTGCTCCACCCCGCGATTTGCGAATGCAAAGGTACTGCTTTCTCTAAAACTGGCAAAATTTTAGTGGCATTTCGGCTAAAAATTAAACAAACTTTAACAAAAATGCCACTAAATGTACCTTCAATTAGGTCGTGATACTAGTCAAACACGCCTTGCATGGCTTCGGCTTGGTGGGTTTCGTCGCGCGATTGTTGCTCGCCGCCGCCACCGCCGCCCGAAGATGAGCGGTATCCGTTTCCGTTGCCTCCACCTTCGATGCGTGGTCCAATACCTTTCTCGCGGTAGCAGAAGTCGTAACCGCTAGGCACGTTGAACGATGCGTCGCTGGAGTAGGGGTTAGAGCTGTCGGCAAGCACTTTTTTCATATATAGACCCCAGATAGGGAGCGCTTGGCCGGCACCTTGGCCAATACCACCGTTGTAGAAGCGTATGTAACGCTCTTCGCCACCAACCCAAACGCCGGTCACAAGTTGTGGCGTGAATGCCATGAACCATCCGTCGGAGTTGTTGTTCGATGTTCCTGTTTTACCTCCCATTTCGATGTTGCCTACATAGCTACGTACTCGCCGGCCGGTACCGTGGTCGATAACGCTCTCGAGCATGGTGAGCATTCTCAGATATGAGTCTTCATTTATAACCTCCTTCTGTCGTGGTGTGAACTCGGCTAGCACGTTGCCGTGACTGTCGCAGATGCGTGACACGAAGATTGGGTCACTGCGCATGCCGTGGTTGGCAAATACCGAGTAGGCGCTAACCTGCTGACGTACCGATATTTCGCAAGGTCCCAGACACAAAGGCATCACGGTGTCGAAATCGTTTGTCAAGCCATAGTTGTGAAGCATAGTCACCAGGTTGGTGGGCTTGAGCAGGTCGATAAGTCGTGCCGAGCAGGTGTTGTTAGAAGTGGTGAGTGCCTGCTTCAGTGTGAGCATTCCACCGCCGCCACCGCCGCGAGGGCTCCATCCGCCAATGGTGATTCTTTGGTTGGAGATGAGGTCGCAGGGGTTGTAACCACACTCCATCGCCAATGAGTAGAGATATGGTTTCATTGTCGAACCGATCTGTCGCCTACCCACCGACACCATGTCGTAGGAGAAATGGTTGAAGTCGGGGCCGCCAACGTATGCTTTCACCTCGCCAGTTGTGGCGTCCATCGACATCATGCCGCATCGCAATATGCTCTTGGTGAACAGAAGTGAGTCGAGAGGAGTGATGAACATGTTTCTCTCACCGTTCTTGAGGTCAAAGACTGAGATGTGCTGCTTGGTGTTGAAGTTCTCCATTATCTCGTTCTCGCTCTTCCCTTGAGCTTTCAAGGTCTTGTAGCGGGTGGAGTTGACAATGGCATTGCGGATAAGGCGGTCTTTAACCGACTGAGGCAACTCGCTGCGGCTGCTGGTATAGGGGTCTTTGTTTCCTGTCTCTCCTGAGCTGATGCCGTGCTCCGACCAGAAGACGCCTTGCAGATATGTCATGTGCTCCTTGACGGCTTCCTCGGCATACTGCTGCATCTTGCTGTCGATGGTGGTGTAGATTTTCAGGCCATCGGTATAGATGTTGTAGGGTTTGCCGTCGGACTTGTAGTTCTTGTTGCACCAACCATAGAGTGGATTATCAACCCATTGTGCCGAGTCAGCATAGAAAGCTTGCTTATTCCAGGCGGGATAGTTCTTATATACGGGTTTTGTCGCCATCATCATGCGCACAATTTCTTCACGGGCGTAGGGCGCAAAGCCCTCGTTATGAGATACTTTGTGGTAGGCGAGCATGATTTCGGTGTTCTGTGCACGCTGGCAGTCGGCCTGTGTGAGATAGCCTGCTTCATACATCTTTTGCAGCACCAAGTTGCGGCGCTCCTTAGCGCGCTCGGGGTATCTCAGAGGGTTGTAGAAAGCTGGGTTCTTGCACATTCCCACGAGCATCGCTGCCTCCTGCACGTTGAGCTCGCTGGGTGAGTTCTTGCCGAAATATACGTAGCAGGCGCTCTTGATACCCACGGCATTGTTGAGGAAGTCAAACTGGTTGAAGTACATCTGCATGATCTCGTCTTTGGTGTAATACCTCTCGAGCTTCATGGCGATTACCCACTCGATGGGTTTCTGCATCGCGCGCTCTAGGATGTTCTTCGACGAAGGAGTGTAGAGCTGCTTGGCGAGCTGCTGGGTGATAGTACTGCCACCACCAGCTTCCTTCTGGCCCATGATGATGCGCTTGATGACCGAGCGGCCTATCGCTGTCGCGTCGATGCCCGAGTGCTCATAGTAGCGCTCGTCCTCTATGGCGATGAGAGCATCTTTCAGGAATGGCGAGATTTGGTCAAACTCCACATAGAATCTGTTTCCGTTACTCTGGAATATCTTTCCCATCTCTACGCCATCGGCGGTGTACATCGTCGAGGCGAAGTTGTCGGCTGGGTTGCGTAGTTCGTCGATTGGTGGCATGTAGCCTACGATACCGTTGTAGATAAGGAAAAACATCACTAGTAAACCAGCGAAGAAGAGGGCTAGACCTCTCCACATCCACTTGATAATAGTATGATTGCGTGATGCTCGGTCAGCAGTTTTCATATTTCTGTTGTTTATGTTTGCTTTGTTGTTTTTGTTTTGTGATAAGGAATTTTTGCACTAATGGCTTCCTTACAAACTGCAAAAATAGTAATTTATTTTTAAATACACACATTATTTTAATAATAGTTTAGAGTTATCGGTTTTGAGTTTTGAGTTAGGGGTTTGTAATTCGCAGTTCAGGAAGTGTGGTTTGTTATGTATTAAAATGCCAATATGGCATATTATTAGGGGTATAAACTGTAATAATGTCTTATAGTGTGACATTGTGACAAGTTTTTCATTGGCTTTTTCAAGTGGCACTGGGTTTGCAAACTATAGTAGTGAGCCTGCGAGTGGGATGCGTGAGATGCTCCACGGTTAAGGCCCAGAAAATTTAAAAAATTAATAACTTAAAATTATAGGAGATACAATTATGTTACTAGCACGTAGAAATTCTAACTGGTTACCCGATGTTTTCAATGACTTCTTCGACACCGATTTCATGCCCAAGGCATGCACCACAGCACCAGCTATCAATGTGATTGAGAAGAAGGATGAATATGACGTGGAGCTCGCTGCTCCAGGCATGACAAAAGAGGACTTCAAGGTGAGCCTTGATGAGGATCAAAACCTGGTAGTAGAGCTCGATAAGAAAGTTGAGAAATGCGAGGAGAACAAAGATTGTGGTCATTACCTGCGCCGCGAGTTCTCTTACACCAAGTTCCACCAAACACTGCTCTTGCCCGACGACGTGAACCGCGATGCTATTAGCGCTACCGTAGAGAACGGAGTTCTGAAAGTGGCTCTACCCAAACTCCAGCCACAAGACATGAAGAAAGAGCGCACACTCATCGAGATTCAGTAAAATCGGAGATAGTGTATCGGGAATTGATGACCGTATATTTTTTAAAACATTAAACTCTAATTTCTAAAACTGCGCGATGCGCAGAATCACCACCCAAAGGTAGTCGGAAGCGACAGCTTTTGGGTGGCTTTTTTTGCTCAAACTTGCACAGTTGTCAAAAAATACCTATCTTTGTGAGTTTTTAATAAATACACAAAGAAACTATGACACGAAGGACCAAAAACATAATCAAGATAACACTTGGTGTGATAACGCTAGTTGTTATTTCCGTGGCGCTTTTAATGGCTTGGACTAATCCCGATAGAGCCGAAGTCCACAAGAGAGTTGTGGCTCAGGTAGTGAATAAGTTTGACATGAACAAACTCAACCTCACCGAGGCCGAGCGTGACCAGTATAACAACTACATGTGGAGTAATACCAATCCCGACATTTTAAGAAAAGAGATCGCTCCACGATTTTTGCTTGAAGATTATGGCCTGTGGTCCTCAGGTTACATCTATATCAAGGACGAAAACGGAGCTTTCGTTTACAAGAAAAAAGTTACCCAGGGCATGTTCAACAAAGTCAGTGTCGTGGATGAGCAAGAGCTGATGCAATATGTCCTTGAGGCTCACCGCATCAATGAGCAGCGCACTGCCACAGCAGGAGGCAAGCGTCAGGCTGCACAATAACACCGTATTTCAGTAACTCACAACGATGAGCGGAGCATGGTGCCATAGAGCACTGCTGATGACTGTTGTAGCTATGATGGCGATGACAGCTTGCGTGCACACCATCGATGAAGATGGCAAACTACGTGATGACCTGCCGCTCGACTCGTTGCGCGACGGCGATCTGGTGTTCCGCCAGGGCATCGGTCCTGAGAGCGAAGCTGTGCTACGTCTGGATAGTGCCAAAGGCCAGTATTCTCACATCGGAATTGTGGTTAATGACAACGGCACTTGGAAAGTGGTCCATGCCGTGCCTGGTGAGAGCGACGATGGCATCGACATAGTGAAGATTGAGCCCATCGACACGTTCTTCATCTCTACACGTGCCGAGCATGGCGCCATTATGCACCTTGCTATATGCGACGACATCACAGCACAAAAAGCTGCCAAGAAAGCTATCCAACTTGTTGGCATCCCATTTGACTACAATTACAATTGGCAGGACAGCACACGCCTCTACTGCACCCAACTTGTCGCTGTGGCTTATTCCAGCGTTGGGGTCAACATCTTGGGAGACATCTCTCGCATTAACAACCATAATACTAGGAATGCTATTGTTTTCCCCAGCGACATCGCTAGCAACGACTCACTGATCACCATTTTTAAGTTTTAAACAGTCAATAATAATTGAGAGCGTCAAGAACAACATTCTTGGCGCTCTCAGTACACCCACTATAATAGTGAAGGTTGGTGGAATGGTCTTATTTCATAATAAGTCGGAACGACATGTCTTCGCTAGCGCCACCATTCATTTCAACATCGTTGAAGTCGCGCTTTGTCACTGTGCAGCGTGCGGCACCTTGTGTGCAACTGCCACCGCGACGAGTGAGACCATAGGCACTAGCCGTGGGTGAACCTGTTGGGTCAACCTCGCCATCGGTAGCCCATGAATAGTTCATCGAGAAATTGTCGGTAGTTGCCTCAAAAGCATTCCCGCTCATGTCATAGAGACCGAGTTCATTGGGACTCTTCTGCTTAACATTTTGAACTACATAGTTGCTGTTTTGTGAGTACCATGCCACATCGTTGATGTTGTTGCTGCCGGCATAAGTATATCCCTCACTCTTCACGCCGCCACGTGCTGCCCATTCCCATTGAGCTTCGGTAGGAAGCATGAAGTTCTTGTTGGCTGCCAGGGTGCCACTCGTGTGCAGGTAATCGTTGAGTGCGTCAATAAATTGTAATATTTCGCTATACCATTGTCCGTTGCATGGTTTTTGGTCGCCAACTTCAGCAAAATAGGAATAGTCGGGGTAAATAGCCTTCCAAAGGGCCTGTGTGCACTCGGTCTCGGCCATATAGAAATCGGTGAGTGTCACACTATGGGCAGGACTCTCCGAAGCGATGTCGTTATTGCCCATTGTGAAAGTTCCTCCTTTCACATAAATCATGCGGAAGGTAACCCCATTGACTGTTAAATCGATGTACTCGGGATTCTGTTGGTTGTTGCCGAGCAAGATGTTATAGATTGCTGTTATGTCGGCGCTAGTGACGCTGCCATCGCCAGTCACATCACTAGTGGATAGATAGGTGTCGTCGTTGTTTAGCAGATAGTTGTAAAGCTGTGTGATGTCGGAACTGGTAACAACGCCATCATTATTGACATCGCCAACGACGTTAGCATGTGCCATAGTCGCTCCCAATGCAGCAATTATTGATATAATAAATGTCTTCATAAATTAGCGAACTATAAACTTGTGGCCATTCTTGATATAAATTCCAGCTGGCAGGGTGCCGTGCATCTGGCGTCCCATAATGTCAAAGACAGGAGCCTCGTCATCATTGTTGTCAACATTGATACCAGTCACAGCTGTAGCTGTTTCTACGCTTGTGAGATAAATCTGGTAGGCCAAGCCGTTCCATGAGAAGATTCCAGAAATGTTGCATATTTCACCGTTCTCGGGAATCTCGAAGCCAAGTGGGAGATACCCTAACATATCATTGACACGCACCTGCTCACCATCGGCTTCGGCTACATAGAAGCGACCATCCTTGCTGATGGCTACACTATTAAGAGCAACAAGTTTAGAGAAGTTGGCATCATTAAGCAGTTCGGTCATAGTGAAGAGTGTGGGTTGCAATTCATTACCGCTGGTCTTAGTGTAAGTGTCGGCACTTGTGAGGGCATCGTTAGTTGCCTGTGGACGCTCACGACCTGCCACATCGTCGTCGGGATCTTCGTCATAGTAGAATTGTCCACGTTTCACATAGATGTAGCCATTCAGGATATCACCTCGTTGCAGGTCGAGATTCAGTCCGTCAAACTCCACGGCAGCTGTGGCGTCCTCGACAAAGGCGGCGCTCCAATCTACTCCATTGACTTGGGCGTTGTTCAGAGCAAGTTTAGCGAGAGTGCCCACTTCAAGAGCATTAAACTCGGCTATAGACCCCACTTCAACATAGGTTGCTGCGTCGGGAGTGTAGGTGTTGTCATTTGCATCATCGGTTACAACAGTCATCTTGAGCAATAATGACTGTGTGTTCCATTCGTTGGCGGCGTTCTCGTTGTCAAATGTAATGGCAGTGGAATTTCCACTCCAAACATAGTTGATGGCATCAAGTTCTCCATTTCCAGCTTGTGCCTCAAGGAAGAATTTATAGTTCTGTACTTCGAATGTGATGCCAGTGATGGCACGACCTTCATCGGCGGTTATGGTGATTTTTCCACCTACCTGCAGATAGGTCACACCAGCATTAGTGCGCCACATGCGGTTTGTTTTTGCGCCATCAACAGCAGTCAAGACCACATCGCCTTGACGCAGTTCTTGGCCACTTATTACGCCCTTTGTGGGGTCTTCCCAATCGGCTGGGGTTGCCACCTCAAGATTGAGGTTGTTGTTGGCGAAGTCATACACATTCTCTTGAGTAGCAGCGTTGGCACTAAGTTGCCATGCGCTCAGTAGCGCTAACGCGCAAATTTTAGTAATGATGTTCATAGCGTTAAAAGTTTAATTTATAAGTTATTAATTGTCTATTGTGCTAAAGATGGTTTCTGTTTTGGAAGGAAATCAGCAGTTGAGTTGTTGGTGTCGATCAGTTTGCCATTGCTGTCGCGCTTGCGAATCACGGAGGTCCCATATCTTGACTTGTCGCTTGAGGTCTCGGCGCAATAGGTCCAACCCGAATCAAGCGATGGCGATGCCACATTCCATGCCCACTCATTCTTGATAGCGAGGTTCACCCAGTCAATGACCCACGAGTTGGGGATAAAGTATCCGTCGCCATTGCTCTCATAGGTTCCCCATGCTGCATTGACTAAATATGTGTACTTGTAGTAGTTGTTTTCGATAAAAGAATCATAATTGGAATGCATGCGCACGATTCCATAGGATTTTGAGCCTTTGTTGTTGAGCATAGTGTAGCTCCAGAGGTCGCTATACCATTTGATGAGATTGGTCGCTGCGGGATTGTCCTCGTCGAAGAACTCGGTGTTGGGACTCACATCATAGAATTCAAACTGAGCCCCGCTCAAGTCTATCGAGTTAGAATTGATGAGAGTGTGATCCTTAGCATTGAGTGCTATGAGCAGCGATTCTCCAGCCTCAACCGGTACGCTGGTGCCGTTACCAGGGATGAGATATAGCCAGCTCACAGTTATGGCATCTTTCATGAGATTAGGAGAGAGTTCCCATTGCATATCGCTTTGGAATTTCGACTCCACGATAGCGAGGCTGTCGGCGTAGATTAGATAGTCGCTGTTGTTGGTGAGAATGAGGTACTGGTCGTCGGTGTAAGGCCGTTGTGTGCCGCTGAATGTGCTTGAGGTGAAGAATATCTCCTCTATCACCATTCCAGCCTCAGCGTTGTAGTTGTTGAACAATAGTGTGACCATTGAGCCGCTGTTTGTCACTTCCACTCCCATCGATTCGGCTTTCATCGTGGTGGTTGTGGCACTTGTGCCAATTGAGTAACTTATATTGCCAGTGGCGGTGATGTTGTATCTTCCCTCGGGAACAACAGCTGTGGCGACATAGTTGTTGCCGTCCTGCTCAAAATTTTCTATGCAATACCTTGCCATCGTCTCGATGTTGACGAGAGTCACTTCGGCGTTTTCGAGATTTGCATTCTCGAGATTCATGGGCAGTTGCAGGTAAATGCGCAAAGGTGCATCGGCAATTTTCTCATCCTTGTTGCACGATGCAAGAATCGACAAAGCCGCGAGAATAGCGATGATAAATATTTTATTGTTTTTCATTATATGTGAACTCCTAAAGAAAAGATAATTTGGTTTTGGGTCTCATGATTGGAGCAGATAGTGATGCCATACTGCATCTCTCCAAAGATTGAGTAACGAGATTTGCCAATGTGGTAATCGGCTCTCAGTCTTGCGCCTGCATGTGTGAAATTTGATCTCAACACGTTGAAATTGTGCTCTATCATGTTGATGAATTGTGGTTCCATGTTGGCAAGTGGAAGCAGCAAGTGGTCGTTGACGCTTGCATGATAAGAGCCATCAAGTTGGGCGGTTAGTGTCCAGAATTTTGATGGACTTACAACCATTTGGCCTTCAACAAGACCAAAGACATGGCTATATTTCATAGTACGTCGTGGAAATACGAAATGTTGTCGATTGCCCGAGTAGCCACCAGCGGCTTTGACCCACCATGAAGTGACGCCCTTGCGACCCACTATGGCAGTGAGTGAGGTGTTGATAATGTAGTTCTTGTACATCGTGAGGTGGGCTATGACAGGATAAATCTGTGATGATGAGGTGCCTGCAAGGTGCTGGTCGCTTGAGCGGCGGTTGAACTGGTAGTCGGCCCATAAAGCATAGTCAAGTCCACCATTGTGCTTCCAACCAGCCCTGACGCCCACCTCCTTGTTGTAGAGTGTGGTGAGTGGGAGCGAGTTGAGCAATCGTGCCACACGCTCATAGCTGTGTTGTGCCACCCATGTGTTGGCGATGATGCCGCTATAGCTATTTTGGGGAGCCAAGTCGAGTTGCATTTTGATGCCGCCACCCTTGAAAATGAGGTCGTTGATGTCTCCTGAAAACCTTGCGTAAACTTCGCCAAGCCCCATAAGCTGATATTCTGGAATACTGCCAAGAGGCTTGTAGAAATCTACGCTATTGGTTTGACGGTAGATGTTGCCCTGGAAGCTGAACCCCAGAGTGTAATGGGCGATGTCGTAGCCAGCACCAGCGCGTAGCGTGAGTTCGCTGACTATGCTGCGCATGCGAGGGTCAACTTTGCGGTACTCCTGCTCAGCTCGGAATAGCATCTCGCCACCTAAATGCCACCTGTTGCGATGAGTGCTATAGCCGCCCTCAAACACATATTTCTCGCTACGGGTATTGCCTCCTATTGTGTCGCCAAGAATATCTGGCTCTAGCAGGTCGTAGTCGGCTATCGAGTTCCACTTGATATTGTGGTTCTTACCAGTGGTGTAGGATGCCTTGCCCCAGACTGCCGTGTTGTCGCCCAGACGTATGTAAGAATCGGCTTTCACTGCAGCAAAGAAATGTCCAGTACCTTTTTGCAAGATAAATGGCGCACTTTTTTTCTGCCAATCGGTGGTGAGATAGAAGTGCGTTAGCGAGTGGCTGTAGGCGCTTTCCATCATCGCTGGGTTGCGCCAGGAGATTTGGTGCACGTCATTGAAAAGCGCCTGATGCTCTATTATGGCATCATGCCTATTGACAGTGCTGTCAATGTCTTGCGCACTGACTGCTGTGCAACCAGCGATGAGAAGAAGCAAAATTAATATACTATTTTTCATAGGATTAATCCATTAATATCATTTCAAGCGAAATGGTGTTGTCGTTAAGTTCTACCATCGACACATAATCGCTCTGTGCACGAAATTGACTTGTGTGGGTGGTCGCGTTATTATCAACATATCGCACCACGCCTTCCACATTGATGGAATAGGCGCCACGAAAGAGGTTTTCAATGATTATTGTTCCGCCAGTCTTTCCTGCCTGGGTGATAGTGTTGCGGCTGTTGAGGTTCATCATCTTAACAGAGTATTGAATGGTTTCTATCTCGCCATCGGTGGGAAGGGTGAGAAGAATGTGTCCTGTTGTAGTGTAATCCCGATAGTCGTCGTGACAGGATGCTACGCAAATCAGCGTCAGGGCATACATTAAATATATAAAAGACTTTCTCATAGCTTTATATTCATTTCTAAACCAAAGTAGGGGTTCAGATGGCGGCGAATGGTGACGCCATCTCGTTCATAACTGGGAGTATAGTCCCAAATCTTATTGCAGAACATTGCAATGTGGAGGTGGTCGTTAAAGAACTTCTTGGTGACCTTGAAATTGATGTTCATTGAGAAGGGCACCTTGAAGAGGTCGTACATCGACTCGGTATTGTTGCGTACAAGATATCGCAAATAGGCATCATCGGCAAGTTCAGGGCTCCAGTTGTGGATATTGCCATCAAGATCCATATACTCGTCGGGAAAGTTGCTGATAGGCAGGCGCTGGTTGGAGGTGAACCACAGGCATTGCGCCGAGATTGAAAATCCCAACTTGAGCCGTGGCACATCGGTGTCGAGAGTGAAATTAGTATTGACCATCTCGTCGGTGTAGCCTTCAATGTCTTTATATATTCCCACAAAGGGAATCTGCTGGTCTCCAACTACCTGTGAAGGGCGTTCCATGAGCGCCACCGAGTTGCGGTGCACTGTCTTGAACCAGGCGCCGTTGATGGTGAGGCGGGTGTGGATTTTCTCGACGCGCCTTGAGGCAAATGTGTATTCAACACCCTCTTTTTTGGTTTGACTGCCATTGGAGTAAAGAGAGTGAGCCACTAACTCGCGAGCTGTCTCAAACGGCACACCTTCTATCGATGGTGGTCCAGTGAGTGTGCTTCCGTCGATAACCGAGACATCATAACGTTTGTAGTTATATGGGCTATAAATTGCTGTTGAGCGAAATCCTGATGTCATGTTTTCTCGGAAATAGGTCACCGACAGGCGATTGTCGGCAATGTTTATATCTGTGCTTACCTCCCACTTGAAGTTGCGTGCGGCACGCAGGTCATAGTTGGTAGGGTCAACGATATAGGTCATGATGTTAATGCGCTTGTAGGCTTCGTTGGGGTGGTAATAGTTGAATTGCACTAAGTCGATATATACGGGTTCGGGATAAAGGTGCTCGATGGTAGGCATTTTGGTGTGCTCTCCCAGTCCTCCTGAGAGTCGCACGAAACCCACATCATTGCCCACTTTGAATTGTGGGAATGTCCATCCTAAGTTTACTCGTGGATCCCAGTAGAACTTACTATTAAGAGCATATCGGCTTGAAAGGTTCATCATGTGAGAGCCTCTGATTCCCGCCACCACCTCGAGGGTGTTGCCGCTTATGGTGGTTTTCAAGTTCTCTTCGGCATAGAGCGACAGCGTGTGACTTGCTGGAATGAGAGAAATGTCGCGTGGTCGCCCGCTCATGCCTGGGTATAGCGGTAGCGTGGGGTCGAAAATTTGTCCCTTGCCGTAGTTTTTGTCTATGTTCCAATCTACACCTAACATCAGCGAGTTTGAGACCTTTGTTGATGGCACCTGCAACTTGGCGTTCACTTTCATGAACAAGTTGAAAGGTTTTCCCTCAACCTGGTGCTTAGTGGTGTAGCTGTAAGGCAATATTACGGCATCGCTCTCTCCCTGCTCCATCGATGTCGCTGCAATGGTTGCCCTGCGCAATTGTATGAATTTCTCTCTTGTAATTTTGTCGTTGTCGAGCGATGTCGATAGGGTAGCGTTAAAGGCTTTAAACCAAGAGTTGTAATCGTTGGGCTTGAGGCTAAAAGCCGTCATCAACGCCCATCGGTTATAGGATGATTTGTAAGTGTCGATAGCACCCTCATTGAGGTCGGGGTCGGTCTTGTCATTGTCGAAGGATCCAGTGTAGTCAACATTAACGGCAAGTGTTGTGTTGAAGCGGTTACCATTCCATGCCTTGTGCAAACGTGTTGACAAAGTGAAGCGTTTGTAGTTTTCAAGCGTATTGCGTGGGTCAATGCGAGAGTCCAGATAGTCGGCGTTGATGTTGAGCGATAATTTGCGTGGTTGCCATTCAAATCCCTTTTCCACATAGAAAAGATAGCTACCCATGTCGGCTTTCAGGCGTGCTGTGATGTTGTTGCCTCCGCGCTTTCGTTCAATTTTTACCAGACCGCTTGTGAGGTCTCCATATTCCACAGAGGGAATGCCTCTCACGATTTCTATGCGCTCAATGTCATCGGTAGAGATGCCGCGCATATCAACGCCATGATTGGTGAAATCACGCTTGAGCGATTCACTGTCATTGCTCCCGCTCACATATTGCATGTTAGCATTCGTTGAGATTGGTGCCCCATCAATCATGAAGCTTGTGCCAAGCGATGATGTGGCATAGTTGGCATCACCGCCACCTGCTTCGCGCAGGCTTATGGTGTTGGGGCTTGTCAGGTGAGGGTCTTGCGCCCTGCCGCCAGGAATCAGCTCTATCATGTCGCCAAAACTCGATGGTTGCAAGTGGTCCATCGCTTGACGGCCAATCACCGACGAGGTACTGAGTTTTTGTGACTCTTGAGCAGTGACAACCACCTCGTTGAGAGCATTGGTCTGTGACTCAATAAGGAAGACTCCATCGTGCGCTTCTGTAACAAGAGTTTTATAACCAATGTAAGAGATGGCGAGGGTTTCTTTGTTAGGAACGATGATTGAGAATCGCCCATCAACGTCGGTAACGCCAGCGACATCCTTAGAGCCAGCAATAGTAATAGTGGCCCCAATCATAGGTTCACGAGTGCTCTTATCTAAAACAGTGCCATTAATTTTAATGTGAGCGTTGGCCTCAAAAACTACTATCAACAGTAGAATAACAAAACTTGTTCTTTTTATTATCATTTAGCATAAAAAATTGTTTGCAAAAGTAGTGCGATGATTACTCACAGGCAATCACAAATAGTAGTGAAGTTTGTGGATGTTTCTACACATTAATAATTAGTTTGGGTGATGGCAGTGGTAAAGATGAGGAATGGGCAAGCCTCGTCCTTATAGGTCCTTTAAATTTATTTAAAGAATAAATTTCCTTTTTTAGTTTGCGGTGTGTGTTTTATTGTGTAATTTTGTCGGTTAAAATTAACGTTATAGGAAATATTAATCAACAAAAATAATTTTTATAGCTATGGCTTTTTTGACTAACGACAAACTTACAATCGTCGGCGCTGCCGGAATGATTGGTTCTAACATGGTTCAGACCGCCCTAATGATGGGCTTGACTAATGACATCTGCCTCTATGACGTGTTCTCGCCCGAAGGCGTGGCCGAGGAGATGCGCCAAAGTGGATTTGGTGACGTGAAAATCACAGCAACTACCGATGCAAAGGAAGCTTTTACAAATGCTAAATATATAATTTCAAGCGGTGGCGCTCCACGCAAGGCTGGCATGACACGCGAAGACCTGCTCAAGGGCAACTGCGAGATAGCACGTGGCCTAGGCGAGGACATCAAGCGCTATTGCCCCGACTGCAAGCACGTGGTTATTATCTTCAACCCTGCCGACCTTACAGGTCTCGTTACTCTGCTCTATAGTGGATTGAAACCCAATCAGGTGACTACTCTCGCAGGTCTCGACTCGACCCGCTTACAGAGTGCTCTTGCCAAGAAATTTAACGTGATGCAGAGCAAGGTTACTGGCTGCGCTACTTATGGAGGACATGGTGAGCAGATGGCAGTGTTTGGTTCACACGTTAAGATCGATGGCAAGCCATTGACCGAAATTATCGGTACTCCTGAGTTTCCTGTTGAGGAGTGGGAGCAGATGAAGGTTGATGTTACTAAGGGTGGAGCCAAGATTATCGAGCTTCGCGGTCGCAGTTCATTCCAAAGCCCTGCCTACCTTTCGGTTGAGATGATTCGCTCGGCAATGGGCGGTGAGAAGTTCCCCTGGCCAGCAGGTACTTATGTTAAGAATGGCAAGTACAACAACATCATGATGGCTATGGCCACCACGCTCGACGAGAACGGATGCTCATTCACTGTGCCTGAGGGCACTCCTGAAGAGAACGCAAAACTCGACGCCAGCTATGAGCACCTGTGCCACATGCGCGACGAGCTGGTAACCCTCAACATCGTTCCCCCCATCAGCGAGTGGACAAAAATCAACCCAAACTTGTAATTAACACATAAATCATAAAAAAGGCTGCAAATCACCTTCAGTAATGGCGCTTGCAGCCTTTTTACCATTCTTAAACATAGCAAAAATGAGAATACTGAAACTCACTCTGGTCGCCACATTATTAATAATGAGTGGCGTGATGAAAGCACAACAACCAGTGCCTTACATCAGTCTTGATAAGATGCCTAATATCATCAACTGTTTGCCGGCACCTCCCGACACAGCCAGCGAGATGTTCCAGCATGATATCAACCGCTTCTTCTGGGGCAAGGAACAACGACTTAACCCCGAGCGTGCGGCCATGGCGCGACGCGATGCCGTGTGGGGGTATCAAAACACTCTCGACACCTTTGAGGATGCCTTCGGGATGCACATATCTCAAGAAGAGACCCCTGAGATTTGGGAACTTGTAACTAGAGGTGTTGTCACAGTGACACAGATACGCAAAGCACCCAAGAAGTTCTATATGCGCCAAAGGCCTTTCATGTACTTCCATGAGCATCTGCTCACCGATGGGGTAGAGGAAAGTGACGCTGACCTTTCCAAAGATGGCTCTTATCCTTCGGGACACACTGCTACAGGGTGGGCAACAGCAATGATACTTGCCGAACTCAACCCTGCTCATGCCGACGCTCTCTTTGCTCGTGCCTATCAGTATGGAGAGAGCCGTCTCATTGTGGGCGCTCACTGGCAGAGCGACGTTGAGGCTGGGCGACTAGTGGCTGCTATCGGTTACTCACAGCTGCACAATAGTCCAGAATTCTGTGAGCAGATGGCAAAAGCCAAGGCCGAGTTTAACCGCCTTAGTGGAGCTGCTGTGGCTACCGACGACAATAGCGACTTTGTGCGCATTACCGATGTGGTGCCCGATGCAATTCTTGAGATTCGTTATTACAGCACCTATAACTTCGTGGGCCAGCGCATAGACGGTTATCAGGCCCCTATAGCAATGCTTACCCGTGAGGCCGCTATAGCATTAAAGGCGGTTAGCGATGACTTGAAGGCTCAAGGCTATCGCCTCAAGATTTTTGACGCTTATCGTCCACAACGCGCCGTTGACCATTTCATGCGTTGGGCACAAGATTTGAACGCCACCGAGATGAAGCAGTATTTCTATCCCGAGCTGAACAAGGGTGTGCTTATCCCCGACTATATTGCGCGCAAGAGTGGTCACACGCGTGGATCGACTGTTGACCTCACACTCTTTGATATGCGTACCGAGAAAGAGGTGGATATGGGAGGCACTTTCGACTGGTTTGGCGTGGAGAGTCATCCCGACTTCTGCGGCAATCCCGATACTGGAAAATACACTGGTGGCAAGTCGAAGGCAGGACGCTCTATCACTGCCAAGCAGTTCCAAAATCGCATGATACTGCGCCAGGCAATGCTGCGCCACGGTTTTAAACCCCTCGACACTGAGTGGTGGCACTTTACCCTAAAGAACGAACCGTTCCCTGATACTTATTTCACCTTCCCGCTTAAATAGGGGAGTAGAGAGTGGGCTGACGCTGCTGATGCGGCGCAATATATCAACAGCGCCCAGGCTTGTTTTTTCTTGTTTTTTGTTCTCTATTTAAATTATGAGATTAAAGATATTATATATATTGCTGCTAGCGCTGATGGGCGTTGGTTTTGTGGGGTGCGACAAGATCGATAATGAGTCGATGAAAGGCTACCCAGTGCGTATTGACTTGGGCGAGTATGGCAAGTGGAACACCTATGGTGTGCACGCTCTTGGAGACTACCGCTTCTTTAATCGCATGAAGGGCATACCATCAAATTTCCCCTATAATGTGAACACCTACACTGGCTTTGGTGGCGTGTTATTGTTTATGGGTCAGGATATGGAGACTGGTGGTCCTTCTCCGTTGGCATTTGACATGGCATGCCCTGTAGAGCATAACGCCGAGGTGACCGTGACCATTGATGAGTCAAATCTTGAGGCGTACTGTCCAAAGTGCAAGTCGCGCTACAACGTGCTACTCGGTTCTGGTGGTCCCATCAGCGGCATGGCGATGGACCGCAAGGTGGGCTTAAACATGTATAGAGTGCGAGGCACAGTAAATGGCGGTTACATCATCACAAATTATTAGGCAAAATGCCAAAATGCGAAACATCATTTATATAATAACGTTGATAACGCTGCTTATGTGCATGAGTTGCGTGGCAGTTGCCGAGGATGTGGTGCGAGTAGGCCTGGCTTGGCAACCTAACGAAAAAGCTTATGACCGAGTGGTGCGCTCGGTGGAACTGGCTGGTGGCGAGGCGGTGATTTTGCCACAGATGCGGCCTGTCGGCTTTGAATATGACGACTCGGTGCTTCAAGCAAAGTATCTTGATGACAATGGCGTGCTCCTGCAGCACTATGCCGATCAGGTGAAGAGCAACACCTATAATGGCTCCGCCATCGACTCGCTGATGCAAGGCATTGATGCCGTGGTGTTTCTCGGTGGCAATGACATCAGCTCGACCTTGTTTCGTGAACCACAGCCATGGCATGGCATTGCGGGAGACGACTGTAATGCCACCCGCGACGTGTCGGAATATCTCACAATGGCCTACTGCCTCGACTACGACATCCCCGTGCTATGCCTGTGCCGAGGCATGCAGATGCTTGCCGTGGTATCGGGAGCGCCGTTGATTCAAGACCTTGGTACTTTTTATGCTGCCCAAGGTGTTGATTACAACAACCTGCACCGCTCGTTGCGTGACGCTGATGGCAAACGCCATTACACTCCTCACGACGTGCAGGTCACCGACCACTCGTCGTTGCTATATAGCATAGTGCTGAGCGATGAGATTAAAAATGTGCCGTCGTGGCATCATCAGGTGGTTGGCAGCGTTGATGGAACTGATTTGAAAATCACAGCCATCACGACTTCTCAGGGGTATGACGTGATTGAAGCCATTGAGCGCAAAGACAAGTCCTTTGCGCTGGGTGTGCAGTTCCACCCCGAAGAGGCAGTGCGCCAACACATCTATGAAATTCCCACTGCTAACCAGTTCATGCAACTCTATGAGGGAGTGAGCTACTTCAGGGCACTGATAAATCATTGCAAAAAGTAAAAAGTGGAGAGGTGAGAGTGAAGAGTAAAAACTATTAACTGTGAACTATTAACTATAAACTATTAAAAATGGATTGGGCAGAAGGACTGCATTGTGCAGTAACGGTGTGCGACACCGAAGGTAAAGTGATTTATATGAATGAGAAATCACGCGAGACATTCAACAAAGGCGGCAAGTCTATGGTAGGACAGAATCTTTTCCCCTGCCACAATGAGCGCTCGCAGGCGATGATTAGGCACATGATGGAAAGCGACACAATCAACGCCTACACCATTACCAAGAACGGTCAGCGCAAGATGATTTACCAATCGCCCTGGCGAGTTGACGGCAAAGTCGCTGGCATGGTGGAGATTTCTATGGTCATACCCAACGAGATGCCGCACTACGACCGCGACAAAAAGTAAGGATTAGGCGTGCCTTGTCCGAAAAGGCTACTTAGTTGTAAACAGCCGAAATAACAGTTCATTCTGATATTTCGACTGTTTTTTTGTTGAGTAAATGCGATTATTTAAATAATTGTTGTACCTTTGCCGTCGCTAAACCAAACAATGAACCAAACTTTTTAGTGAACAAATATTCTTTTATTATTAACCCAAAACTTTATTTAAAATGAAAAAGTTTTTACTTTCTCTGGCAGTTATTGCTGCTGGCGCTTTATCTCTTGGCGCACAAGAGACTGCAACTCTCACTGTTGCTGACGGCACTACCAACAACAGCTATCCTTTTAACATGCTGTATTGGGACTCTGAAAGCACTACAACCCAAGTAATCTACAATGCTGCAATGCTCGACGACATGATGGGTGGCACTATTAATTCTGTAAAATTCTACGTTAGTGGCACTTTTACAAAAGTTGACAATACCGTTACACAAATTTCAATGGGCACTACCGAGCAAAACGCTTTTGAGAGTGCTACTCCAATTACTGGCCTTACAGTTGTTAAGAACGAATTCACCTCACCCGAATCAGGAGTTACCGAAGTAGAGATCGTATTTGACACTCCTTACGTTTACGAAGGTGGCAACCTGGTGTTTGAGTGCAAGGTTACTACAGCTGGTGGCTGGAAGAGCAACAACTTCTATGGTGCAAACCAGGATGGAAAAGTTTCTATGAGCAGAACTTCTACCTCTAACTTCATGCCTAAGACCACTTTCACCTACGTGCCTGCTGCTCTCGAGGACTATGCTGCATGGGTAAATCTTGAAGCACTCAACTTTGGCAAGACTCAAATTGACACCGAGAAGGTGATGAATGTGACTCTGAAAAATAAGGGCGCCAATGCCTTTACTCCAGCCATCACTCTTGAGGCTCCTTTCAGCACCACATACGAGGCTGCTGAGCTCGCTTCTAAAGAGTCGGTTGAGATTCCCGTGAAATTTGCTCCCACCGAGTTTGGCGAGTACACTGGCACTATGACCATCAACTGTGGCGAGGCTGGCACATACACTGTTGCTTTGAGCGGTAACTGCCCCAACGAGTTTGAGCTTACCGTATGCGATGGTGAGAATCAAAGTCAATATGCTCCTATCTATGGCTACTACTGCGACACTCAGGGCACATTCGTACAGATGCTCTATCCTGCTGAAATGCTCGCCGAGGCTGCTGGTGGCAAGATTACTGGTCTTAGATTCTATCCAACAAGCACAGTAAGTGTTGGCACTCCAACTATCGAGCTTAGCTTGAAGGGCACCGAGGAGACAGCCTTTGAGGCAGAAAGCGCTATCGCTGTTCCCGACAACCTGATTACCGACCTCACTACCGTATCGACCATCACCCTTGAGAATGGTCAAGAAGGTTTTCAATTTGATTTTGACCAGCCTTATACTTACGAAGGTGGCAACCTCGCAGTTCAGACTCTCGTAGCTGCTAAGGGCGCATGGGCACGCACATATTTCTATGGCGTGAACCAAGAGATCAATACCTCCTATGCACAGTGGGCTGAGACTGGTGGTTACAACCAGATGTTCCAGTTCTTGCCTAAGATGACAGTTATCTACACAAAGGAGCAAACTCCAGTTGTAGAGCCAATCACCGTAACTGGTACTGTTAAGGACGCTGAGGGCAGCGCACTCGAGGATGTTAACGTTGTTCTTACCGTTAACGAGGGCCGCACAAGCTACACCGCTACTACCGACGCTGAGGGTGTTTACACTATGGAAGTTACTCCAGTTGAGGGTGCAACCTACGACATGACCTTCACTAAGGATGGCTACAAAGCTCAAACTCTTGAGAATGTTGACCTTGAGAATGTTCCTGACGTAGTTCTCGAAAAGGATCCAAACACTGCAATCAGCGTTATCAACGGCAATGCTGTTTCAGTTAAGTACATCGACGCTATGGGCCGCGTTAGCGATCGTCCATTCAAGGGCATCAACATCGTTGTTACCACCAACGCCGACGGCACCACTTCTACAACCAAGGTTGTTAAGTAATTGGCTGTAACATAACAATATTAAGCGTGGCCTTCGCAACAAGGTCACGCTTTTTATGTTGCAACTTCTGAATCTCGAGAACAAAATCTGACAACCGATTACTGATAACTGACAACTTTTTACTACCTTTGCAACGCTTTTAAATATCAATTGAAACTTATATAAAAATTATAATAATGGCAGAGGTAAAAAAGAAAGCGACATCGAGATCAAAAACATCGCGAAGGAGAACTAGCGAGAGGCCTACGTGGAAGAAATGGTTGATTGGTGGTGCGGTGGTGCTGATAGCGCTTGCGGCAGTAGGAGCAATATTCCTGGCTCCCTATCTAACCAGTAAAAGCGATAAAGATGCAACTTTGCTTATTCGCAAAGGTACTAGTATTGAAGTTCTAAAAGACTCACTTGCCAAAAATACTAGCGACCAGTTTGCTGATAAGGTGGTGTCGTTGCTCAACTACACTCATGCCGACGTGAGTAAGCGACAGGGTGCATTCAAGATAAAGAAGGGCGAGAGCGCATTTAGCGTCGCCAGGCACCTCAGAAGTGGCGCCGCCAATGAGGTAAAGATAACAATCAATAACTTGCGAACTAAGGAAGACCTTGCTGCGCGTCTGGCAAAAACGCTTATGCGCCCTAAAGAGGAGTTCCTTGCAGCCTTCAACGACAAAGAGCTGTGCCAGAGTGTAGGGATGAATCCCGACAATGTCACAGGTCTTTTCTTGGCCGACACTTATCAGTTCCTATGGGATGTGGAACCAGCCAAGCTGTTGCAGCACATGAAGAAATTCAGTGATCAGTTCTGGAACGATGAGCGCAAGGCAAAAGCCGAGAAATTAGGACTCACACCAAATGAGGTGGTAACTCTTGCATCTATCGTAGAAGGTGAGACCAATAAAGCCGACGAGAAAGGCATGGTGGCTCGCCTGTATATGAACCGCTTGAAACAGAAAATGAAACTGCAAGCCGATCCCACGGTAAAGTTTGCTCTGAAGAATTTCGCTTTGCGCCGCATCACCTTCGAGGACTGCAGTGTGCAGTCGCCATGGAATACTTACTATGTTTTGGGTCTTCCTCCTGGCCCCATCTGCCTTCCAGAAAAGTCATCGATAGATGCCGTGCTCAATGCTCCACAGCACAACTACATATACATGTGCGCCAAGGAAGACTTTTCGGGCTACCACAATTTCGCCGAGACCTTCTCACAGCACGAAGCCTATGCTGCAAAATATCACCAAGCGTTGCGAGAAAGAGGAATAAGACGATAAGTAATAAGAAGTAAGTAGTAAGTAGTAAGTAGTAAGTGGGCACTCTTAACTCTAAACTCTTAACTCTAAATTGTCATTCTTCACCATCATCTCAAACAGCATCTGGAACCATACTATTGCATATAGATATACGTCGATAAAGAGGGTACCGTTGAGGAAGTTGTGGACAGTGGCGGGCACTAACACATCGGTGGGGACAATTCCAAAGAACACGAGCAATGCCCAAAACAGCACTTTGTCAAATATCGTATGGCGTTCCTTAAGCCAGTACCAGAGCATGTATCCAGCAAGTGCTATGAGATAAGTGTGAGTCTCTGAAGAGTCGCCCCATAGTATAATCCATCCCATCAGCACCCCAAGCGTCGTGGCACGGAAAGCGAAATCTTTCCAGCGATAGCGGTTGAGGAAGAACAGCATGATAACAACGCCTATAGTAAGCAGTTGCACAATCCTATAATGGTCAAGGACATATCTCAACGGCCACGCATAGAGCAACGACACGTAGGTGGCACTGCTCTGATGCTGCGACAGCATATCCCACCAGTTGGCATAACACGGCACAAGGCCATCAAAACCCGTCTTCAAAACTGGAAGCATGAGTAACACCGCTCCAATCACTGCCGCAAATCCCAACCGCCTGAACACCTTGGGATAACAGAACAAGATGAGTAGTTCAACGATGCCATATACCTTTGTAGTAGCCGAAATCATAATAAGCAGCACTGCCCAGTATCCTCGCCCACGCTCAAGAAGCGAAAAAGAAAACAGGAAAAGATAAGCCACCACAATGTTAAACTGGAAAGGAAACACGCTCTCCTCAAGGATAAGGAGGAGAAACAAGAAAATCTTCACCTTGTAGGCATCATAGCGCTTAGGAAGGGTAAACACCGAGAGGGCAAACAGTGTGTAGTTACCTAAATTCCACACAAAAGGTCCTAACCACTTGGGCAAGACAGCAATGGGAGCAAAAAGCACCGAAAAAACCGGAGTGTAGAGGAAATATCGGCCATGAGCGTCCACAAATTCCTGGGTGTAGGGGTTCACCCCATTCCAAAAGTCAATGGTCGAGTCGCTATATACTAAATAGTTAGCATATCTGAGTCTAAAAGTCTCGATTGCCGTGGCAGCGATAGCCACGAGGAGTCCGAGCAAATAGACCGACAGCTTAGGATTGTTGCGAATTGTCTTTTTCATGCCGTGTGTTATCTCGTTTGCCGTTATAGGAATTTACAAAATATCCGGGTCTGCCCTTCACCTCGTTAAACACCCTGCCAATGTATTCACCAAGAATTCCCAAACTCAGCAGCTGCACGCCGCCGAGGAAAAGCATCGTGACCATAATCGTGGGATAGCCCTGCACTGGTTCGCCAAAGATATTGGTGACTATAATGATGTAGATGAGATAGATAAATGCCACTACCGACACCAATATTCCCAAGATTGACGCTATGCGCAGCGGAGCGGTAGTGTAAGACGTTATACCGTTCATAGCAAGATGCATTAGCGACAAAATGCTCCACTTCGACTTGCCTGTGCGCCGCTCTTCTTGTTCATAAGAGATACCTTTCTTCTTGAAACCTATCCACGAATACATCCCCTTGGTGTTGCGCTCCACCTCGCGCATCTGTTTTAGGGCATCAATGCATGAGCGGTCGAGCAACCTGAAGTCGCCGGTATCGCTCTGGATAGGGATATTGGTGAGTGATTTAAGCAGTTTATAATACCACTGCGAGGTCTTGCGCTTGAGCCACGACTCTTTACTTGTCTTGCGCTGAGCATAAACATCGTCGTAACCCTCCTCCCAATACTTGAGCATCTCAGGAATAGCACTCACTGGGTGCTGCATGTCGGCATCCATGATGATGAGCGCGTCGCCCGTGGCATAGTCAAATCCCGCCATCATCGCCTGCTCCTTGCCGAAGTTGCGCGAGAGGTCGATAAAGCAGTATCGCTCATCACTGTTACGCAACTTTATCATCTGCTGCAAGGTATTGTCGGTGCTACCGTCATTCACCATGAGGAATTCCCAATCATAACCAGGGTTATCTTCAACCACTTGCTGCATGCGCTGCTTGATAAGGTCGAAAGACGCTTCTTCATTATAGGCGGGCAGTAATATAGTGACTTTTTTCATTGCATTGAAGTGAATTTGTTATAAGTAATAAACAGCGCGTTCTCGGCCTTGAAAGTTTGGATGAGGCGTTGCAGGCGCTTTGCCATCTCCTCGCCGCTGTTGTGTCTAATGGTGTAAGGTATTTTCCACTCACGATGTGCCTTGAGGTCATAGAACTCCCAGGGGTGAAAATAAATCACAAACTGGCCATCATGACGCAAAGTGCGCCGACACAATCGCTTGTAAAGCCACTGAGGATAGTGGTGGCATGCCAGCCAAAACACCGGCAGCCGCAACCAAGGGGTCACCGAGGCTGGGATTTGAAGCAGCCTGCCTTCACGGAAGGGCGTGCGAGATACATTTAGATGCATATAACGCCCAGGGATGAACGTAGGGTGCAGCGATGAGTTGTAGCGATAACCAGCCTGCTCCAGCACACTGTTCTCCACCGGGAACATGCGAGGCTGGCGATACCCTTGCACCATGCAGTGGCACAGGTCTTCAAGGATCTGTTTCGATACCGTCACATCACTCTCTTTGGGTTGCCAGTGATCCACCCCATGACTCGCTACCTCATGGCCTTCTTCGATAATGCGTTTCATCACGTCGGGAGCATTCTGAGCAAAGGTGGTAGTGCAGAAGAAGGTTGCCGTCACCCCATTCTCCTTCAAAATATTGAGGATGTGGGTCGTGCCCTCTACCGATACTTCCATGCTTCGCTCAAGGGATATTTCCACACCCTGCTCGCGTGGAACGTCAAATTCCTCGGTATCGAAGCTCAGTAATATGTATTTCTTGCTGGAGGGTTTCATTCTTCAACATCAGGAATCTCAAGAGGCTCAGAGTCCATTATCTGCTTAGCCCTTTGCAGGTCTTTGCGAAACACGACTACTCGCATGGCACCTTGAGAAAACCCTTGCATTAATGCATTGGCGGTGGAGTCACCCATCACGCCAGATATAACTCCATTACTTTCCAGCACACCTTTCACGATATTGGCATCCACAGGATTGTCGTATTTGCCAAAAACAACTACATCATCGTCTTTTTCCATAATTGTCAATATTTGCCAACAAGCTGACAAGGCAATAGTAGCCTTGTAAATCAGCTATATAAATTTATGCTTTTGAATTATGAATTTTACTTTATGAATTTTGCATTATGCATTATTTTTATCGTCGCTCATCTCGTCAAGCACTTTTTTGAGTTCCTGGTCGGTAGCGGTGAGTTTTGCTTTGCACACTTTGAGCAGTTGCAGCGAGCGGGCCGTGTATTGGCTCAAGTTGTCGATGCTGCAATCTGGACTTTGCATTTTCTTCACTATCTCCTCAAGCTCATTGACAGCTTGAGTGTAGGTCAATTTCTCGATTTCTTGATTTTCCATATATTATTTTGTTTTATTCTGCGATACTATTAATTGTGCCATCCTTCAATGTTGTAACTATGTGGTCACCTGGTTTGATTGCGGTGGCGCTAGTAACCACATGGCCGTTGAGTGTTGTGAGCGAATATCCACGGTTGAGGGTGTTTTGAGGCGATAGCAACTGCACCTTGTCACTTAGTGTGTTAAGCACCATGCGCTGGCGCTCTATAGAGTTTGCGATGCTGGTCTTTATAACATCAACATAGCGCTGAAGCAACATGTGCTGATTATCGATGCGTCCTTTAACTACTAAAGGTATTGATTGGGCATAACCATTGAGATGCAGCTTGCTATTCTCAATAAGTTTATGTGCCGCAAGGGGAATGAAACTGCCATAATAAGAAAGCTGTTCTCTTGCATGGGCTATCGCCTCACGCGAAGAACTAACCACCGCTGTGGCCATCTCGTTGAGGCGGTTGAGCTGAGCAAGACCGCATTGCACGAGAAACTCGGCGGCAGCAGTAGGGGTTTTGACGTGCAGCTTTGACACCATGTCGGGAATCGTCACGTCTCGGTCGTGGCCTATGCCAGTGATGATGGGCAAGGGGAACTGGGCAATGTTGGCGCCCAGGTCATAGTTGTCGAAGGTGTTAAGGTCGCTTGTGGAGCCGCCACCGCGTATTATCACCACGCAGTCGAACAATTCCTCCACAGCCGCGATGCGGTCGAGGGCAGCAATTACCGAAGGAACGGTATTCATGCCCTGCATCACCGACTCAAAGAGGCAAGTATAGAATTTAAGACCATAAGCATTGTTGTGCAGCTGATTAAGGAAGTCGCCATAGCCTGCCGCTCCGCTTGCCGAGATAATTGCAATGCGTTGTGTGGCAAGTGGCCAAGATAGCTGCTTGTTCATGTCGATAATGCCCTCTTTGGTAAGGCGTGCTATAATTTCCTGCCTGATGCGTTCTATGTCACCTAGTGTGAACTCTGGGTTTATGCCATTGATGACCGCTTTCAGTCCATACTGCTCATGGAAGTTGGCGTTTACATTCACCATCACCTTCATGCCTGTGGTGAGATGCTTGCCGGTAACTTGGAAAAACTGCGCGTCAAGTCGAGTGAAGGTGTTAGCCCAAATCACGGCATTGAGCCTTGCCACCGTATAGCCCTGCTCATCCTTCTGCAACAACTCCATATAGCAATGCCCACGACTCACGCGCAAGTCACTGGTCTCGGCAGTCACCCAGCAGTTCTGCACGTCGGGGTCATACATCAAGTTCTTGATGCGTTGGTTATATTCTAGGAGAGTTAATGATTGTTGCATCTCGAGTTATTTCTTCTTGAACGTGCCGTTTTTGATTGTATATACCACTTTCTTTGCCAAATAAGCCTGGAAAGTTTTGAAGTCTTCTCCCATGAAGAAGTTGTTGGCATTACATTCGGCCACCAAGGTTTCGCCTTCAAAATGCAGTTCTATCATTGTCATCATCAGACTGCTTACCAAGTCATTTCGCATGTCTTTTGGCATCGATGGCAGAATGAAATCGTCGAAAGTTGGTGTTTTTATGAACTTTGCCGCATCAAGTTTTTGCCATTTAGTGTTGTAGAAAGTGATGCGGCTGTCCTTGTAGGGTGTGGCTACTGTCTCGATGACAGCAATCACTGTGTCGCGTTTTGACTTGTGGAGCAGTTTCATCTCTACTGTTTGTGCCGATGAGGTAGCAATCTTCATGTATTCATCATTGAGGGCAAGGATGCGAGTCTCATCGGTGCGCAGGTCGTTGAAAAGATCGGTCTTGTCGGCTCTGCCAAAGTTGTTGATAAGCTCATAGCGGGTAGGCACAGTGATGGAGTTGAAGATGTCGCCATTTTCCTCCACAAAGAATTTGCTCACACCATCGTAGGCTCCAGCGCTGAATGCAAGAGCCATAATTGCTGTAATTAAAACACTAATTTTCTTCATTATTTTTTAGGCTTTATGGTGCCGTCATCGGCAATATCAAGTTTGTTGTCTTTGAAATCGTCTAGAGTTAGCGACCTGATGTCTTTAGGCACAAGGTTGTTGGCGTCACGGCGAGGGCCAATGCGAAAGCCTTGAATGAAAGAGTGAATCTTGCCTTCAACGAATTTGCCGTTGCCGTCAATCTTGGCGACAAGCAGTGGAGCATAGCCAGTTTGTGCTGCTGTGCTCATTCCCAATGTGCAGAAATTTCCTAGACTATAAGCGATGAGGTGATCGTTATATAACTCCATGCCGCGTGGCACGTGAGGTCCGTGACCATACACGATGTCGGCACCACAGTCGATAGACATGTGTGCAAACTGGCGTACGTCTCCACGATCCATGCCATGGAAATATTCCTTGCCATGTGGCACGTGTCGGCAACCAGTGCCCTCAGCTCCGCCATGGAAGCACACGATAAGGATGTCACACTGAGGTCTCAAGCCTGTGATGATGCGCTTCACAGTGGCTGTGTCTTGGGTCTTGAGCGAATAATCCTCATGACCGAAGGCGCAGAACCCATATTTCACGCCATTAATTTCTTTGATGCTTGTTTCGCAGTCTTTAGTGCCAGCCACGCCAATGCCAGCATCTCGCAGAGTCTTGATAGTCGATTGTGTGCCAGCGTCCCAGAAGTCGTAGATGTGGTTGTTGGCAATGCCCATGAAGTCGTAGCCGGCATCAACGAGATGGTTGACATATCGTGTGGGCATCATAAATGAGAACGATAACGGTCCAGGAGCCTTGCGGGTGCTGCCCTCATCGGCAAGAACACCCTCAAGGTTGCCGCACGCCACGTCGGCGCTGCGTGTTATCTCGCGGCTGTCGCGCAACAGGTCTTTGCCGTCGTTTTCGGGCAAGAGACGGTTAGGCTTCAGCGAGCCAAGCATCATGTCGCCGTTCATGGCGATTGTCACGGTGCCAGATATAGGAGATTTCTTGGTCTCAGTTTGAGCTGTTGTGTCGCTTGGTGACTGAGAAGATGACTGCTGTTGGTCGGCCGTGCCGTTGCTGCAGCTCGCCAATGCGGCGAGTGCAACAAATGCCAATGTATTAATGAGTTTCATATTTATTTCTTTATGGTTATTGTGCCGTCATCGGCGATGTTAAGGCGATTGTCTTTGATGTCTTCTTCGGTAAGCGACCTTATATCCTTGGCGGCAGCATTAGTGTCATCGAGGCGTGGGCCCTTATCGCGATACTGGATGAAAGAGTGAATTTTGCCATCCACAAACTTGCCATCCTTATCAAGGCGAGCCACCAGCAATGGTGCATAAGCAGTCTGATAATGCAGCTTCATTCCACGTGGTGTGGCGAAGTTTCCTAAACTATATGCGATAAGGTGGCCTTTGTAAAGTTCCATAGCGCGTGGCACGTGAGGTCCGTGACCATACACGATGTCAGCACCACAATCGATGCACAAATGGGCGAACTGACGCAGATTGCCACGGTCAGCTTTGTAGAAATACTCTGTTCCGTAGGGCAGATGTCTCTGGTCCAATCCCTCGGAGCCACCATGAAAGCACACTATCACGATGTCGCACTCCTGACGCAGTTTCTTAACGATGCGTTTTACCGTAACGGTGTCTTGGGTGCGTAAGGTGTATTTCTCATGACCAAAAGCACAGAACCCATATTTCACTCCATTGATAACCTTAATGCTAGTCTCGCAATCTTTGGTGCCTGCCACACCGATGCCATTGTCGGTAAGCGTCTTGATGGTTGATTGTATTGCAACAGGATAGAAGTCGTTGATGTGGTTATTGGCGATACCCATAAAGTCGTAGCCAGCATCCACGAGCAGTTTCACGCTCTTGGTAGGCATCATAAACGAGAACGAGAGGCGTCCAGGAGCTTTGCGAGTCTTGCCATTGTCGGCAAGCACGCCCTCAAGGTTTCCGCACGCTACATCAACGCTCCTGATGATAGAGTCGCAGTCGATAAAGATGTCTTTTCCATCATTGGGCGGCATGTCATATTCGGGCTTAATCGACCCCGTCATGATGTCGCCATTCATCGCAATTGTGATGTAACAAGTGTCATTGTCTTGAGCACTAGCCATTCCTGATGTAGCAACCGCCACCACGGCAGCAAGCAATATTTTATAGAACTTCATATTTGTAATTTAGAAGAAGTAGTATTAAAGTTGCGCTTAACTCTTCCCTCTTAACTATAAACTGTGCGAAGCGCATTATTTATACGCTTTTATATAAATATCACGGATTTCGTCGGCAGTGTATTCACGTGGGGCATTAGAGGGACTACCGCTCATTATGGCCTCATAACTCATGTCGTCGACAGCTGCCATATACTCGTCGCGGTCGATGCCATACTCACGCATGGTTGGCACTTCGAGTTTTTCAAGGAGTTTCCCTACTTCCTCTACAAATTTCTCGCTGGCGTCAATCTCATCTACCGACTGGATGCGCAGGTAGGTGGCAATGCGAGCCAGGTTGTGGCGGGCAGCCATCTCCATGTCGTTAAGACATACATTCAGGAACATGGCATTTGACATGCCGTGAGGAACTCCAAACTTCGCTGCCATGGGACGACTCATGCCGTGCACAAGTGTCAAACCAGTGTTGTTGATGCAGATTCCTGCCTGCAAAGCTGCTATCGCCATCTCACGGCGGGCATTGAAATTGCTGCCGTCGCGGTAGGCCTGAGGTAGATAGCGCATAATACGCTTGATGGCGCTCAATGCCAATGCGTCGCTCAAAGGTTGCGCGTTGACCGAGATAAACGCCTCAATGGCATGAGTCAGAGCGTCGAGCCCAGTAGCTGCGGTAACCGTCTTAGGGCAGCCGTTGGAGAAGGTGTAGTCTAGCATCGCCAACTTGGGCAGCAGCGAGTCGCCAATAAGAAGCATTTTCGCTCCAGTGTTCTCATCGGTGATGATGGTGTATTTTGTCACTTCCGAACCCGAACCAGCGGTAGTGGGGATGCATATTATTGGGGGCAGAGTCACATCGTCGATGCGCATTCCATTGTATTGGGCTATTGACCCTTCGAGCACTGTCATGGCACCTATAGCCTTAGCCGCATCAAGAGGACTGCCACCGCCTAGACCGATAATGAAATCGCATTCATTCTCGCGATAGGCTTCAACGCCGTGCTGCACCATGCTCACTGTGGGCTCGCCCTCGATGTTGGTAATAACAGTATATTTCACGCGGTCGTTATCGAGTGTGCGCTCCAGGCTGGCAATCATTGTTGAGCGGGCCACATTTGGACCAGTCACAATCAATGCGTGCTTTCCATAGAGGTTAAAAACGTTCTCAACCGAGGCGATAATATTGTCGCCCATCATAATCTTATCGGGAACTTTAAACTGATACATAATTTTCGTTATTTAAATTATAACTGCAAATTTACGGAAAAACTTTCACATTACATACTATATAGCGAAAGTTTTATATATCATTGACATTTTAAACATTTCATTTTGATTTTTCATGGGAAATGGATATATTTGCACAAAAATATATTTAAAATTTATCGCTTATGAAGAAAATTACACTTTTACTCTTAGGAGCGGCACTAGTGTGTCTTAATGCTGCAGCACAGGGGCTGGAAGCGGCATTTGGTGCTAGCGAGGCTATGGTGCCCTATTATGAGATGGGGTGGGACAGTCAGGACGAGTTCAACACTTGGACTTACTCTTCTACAAGTTCATCTACATGGAGGTTAGGTAACCCCAGCAAGGCGTTTTCAACAATCGATAGCAATAGTCAGTCGTCAATGATTCTAGACTATGCTAGTGGTCAGAACGAAGTGGCAACGTCGCCCGCTATCGAGATACGCGACAATAGCCAACTTGAGTTCTATTGCTATGCCAGTGGCATTTATCTAGTTTATGGCGCATGGAAACTCTATGCTATCGTCGATAATCAGTCCACATTGCTCATAGATCAGTTTTTGTGGGCTCAGAATAATGGCTATGATGGTCCTAGTTGGGAGAAATTCACTGTTGACCTTGCCAACTATGCCGGCAAGAGCGTGCAGTTCTCGTTTGTCTATGAAGGCGACTATGGCGAGGACGAGGCTATTGACGGTTTCAAGATTAAAGAGGCCAATATTGGTGCCGATGCCACTGTCAACATTAAGGAGGGCGAGAGTGTGCACTTCCTTGACATGACCACTGGCAACGTTACATCATGGAACTGGACTTTCGAAGGTGGCACTCCTGCCAGTAGCACAGAGCAGAACCCTGTGGTTACCTATAATAAGGCAGGCATATATTCTGTGACCCTCACAGTGGGTGACGGAAGCACTACTGCCACAACCACACGCGAGGCATTTGTCAATGTGGAAGGCGAGGCGCCTATTGCAAATATTGGTCTGCCCGCTGGCGCATATCAGTCTCCATGGGTATATATGTTTGTGCCTGTAAATGTGCCTCTAACCTTCACCGATGCCAGCACAGGCAATCCTTCGCAGTGGGCTTGGACTTTCCAGGGTACCGATATTGCCACAAGCGACGAGCAGAACCCAACCGTGACCTACACTCAGGAAGGCAACTATGGTATACGCCTCGAAGTGTTTAACGACTTGGGCAGCAACGTGTTTGAGACCGTTGACGACGCTATTCAGGCTGGCGGTGAGCAGGAAATTTGGAACATCGCTCCCGAGGAGAACGGCGACTTGATGATGATGGAGATGGGTTGGTATGGCAACTATGCAGGCACCAACTGGCTCGGAATGGGAGAGTTTGCCGAGCATTTCAACGCTCCTCTCGCCGATGCCACCATCAGCAAGGTGAATATCTACTTTGGCAAGACAACCGCCGCATCGACCGATGCCGACATTGAGGTGAAAATTGTTGCAGCTGGCGAAGATGGTATGCCTGGCGAAGTTCTGGGCAGCACAAGTGTTAAGGCCGGTGACCTTGCTTTTGACCCGACTACCGTCAACGCAACTGAGTTTGTCTTCGACACCCCAGTTAGCGTAAAAGCTGGCACAGAATTTTTTGCCGTAGTGGGTCCTTTCCCAAATCAAAATGGCGATGATATTGCCATCTTGCTGTGCCGTCGTGATTATGGCGAGAAATGTACAGGCTATCATTTCGTCTATGATGAGGATAGCAACTATAACTACCTTGAGACTGGCACCTGGTACCAGAATATTGACGATCCTCTCTCGTTGGCAGTGGCTCCAGTTCTCAAGTATGATGAGCCAACCGCTATCAGTATTTTAGCAGGCGATAGGCGTGTGGTTTCGCACACCTATTATAATGTTGCTGGCATGGCTGGCGACAAACCTTTTGATGGCATCAACATAGTAGTGACTCGCTATAGCGATGGTTCACAATCAGTAACAAAGATAATACAATAATATAAAATAAATTAAACAATGAAACGTACAGCTTTGCTATTGCTTTTTGTCGTGTCGATATTTGTGGCTTGTGCAGCGAATGAATTATTGCATTTTGGTGCAAGTAATTATGACGGATGGATATATACTCAAAGTGTAGTAGAACTTAACAGCAGTAATATTAGTCAGGATAATATCAATCTTTATTGGGATTATGCGCTGATTTCACCTGAAGTTACCACACATAATGTGAATAGTATTAAGGTGGATGTTACAGGCCACACTAATGGTTATCAAAATGCAGAATACAGCAATACGTTAGGACGGGTATCTGTTCAGCTGATTGATGATAACAACGAGGTGCTCAAGGAGGTGAAGTACACGTTTAGCGATAAAAAGCGTGACCGAAATTTTGAATTGTATTTTGATATCACCGATATTGACAACACTCCATTCAGGCTGCGCCTCGCATGCTGGAATGCCAACATTGAGTCTCGCTTTTCGGTTAAAAAAGTTATTATGTCGGTCTATGAATATAACTTAAGTGGCGTGGTTGGTGATGTGAACAACGACGGTGTTGTCACTGCCGCCGACATTACTGCCCTCTATGACTTGCTGCTGAACAACAATAGCAGCAATGTGGTAAATGGTGACGTGAACAATGACGGCATTATAACTAGCGCTGATATTACAGCAGTTTATAGTGTTATGCTGGAAGAGAGCTGATTTCTGTAGTGAGGAAGAAATAACAATAACTCAAGCGCCTCACTTTTTAGAGTGGGGCGCTAATTTCTTTTGATTGTTGTTGTGGGTTGAGTTCTTGTAACAAGGCTGACGCTAGAGCAGGGTTTGATGCCAATATGCTCCAGTTGCGGTCGGGGCGGAAACGCTCGGCCCATGCTCCTGCCTCATGGGCTATGAGCATGGCAGCGCACACATCCCACTCGTTGAGGTTCATTTCCCAGTAAGCGTCGAGAAAGCCAGCCGCCACGTAGCAGATGTCGAGTGCCGCCGATCCGAGTCGTCTGAGGCCTCTCACCACAGGCATAATACGCTTGAAGTTGTCGAGATTGTTGTCGGGGTTTACAGCTTTGTCGTAAGGAAATCCAGTGGCAACGACGGCCTTGGTGAGGGTAGGAGTCTCGCTGGGTGCTATTGGCTGCCCGTTGAGCATGGCACCTCCACCTTTCACAGCAGTGAACAGTTCTCCTAGGCGTGGTGCATATACCACACCAGCCACTGTCTCGCCATGGTGCTTAATGCCTATTGACACATTAAACCAAGGCAGTCCTGAACTATAGTTGGTTGTGCCGTCGAGAGGGTCAATCACCCATTCCCAATCATTATTGCCGTGCAAAGATAATCCCGACTCCTCGGTAAGAATCGAGTGGTCGGGATAGACGTTGTTAATAAAATCAACTATTGCTCGCTCGCTGGCTTTGTCGGCGGTTGTCACTACGTCAAAGTCGTTTTGCTTTGTGGCGATATTCAGCTCTTTTGACCTGAAAAGCCTAAGCTGAATTTCCCCTGCCAGCCTCGCCATTTCTATGGCGTGGCACAGGATTGCGTTATAGTTGTTCATTTGTGATGGTGTGTCACTTCTTAGGGGTTGGTTTTTTGATAGGAATTTGTCTCTTGAACACCTCTTTAAAGGTGATAAGCGTCTCGGTGCGACCTAATCCCAGTTGCAGGAACTTGTCGTGGATGAGTTTGAGCAGGTGGTCATTGTTGTGTGCATAAAGCTTCACAAACATGTCGTATTTGCCAGTGGTGAAGTAGCATTCTACTACCTCAGGCAGTTCTCTGAGATGCTCAACAACGCTCTCAAATTTTGAAGAGTCGTTAAGGAAAATGCCCACATAGGCACAAGTTTCATATCCCACTAACACAGGATTGATTAAAGAAATAGACCCGCTGATGACGCCCATCGAATTGAGTTTTTGAATTCTTTGGTGAATAGCGGCTCCCGAGACGTTGCACTCTCGGGCAATTTCAAGATAAGGTTTACGTGCGTCGCTCGATAGCATGTTCAGGATTCTGTAATCGAGGTCGTCTAGTTTTGGTGTTGCCATAGTCTCTTTGATATTTAAAAATGATGTATAAAAAGTTGTCTAATAGGTTTATAAAAAGTAGAATCACTATCCTAAAGGGTAGTTGGAACTAAATATCATTTGCAAATGTAAGAAAAAAATCTTAAATTGCAACAATATGTAACGTTTTTTTATCAACAAGGCATCATTTTTTTTGTTTTTTATGTGTTTTCACATCAAAAAACATATTTTCTATGTGACTCTTTATTATTCTTGAAGAAACTAAAAAGAGTGTGTGTCATCTTGACGCACACTCTTTTTAGATGTTTTAGCCTTTGTGACTTTTGTTCTTAGGATTATTTGCTGCTACCAAGCATAATGTTATAAACTGATGTAATGTCAGCTGCTGTGATCTCGCCATCACCATTCTGGTCGCCATTCACGAGCGAGCTGTTGTCACTATTGAGCAGCCAGCTGTAGAGTGCGGTAACATCGGCAGCAGTAACCTCGCCGTCGCCGTTAACATCGCCAGGAATTGGGGTGTCGCCACCACCACCAGGAACGGTGTAGAGCAGCTTGCCAGCAAGGTTGTAAACGCCACCAGCCACATACTCAAGGTCGGCTGTCTGGGTAGTGCCATTATTGAAGATGATGCCTGTTGGGCTGTCGCCTTCCACGATGTCAGGACCTATCCACTGGTAAACTGGGTTGCCATCGGTTGTGTTGCCAATCAGGGTGATAGGGTCACCAGGCCAAGTGCCGCTTGTGGTGAAGTTGGTGCCAGTAGTGCTGTTCCAAGCCCACACGTTGCACTTAGTCCAACTTAAGGGAGCAATGAAGTATGCAAATTCCTTACCGTCAACATAAACCACGGTGTTGGGCAAAGTGTTGATGTCAAAACCAGTTGGAGTTATGTAGTTGCTAGTAACATCTTCATATCCACCCTCTTCAGGGTCAAAGATATAAAAATTGGTTTCAGTCACACCCATGATGTTTGAGGTTTGGACAAATGGCTCCTCGCCGTCAATGCCGCCGTCATTGAAGATGATGTTGATAGCATCCTCATCAAAAGTTTGGGTGTACCAAACTAGGCCGTCAACGGTGATGTAGGTTTGTGTCTCATCCATCTGAGTGCCAGGCCAAGCGCCATTGAGCTGAGTGCCAGCGCCATCCCACACATAGAGATAAGGGGCATCACCAGTAGAGGTGCGCACATTAACAGTTACAGAAGCGTTAGCTGTAATAGCTACGCAAGCGATTGCAATAAGTAAAGTAGAGATTTTTTTCATTAAAGTAAATAGGAATTTAGAGTTAATAATCTAGTTAATTATGACGTGACTTGCAAAAATAGTAAAAAGGGTGTGAAAAGTCAAATTTTCAACCACTTTTTTTCTAATCGCCTAATAATATGTTATAAATCGCAGTTATATCGGCAGCAGTGACCTCCCCATCGCCAGTGATATCGGCGTTAAAACTGTAGGTGTTGCTGGTGCCTAACAGCACGTTGTAGATCTCGGTGATATCAGCAGCTGTGACCACTCCGTCGAGGTTTACATCACCAACGGGGAAGGTCACGATGCCATTCACGTTGTAGAAGGCACCATTTTCAAAAGTGAGGTTGGCGGTTTGTGGGTTACCGTGATTGCTGAAGATGATGCCAGTGGGGATGTCGTCGCCCACAGTGCCTCCGTCCCACTCCCAGATATCGAGACCGTTGTATAGTTTGCTTCCCACAAGGTTGCAGGCTTGCCCTGGCCAAGTGCCGCCCGTGTAGTTCTGGTTGCCCAGCTGAGCATTCCATGCCCAGCAATAAATGGTGCTAGTCCAAGTGGCTGGCGCGAAGAAGAACGCGTGCAGTTTTTGTGCATGACTTGAGCGTATCCTGTAGGTGCGTGTGATGGTATTCTTTACCTCACCATTGTGCAGCACACCAGCACGTAGTGTCGTGGTGTGGTTGAAAGTGAGTGTCACGCTGCCAGTAGCTCTTGGGCTAGATGCGGTAGGCGCTGTGCCATCGGTGGTATAGACGATGGTGGCGTTGGCGAACGAAGAGGTTACTGTCACCGTCACTTGGTCCATATACTCACCGCTTTCCTTATCCACGCTCAGCGTTGCCACACTGGGATCTACAGGCTCCTGCTCGGTGATGGTGCGGTTATACACACCATCGATATAGTAGCCGTGGTTGACAAAGGTCAAGTTAGAGGTCTGGTTGCTGCCGCTTTGGCTGAAGATGAGCCCTGTGGGCATATTGTTGGCGGGGTATTCTCCGTCATAGGTCCACTTGAAGATGAGTCGTGTGCCGTCTTCGGTCTTGCCCATGAGTTTGGCGTTCTGGCCTGGCCAGCTGCCACCAGTAAAGTTGGTGCTGCTGTTCCACACCCACAGAGTAATAAATGTGTTGGATGTCGATGTCTCATAGAAGACGCTAAGCTCGTCATCTCTAATGGTGGGGGTATATACTTCCAGGTCGTCGATGTCAATACCGCCACCACTGCTGCTGCCCCCGCTCACGTACACGGTGTTAGGGTCGCCCTCTTCCTCGGTGCCGTCGTAATCGAGCAGGGTAGGGGTCACCTTATTGGTAGTATAGAGGAATGGTCCGTCCTCACCTATCTTTCCAGGACCGTTGAGCACATAGATGCGCATATTGCCTTTGCCGCTGAACGAAGGTGTGGTGAGGGTGCCATTGGTCACGGTGATGGTGGTGCCGGTGATGACGTCGGTGTAGGTGCCGTTGAGGACGCCAGTGAAAGTTGCACTGGCATTGAGGGCAATGAGTGCATAGCTGTCGATGTCGCCATTGGTATATCGGCGCTTGAAGGCATAGCCACCGCTCGACGAGCATCCACTCTTGGTGTATTGTCCTTTGCGCAATGCGGGCACAGCGGCGCGTATCTTGTTAAGGCGCTGCATGTGCTTCACCAGTGGATGGCTCAGTGTTGCTGCTACGTTGCCGTTAGCATTGGTATATTCTCCAAAGTCGGTTGCAGTGACGTCTCCCTTGAGGTATCCACCATAGTAAGCGCGCCCGCTGTTCTTAAGGGAAATGTTGGTGCCCTCATCTATGCGCATGCCCTTGCGAAACTCAATCTCTCCACCCTGGAAGAGGCATGGGATGCCGCGCATGGTGAACATCAGCGAGAGGTTCTCGGCCCACTGGTCGGTGCCGCCGTTGAAGCGATTGAAACTGTCGGGGCCGTAGTCGTGGCTCTCTACGTAGTTGACGTTGAAGGTGGCG
>JAEEGL010071843.1_pt1 | contig 39097 bp, 28 predicted proteins | sample 9134231 | NCBI WGS metagenome assembly JAEEGL01 (sample SAMN16246548, study PRJNA631951) | gut metagenome | biome: gut microbiome; feature: rumen; material: fiber-attached | host: Bos | place: Iran: Karaj | collected 2018-10 | reverse complement strand
TATGCTACTTTTAATAATTGTGAAAGTCTTAATACTGTCATCCTGCCTGATGGTTTGATCAGAATTGAGAATAATGCATTCAGATATTGTTCAGCTCTTGAGCTCATTACTATTCCGTCCGGCATTACAAATCTCGGTTCTACAGCTTTCTTCGGTTGCTTTAAGTTGTCTGATGTCTATCTGTATGCAGATCCCGCAAATCTCGAATGGTATGGAGATGATGATTCCTTCATGAGAGATCATGGAACACTTTGTCATGTCTATGCTGACAAGCGTGACGAATTCAAAGATAAGTTCACTGACGTTAATGTTGATTTTATCCCTGACCTTATCGGAATGAACGCAGGCGTTGTTCTCGCAGGTCATTCTCTGACTCTGGACGGTGCCGTCGGTGTCAACTTCTTTATGGAATTAAGTGACGAAGTGCTCAGCGCTGATAATCCTTATATGCTCTTCACACTGCCTAACGGCACTACACAGAAAGTATATGTTAAGACAGATGCTGATTTCTCCGGTATGGCAATACCCGGAAAGGATTTCTACGTCTTCCAGTGCAGGGTATCAGCCAAGCAGATGACTGATGAGATAACAGCTCAGATCTATCTTAATGATAATGTTCCTGTTGAAGGCACATACACATATTCTGTAAGAGATTATGCTAATTACATCATTAATCATCCTTCTTCATATAAAGAGGAAGTCGTAACTCTTGTTAAGAAGATGCTCAATTACGGTGCATATTCACAGCAGTACTTTAATTACAATACTGATAACCTTGCCAATACGTTGCTGACCAATAACGATAAGAGGGTGAATGATATTCCGACTGATGTCCTTAACGGATATAAATATATGGGCAACACCATGATCGGAAATACCTCAATTAGATTTGCCAGCGTTAATATCGAGCTTGAATCTGAGATCGTTTTGAATCTCTATTTCGAGAACGTACCTGACGGTGTAGTCTTCAAGCTTGACGGAACAGATGTATTAACCCCTACGAAGTCCGGTAATTATACTGTAGTATCAATAAAGAATATCTCGGCAAAGAATCTTACCAAGTTCTATTCTGTTGTCCTTTACTCCGGCGAAGAAGCTTTGGGTTATGTATCGTATTCTCCGATGAATTATTGTTATAATGTCGTTACAAGAGAAACAACACAGACCAGAACAGAAGAACTGAAGACGCTCATTAAGACACTGTACTGGTTCTACGATGCAGCTAAATGGCTTTAATCAGAGAGGGAAGACAGTTATGGAAAACAAAGAAATGTACGAGATGATTATTCTTGACGTAATTACTTTCGATAACGATGATATCATTACTGAAAGTAACGGACTTCCCGGCGAAGATCCCGCACAGTCTTAATTAGGTTTTTTGATTCGTACTCAAGGCCTCCGTCCGGATATCCGGGCGGAGGTCTTTGTGTTTTACGGAGGAGCTGTTACGACAGATTCGTGCTTATATGCAAATTCATCACAAAAGCCGAAAACTATGAAATTAGTACTGTAAAGGATGTCTCAACAAACACTTTGAGACATCCTTTTTATACTGAAAACCGGATTAAGTTCCAATATGTAAAATTGTTGCGTATTGATTCAAATGATATCTTTGATACGATTAATAAGACAGTTCTATGAAGATAAACGGGTTTGATGAAAAAGACATTTATTACAGTTCTTGCATTTGTTATTGCGGCAGCAGTGCCGTTCGTAACAGGCTGTGAAGACAAGACTGCTCAAACATCCCTTCAGGAAACAACTCAAACAACCGAATCAGAGCCTGAGAGGGCAGACATTTCATATGATGATCTTATACATATTCTTTATGATTCAATGGGTGATGAATTCTTCTACTGGGAATATGTCGATTTTCACAAGGATGATATAGAACAGCAGCAAAAGAAATTCGATAATGCTGAAAACAGGGAGCAAGGCATCATAAGGATCCAGGAGATAGGTGAGGATCTTGGAGATGACAGATATTGTTCTTTTACATTGATCGAATATGATATGTCCTCTGAAACATATCGGAATATGTATGTCGGAGATGAGATCAAGGTACATGCAAGAGGTGAGAGCTATGATCCCGGATACGGCAAAGGTAAGTATTCAACAGATTATGAATATGTGGTCACTGCAATTTACGGGCAATATGTATTATGCCTTTATGACGTGAAGGGATACAGTTCGACTTCAAGTTCGCCGTTTTTCACTGATGCGGGAAATGCAGTGTTTTATGTGTTTTCATATCTTGCGAACGGTGGATCTCCGGATGATCCGCTGCCGGCAGAGGTTGATCCGGCATATGAACCGGAACGGATATTTTATAGATATATTGATAATCCGGATCAGGCTGTTCAGGATATAGAATCAGCATATGTTTCAGCAGATCATTGATTGCTAGAAATCAAGTATGTGTTTTGTTCTCACCCTAAAAAGATTACAAACTTGTGACATTTCGGCGCTTTGCCTGATTTTTCATTGATTTTTTAGGTATTTTGAACGGTTTCGATGTTAAAATTAACATATCTATGCGCAAGGCCTGTTTCTTTGCGAAAACGAAAAAGAGGAAAATGTATTGTACAACAGAGCTATAAAACTTGTATCCGCTGTTATATCTGCCGGTATTGCCGTCGGTTCTATCAGTGCGCATGAATGCGGATCTGTTAAAGAAGTTGCACTTCAGAGCCCCAATCTGTTTGCGGGAGGCTCTTCGTTTAATATTTTCGAAGATGATTATGAAGAAGAGAATATAGAAGCTATAGAGACTGCGTTCATGCCGGTAAGTTACGGCAATGCCAGGATCGACATAAATGATTATACGTTTGTTGCCATGACATCTTATTCTGATGTTGCAAGTGAATTCGGCAACAACCCTGCTGATCCTATCACTTATGACGGTGGTACATACTGGCTCAACAGCGATGTAATCGTTATAGCTGCTAATGACAATAAAGATAATTACGTTGAGCAGAAACTTGAGACAAAGCCTGATGGCGGTGAAGATGAAGAGGAAGCTTCTGATGAGGAATCACAGGAGGATTCTGAGATCAAGAATCTTTTGATAGGTGATACCGTTGTAAGGATCTCGTATACAAATGTATGGTCTCTTGTAAAGCTTTCAAACGGAACACATGGTTACGTAAGGAATTCTACGCTGTCTGATACGGAGATCACTCCTGTGCCGACAGCAACTCCTACCCCTACGGATACACCGACTCCCACACCCAAGCCTGCTTCAAGGAATACAAATACTCCTACTCCAAAGCCTAAGGCTACGGCTACTCCGGTACCAAAGTCAGACGACAGTGACAGCGGTTCTTCGGGCAGCAGTGATTATAATGAGACTGAAGTATCCAAGACTGTGTATGCCAGCTGTGCTCTTAATACCAGATCCGGTCCGGGCATCTCATATTCGTTGCTCTCCACATTATCTGTAGGAACTGCTATTTCTGTAGTTGCCGAGACAGATAACGGCTGGTATAGATCATCTTCCGGCTTCTACGTTAAAGCTAGCCTTTGTCTTGATAATGAGCCGTCACCTACTCCGACACCTGAACCAAGCAGTTCCGGCGGTTCGTCAATGGGTGATACTTCTACTGACTTTGCCACATTCGTAAAGAGCTTTATCGGATGCAAATATGTATCAGGCGGAGCTTCTCCGAGCGGATTTGACTGTTCAGGCTTCGTTATGTATTGCTACAAGACATATTACGGTATAAATCTGCCTCACGGTGCTACGAGCCAGTCTTATGAGGGATATGAAGTCGATCCCGACGATATCCAGGTCGGCGACATCATCTGCTTCGACCGTAACGGCGACGGCACCATGGAACACTCTGCACTCTATGTCGGTAATGATACCTACGTTCATGCACAGTCTTCGAAAACAGGCGTAGTTGCTTCGACATACTCCTCGGCAAAGAATATCGCGCACATCAGAAGAGTGCGTTGATCAAGCTGTAAAATCTAAAGGATCTATCCTTCTATCAGGCCTGTGATCGTTTCGGTCAAAACCTTGATATCCGTGGCAAAATCTGAAAGCGAACGGCATTCGTTGGCCTGATGACACTGATCCTCCATCCAGGGTGTCTGTATACCGAAAGCTATAGTATTAGGCATATGTCTTGCATATGTGCCGCCGCCTATTGCAATCGGTTCGGTATATTGAGTCAGATACTCGGGCTTAAATCCTGAATAGAAAGGCATGTTCTCTTTCCAGATGTCTGTAAGAAGTGCTATCTCAGGCTGATCTTTTGTCTTATAGACTGAATCCATCTGGTTTGTAACTTCGCAAGAGAGACCGTAATCTGCCGCTTTCATGGCCATAAATGATGTGATCGCGTTCATGCTGTAACTGACAGGGCATCTTATGTCGATTATTAGAGATTCGCCTGTTGTACCGCATTTAAGTATCGAAGGATTGGCCGTCACGCTTCCTGATTCGTCATTAATATCGCATCCGGTATATTCAGAAGACGCTTTATTTACTAATTCTTTGGCGATAAAGCTCATAAGAGGTGACGAGGAATAGTCAACGCCGTCTTTGTCCAGTGTTTTGATCAGCTCGAAAATGGCATTTATGCCGAGATCCGGTTTTGATGCATGAGCTGTCTTGCCTTTGACATCGTATGTGACACCGTCTATAACGCAGGAAGCTGAAGCCGGTACCATGTTTGCTGCAGAGCCTGCCGAAGCCTCTATTACAGAAGGCGAGTCGGTATATATCTTGATATTCATAATGCCTTTCTCGGCATATATAACGGGATACTCCGCGTCGGGAGTGATCGCGAACGAAGGGATCTCGCCTTTGGCGGCATAGGTCTCAACACAGGAGCATGTGCGTTCCTCGTCAGTTCCGAGTATAAGCCTGACGCGCTTTTTAAAGCTGTATCCGCTCTTTATAAGTCTGGTTAATGCAATAAAACCGGCGGCTGCAGGTCCTTTGTCGTCGACTATGCCTCTGCCGTATAAGATCCCGTCCTTAAGTGTGAGAGTAAAAGGATCTGTATTCCAGCCGTCACCGGAAGGAACAACATCAAGGTGGCAGACTATGCCGATCAGTTCAGCGTTTTCGGGACCTGTCTCGCACCATCCGACCCTGTTGTCGATGATGCCTGTGCGCATTCCGTAAGACGAAGCTTTCTCAAGAAAGAATCTCAAAGCCTCAAACGGCTTCTGACCATAGGGAAGAGTACCTGATACAGGTTCTTCAAAGGGGGATGAACCCGTGCTTTCAATGGAGATAAGTGTGCTTAGAAATTCAAATTCTTCCTGTGAGAGTATAGAACTATCCATTTACGCCTCCGAAAAATGACATTGATATTTAGAATCTTATCACAATCCCAATACATGAAATCCATAATCATGATATCTTTTTACATTATATAGATATAAGATTTCGGTTGGATTATCACTATATGCAAATAGCGGAAAACCGCCTTTGTTGAACTAATCTGTCAAAACGTCTATAATTAATCAGATATTTATAAAGGGAGCTCTTTTATGGATCCTAATGAGTTTGATACGACCGAGAGCTACATAAACATCAAGGACCTGTTTTATGTAGCCCTTAAGAAGTTGTGGATTATATTGATAGCAGGTGCCATATTCGGATGTGCACTGTTTTCTTTTAAATTCTTTCAGAGGACTCAGACCGTTAACGTTCTCGATGTTTCAGAGAAGATGAACGACAAGGAGACTGACGTTCAGTTTGAACTCCGCAAACAGAACGTTGACAGAGCTCAGGATATTTATAATGCCCTTGAGACTGTTAAGGTCCAGATAGCTTATCAGAGAGAATATGTCAATGATTCCCTTTATATGCAGATCGATTCCGAGAATGAGTATGAAGCAACCGCTCAGATCCTTCTCACATTAAGCAAATCGGATTCGGCAGGTATGGATCTTGCGCTGTTCGGTGCTTATGAACAGGATATCAGATCCTGCAATTTCCTTAATGAATATGTCGAGAAGAAGAATTATAAGATGGACTATGTCCAGGAGCTTATTACTTTCAGCAGCAGAGCTGCAGATGAATCAGTTATTATCCTTGACGGAAATGCTGCAAAGACTGGCTCTTTGTATATCAGAGTCTACGGACCTACTGAAGAGTTTACAGAAGAGATTACAGATCTCATCATTAAAGAGGTCGAGAGAAAATATGCAGACCTTAACAGGGATATTGCTCCTCATACGATTAAGGTCGTCGGTGTTCAGAACATCTGTAAAGTTGACTGGAATACCAGAGATACCCAGGTTGCCCAGATCGCAAAGCTCGAATCTTTGCAGAAACAGGTCGCAAGCTATACTGATTCTCTTGATTCGGTAGCAGTAAAGATCGGACTTGAAGACGGCGAGGCTATCCTCAATTATTACGATGCAGTCAAGAAGGCTGAAGCCGAGGGTGTTCCGCTTGTTTATTCAACTACAAAGGTCAGTCTTAAGAGCATGCTCAAGCCTGCTATTAAGCTCGGTGTGATAGGTTTCTGTTTAGGAGCATTCCTATTGCTTGTTCTTATTGTATTAAAGTATATTTTCGGCAAGAAGTTTACATCACAGGCCCAGTTCTTCGGTATGTTCACCGATATTCGCAAGATAGGTGTACTTAATCCTTCAGGAAAGCGTTCTAAATATGATATTGCCCTTGATATCAGAAGCGAGAACGATTCCGGAATGAGTGCCGAGAACAACAGGAAGATGATCTGTGCCAATTACAACAACCTTACCAAAGATAAGAAGATCCTTATCACAGGTACCGGTGACCGCAAAGCTACCGAAGAAGCTGTTAAGGCAATCGGGCTTAAGGGTGATTTTAAGCATAATATCTTCGGCAATCCGGATATCCTTAATTCTGTTCCTGATTATGACGGAGTGGTCATCATCGAACAGCGTGGCCGTTCTTTATTTAAGGATGTTTCAAACGAGGTACAACTTATCAGAAACGGCGGTGCCGAGGTTATCGGAGCGATAATCATTTAATTGTGCTTACTTAGGTTCTTTAGAGAGGTTTTGGGTATTGTCTGACAATTCAAAAAACAGGAATACTATAAGTATTCATTGGTTTTGCAGAGCGGTAATTATGGCTGCTCTGGATTTTATCCTGATGGCTTTGAGCTTTGCTGCTGCTATCCTAATCAGATTTGACTTCAGGTTTTCTCAGGTATCACAGCAGTATATTAATAATGCGCTCATTGTAATCCCTGTCTGTGCTGTGCTTATAATATGCTTTTTCGGCATTTTCAAGATGTATCACAGCATATGGCGATTCGCTTCGTTCTCTGAATTGACGAATATAATCAAAGCCTGGATATGCTTCACGTTAGTTGTTGTTGCGTTCCTTGTCATAGAGGAAGCTATTTTCCATGTAAGGATCCTTCCGTTGTCTATCTGGGTTATGGGTATAGTTTTCGGATTTATTTCCACTACGGCATTAAGATTCGGATTCAGATTCCTGATATTCATGAACAAAGACAGGACTGTTGATAAGAACAGCTCGAATATCATGATCATCGGTGCCGGTTCATGCGGTAAAGACGTAATCCACGAGATCGTAATGAGCAAGCATGTAAACGCAAAAGTCTGCTGTGCTATTGACGATAATCCTATAAAGATCGGAAGAGAGATAGACGGAGTTCCGATCGTAGGCAGCAGGTATGATATCCCGATCGTTGCCCAGAAATACAAGATCGATGAGATAATCTTTGCCATCCCTGATGCCAAGGGAACAGACAGAAAGCAGATCCTTGATATATGTTCTTCCACAGGCTGCAAGGTCAGGATCATTCCGGGAATCTATCAGATGATCGACGGTACTGTTACTGTCAGTTCATTAAGAAATGTCCAGATCGAAGACCTTCTCGGAAGAGATACGGTTAAAGCGAATGTCGACAGCATCAGAAAGTATATTACCGGCAAGACCGTAATGGTTACGGGAGGCGGCGGATCCATCGGATCCGAACTTTGCAGACAGATCGCCATGGCTAAGCCAAAGCTGCTTATCATTTTCGATATCTATGAGAATAATGCCTTCTGGATCGAGAAGGAATTAAGAGAAAAATACGGCGACAGCCTTAACGTTATCGCCCTTATCGGTTCTGTCAGAAATACAAACAGAGTCAACTGGGTATTGGAAAAATATCATCCCGAGATCATTTTCCATGCGGCTGCGCATAAGCATGTTCCGCTCATGGAGGGTTCTCCTAATGAAGCGATCAAGAACAATGTCGGCGGTACTTATAAGATGACCCAGGCAGCAATAAAATACGGTGTTCAGCGCTTTGTTCTGATCTCCACAGATAAGGCTGTCAATCCGACAAATATCATGGGTGCATCCAAGAGGATCTGTGAGATGGTCATTCAGATGATGGACAGAAAAGCCCAGAAGATGTATGACAATGGCGATATCAAGGTCAGGACCACATTCTCTGCCGTAAGATTCGGCAACGTTATCGGTTCGAACGGTTCTGTTCTTAAGATCTTTGAGAAGCAGATCGCATCAGGCGGACCTGTTACCGTTACCGATAAGAACATCATACGTTACTTCATGACTATCCCTGAAGCCGTTGTACTCGTTATGGAATCCGGTGCATATGCAAGAGGCGGTGAGATATTCGTACTTAACATGGGCAGTCCGGTTAAGATCGACGATGTCGCAAGGAAGATGATCCGTCTTTCTGGTCTGGTTCCTGACGTTGACATTAAAGTCGTTTATACCGGCTTAAGACCGGGCGAGAAGATGTATGAGGAATGCCTCATGGATGAGGAAGGCTTAAGAGAGACAGAAGAGAATAAGGATATTTCCATTGCCCAGCCGATCCCAATGAACGACGAGGAATTCTCAAAGCAGCTCGATGCTATTAATGAAGCTGCAAAGAACGAGAGTCCTGAGATCAAGCATCTTGTGGCTAAGATCGTAAAGACATATCATCCTTCAGAAGAGAAATAACCGTATGTTCGCTTCTGATGTTTCCGTTTGCAAATGACATTATAGGGCTTTAAAGATGCAGGATCAGAAGCGCTTAAATCCCCGCAGATGGTTTATCCTTCCCAAATGGGAGGATCTTCCTTCAGATATCAGGACTGATGCCGTAAGGCCTTATTATGACGCTTTGAGCAGGCATAAAGCAGGATTGTTCTTTAAGCGTGTTTTCGATATTTTCGCTTCGCTCATACTTATCATCCTTCTCGGAATTCCGATGCTGATCATAGCAGTTATGATCAAGTGTGATTCAAAAGGTCCTGTGTTCTTCAGGCAGGAAAGAGTGGCTGCTTACGGGGTAAAGTTCAGGATCCATAAGTTCAGGACCATGGTCAACAATGCCGAAAAACAGGGAACTTCCGTGACAGTCGATAATGATGTCAGGATCACGAAGGCAGGTGCCAAACTGCGCGATCACAGACTCGATGAATTTCCTCAGCTGTTTGATGTTCTTGCCGGTAATATGAGCTTTGTAGGCACACGCCCCGAGGTCGTTAAATATGTCGACAGATATACGGATGAGATGATGGCTACTTTGCTGATGCCTGCAGGGATCACTTCGATCGCGAGCATTGAATATAAGGATGAGGCTGCCCTTCTCGAAAAAGCAGAAGATGCTGACGAAGTCTATGTTAAAGATATCCTTCCGGCAAAAATGGAATACAATCTCAAGTCCGTCAAGGAATTCAGTTTCTTCAAAGATATCGGGATACTCTTTAAGACTGTCGGTGCTGTATTCGGTTAAGTTACAGTACTGTTGAAATCTGATAAATATCTCTTTTTTTTGACTTAATATTACTGTTTTTTTCATTTAACAATTAGTTAATTGTTTGGTATTTAGTGACTAACAATCTCTATCTATAATCAGACTATCGGAATCTGATTTTCTGGAGATCGTAATGAAGATCTGCGCTTTCATCGGAGATATGTACAGGGACTACTCCGCGTCCATTATCAAAAGTATCGATGCCTATGCTAAAGAACACGGTCATAGGGTGGATATTTTCGGCAATTGTTCCGTTCCGAGTAACAATCCTCTCCACATAATCGGCTATAAGAGCATCTTATCACTGCCGTCTGTTCACGATTACGACGGAGTCATAATGTGCTCAGATACTCTTGACCAGTCCGGCATGGTGCATTCCCTTGTTGAAGATCTTCTGAACGATCCTGATGCTCCTCCGGTCGTAAGTGTAAGAGCAGAGATAAACGGTTTCTTTAACGTCGTTCCCAATAACCGTGTGATAATGCACGAGATCGCTCAATATGTCATCTCAAAGTGTAAGACAGGTGACATCGGTTTTGTTACCGGAAGAGACGAACTTGTTGATTCGGCCGAAAGAAGAGCAGGTTTTGAAGATGCCATGCGTGAAGCCGGTTATAAAATATCTGATGATATGATATTTCACGGAAATTACTGGATCAATCAAGGCCCCGAGACTGCCGATTTCTTTATTAAAGAGGACGGCACGCTTCCTGAAGCGATAATCTGTTCCAACGATTATATGGCTGTAGCCCTCATGGATGAACTGATCCAGCGGGGTTATTCGATACCTGAAGATACCATGATCAGCGGTATCGACAATATCGTAGAAGCATCTGATCACATTCCGTCATTAACGACTATTGAAATCTCAGAAGAGACCTTGGCTAATGCTGCGATGGATACTCTCGAAAAGCTTTACAACAAAGAGAATCCTGACATCCTGATAAGCGTTCCCGGCACTATCGTTTTAAGAGAGAGCACAGGTGATGAAGACGAGGGAAGAGATGTTTATAAGGCACTCCGTGACCTTAAGCTTTCCAAGTCCAATTCCATCGATGCAATGAGACAGTATGTTATCCTGAGTGCTCTTTTCGACGGTGCAATAACAAGAGAAAGTGCGCTGCAGGTAACTCTCGAGCAGTTAAAAGAGGTTCCGAGTGTCAAAGAATGCTACCTCTTCAGATACGGCGAAAATGACAGGAAACTTGCCGGCTATCTTAACAATGAAGGACAGATCATTAAAGATCCGGTATTCTTCCCGAATAATCAGCTTCTTCCTGAGGATATCAAGAGTGAAGATAACGGAGTTTTTATATTCCTGCCGATCTCTTACCGCAACGAAGTCTACGGTTATGCTCTGCTGATCGTCGACACAGACGAACCCGGTTTTATCAACGAGAACATTGAATATATCTTTATGCAGGTAGGTCAGGTCGTCAACAAACTTGAACTCTATCAGAAATACTTCGGTATTGCTGACATAATGGATCTTTACACAAAGGATTCACTTACGGGACTTCTTAACCGCAGGGGTTTTGAGAAGAAGATCACAGAGCTTTTCGATAAGGATATGAAGAAACTCTATAATCTGGCACTGGTATCTGTTGATATGGACGGTCTCAAATATATCAACGATACATTCGGTCACAATACCGGTGACGAAGCGATAAAAGAAACATCTAAATGCATCTATAACGCTCTGAATTCCGGCGAGATCGTGGCACGGATGGGCGGCGACGAATTCGAAGCAGTCCTTATCCTCAATGATGTCGGCCGTGTCGGACAGTTTATCAGAAAAGTCAGAAATAATCTTAAAGAAATCAATTCATCAGGCAAATACAAATTCGAATTAAGCGCCAGCATCGGCACGTGTGAGCTGACCGAATGGCCTGAACTTATGGATTGCATGAGCAAAGCCGATAAAGCCATGTATCTTGAAAAGAAAGCTAAGAAAAAGAACCGCTGAGTTCTTACATTTTCCTCCCTCTAAAAACCGCCTCGAAAGAGGCGGTTTTAAAATGACATGCCCGAAAACGCCGAAACTACGGCAAAACCATGGGCGCCCGCCGTAGTTTTAGCCCGACTTTTGCCAGGGAACCCTCGAACCTACGGCAAACATCCGGCAGTGCCGTAGGTTTTACCATATGTTTGGCATAAAAACGCCCCGAACCTACGGCAAACATACGGCGGTGCCGTAGGTTTTACCATATGTTTGGCTTAAAAACGCCTCGAACCTACGGCAAACATACGGCGGTGCCGTAGGTTTTACCGGATGTTTTGCTGTAAGTTCGATATAAAGTAAAAAAAGACTGGGAAATCTTATAAGCAAACACATTATGTCTCAAAGATAATTTATAAGCTATAACGCACTTTCACCAAAAGCTGTAACGAAGCCGTAATTTATATTATTTATATTATTTTAAACAAAAATGGTAAAATATAGCCTGTGGTACTTTGGACAGTGCCCGATTTTGATTATTACTTTGAATTATTCGGGGGAATAAGTAGTGTACAAAAGAAATGCACAGGGATGGTCAAAGCACATAGACTTTATGTTGCTTGATATCATCGTGCTTCAGCTTTCTTATATTCTTGCTTTCTATCTTCGTCTTCATGAATGGGCCTATTCCATGCATGAATACAAAAACCTCGGTATATTGCTCTTCTTGGCTGACATCGTCGTTATTATCGTTAATAATTCGCTTCACGATGTAATCAAGAGAGGTTACTTAAGAGAGATATTCGAGTTTGCAAAGCATATCGTTTATGTTCTTGTGATCGTCCTGATCTATTTCTTCTCATCACAGTCAGGTGACTTCTATTCAAGATATATCCTCGGTTTTACGTTTGTCTTTTATGCTCTTGCAGGTTATTGTGTCAGGATCGTATGGAAGTGGATCTTAAGACATGCAAGACTCAGAAGAGTCCACAACAATATGCTCGTTGTTGTGTCTGAAGCAAATGCAGATGCAATTCTTTCACGTTTGCTCAGTGATAAGCAGGCCGGCTATTCGATTGTAGGTGTAGTTATCGTTGAGTCGACGAACCTTAAGAGCGTTCGCGGTGTGCCGGTCGTATCCGACATGAAGAATGCGGCCCAGTATATTGCCAAGGAGTGGGTCGATTCCGTATATATCGATGCTCCTATCAATGACAAAAAGGTCGTTAAGCTCATGGATTCCTGTGCGATCATGGCTGTTCCGACACATTATCATGTGCCTTATATGACAAGAGCGGGCGTAAAGAGATTCTCCGAAAAGATTGGCGGAACGACAGTTCTTACAACAGCTATTAACTATGCAACTCCTGTTCAGACACTTCTTAAGAGGATCTTCGATATTTTTGCAGGAATCGTCGGAAGTATTGCTGCATTGATCATAATGGCAATTGTAGGTCCTATCATAAAAGCTCAGTCTCCCGGACCTATTCTTTTCAAGCAGGAAAGGATTGGTAAGAACGGCAAACACATCCATATCTATAAGATCCGTTCCATGAGAATGGATGCCGAGGATCTTAAGCAGGAACTCATGGAGCAGAACCGTGTCAAGGACGGCATGATGTTCAAGATGGACTTCGACCCGAGGATCATCGGCAACAAGGTGCTTCCTGACGGGACAAAGAAGACCGGTATCGGCGAGTTTATCAGAAAGACCAGCCTTGATGAGTTCCCTCAGTTCTTTAATGTGCTCATGGGTGAGATGTCTACTGTAGGAACAAGACCTCCTACGATCGACGAATATGAGAAATATCATTTCCATCACCGTGCGAGAATGGCTGTTAAACCTGGCATTACCGGCATGTGGCAGGTCAGCGGAAGAAGCGAGATCACTGACTTTGAAGAAGTCGTTAAGCTTGATACTGAATATATCGCCAACTGGAGTCTGACACTTGATCTTAAGATCCTGTTCAAGACGATAGGAGTTCTTTTCACAGGCAAAGGGGCTATGTGACATGTCAGAGCTTATGAAGTCAGAGTCTCCCAAAGATATTTTCATAATCGGTGCCAAATGCATCGGGCAATACGGCGGTTATGAGACTTTTCTTGATAAGCTTACCAAAGAGCACGAAAATGATCCTTCCGTAAAATATCATATCGTTACCAAGGCTAACGGTGACGGGTCGATGGACGAGACCAAGTTGTCATCTGTCAGTGATATTAATAAGAATGAAGACGGAAGTGTTTATTCGTTTGTTTACCATAATGCCGAAGTTGTAAAGCTCAAGGTCCCTCAGGTTGGCGCGGCACAGGCTATTATCTATGATGTAAATGCCTTTAAGTGGTGCCTGGGATACATTAAAGATCACAACATCCCTGACGCAGTTATATATGTTCTCGCATGCAGGATCGGACCTTTCTTTGCAAGCCTTGTAAAGAAAGCCCATAAACTCGGTGCAAAGGTATATGTCAATCCTGACGGACACGAATGGAAGAGGGCAAAGTGGTCAGGACCTGTCCGCAAGTACTGGAAGGAATCCGAGAGACTCATGGTTAAGAGTGCAGATCTTCTTGTCTGCGATTCGGTAAATATCGAAAAGTACATCAAGGAAGAGTACTCAAGCTTTGATCCGAAAACTACTTACATCGCATACGGCGCAGACCTTAAACGAAGTGTTTTATCTGATGACGATCCGAAGTTTACAAACTGGCTTTCAGATCACGGCCTTGCTGTGAACAGCTATTATATGTGCTGCGGAAGATTTGTGCCTGAGAACAGTTTTGAGATCATGATACGTGAATTCATGAGATCTCATTCAAAAAGAGATTTCGCGATCATCACTACTAAAAATGATTCGCTCCTTGAAGAGCTCGAGAACAAGCTCCACTGGAGATCTGATCCGCGAATCAAGTTCGTCGGCACGGTCTATGACAGCGAGTTATTGAAGAAGATCCGTGAGAACGCATACGGCAATTTCCACGGCCATACTGTGGGCGGTACGAATCCGAGCCTTCTGGAGGCTTTGGGAGCAACCGAGTTGAATCTTCTGATCGATGTCGGTTTTAACAGGGAAGTGGCAAAAGATTCAGCAATGTATTGGGGCGCTGCTGAAGGCGAGCTTGCTTCTGTTATCGATGAAGCGGATTCGATGAGCGAAGACTTACGTGCTGAATACGGAAGCAAGGCTAAAGAAAGGATCAGAAGTGCCTACAGCTGGGCATTTATCGGTTCGGAATACAGGGAGCTCTGGCTTAGATGAAGATACTGCATTATTCTCTCGGTTTTCCTCCGTACCGTTCAGGCGGTCTTACTAAGTTCTGCATGGATCTGATGAGAGAGCAGATAAAAGAAGGTCATGAAGTGTCACTTCTCTGGCCCGGTGAGATGAGCCTGTTTTCGAACACAGTTAAGATCAAAGCCGGCGGAAAGAACGATGGTATTAGCAGTTTTGAAGTCATTAACCCTCTGCCGGTTTCTTACGATGAGGGGATCAAGGATTTCGGTGAGTTTGTCAAAGAAGGCCAAAAGAACGTATATGATGAGTTTTTAGCTGAACTTAAGCCGGATGTTATCCATGTACACACTCTTATGGGACTTCATAAGAATCTTCTCGTCAGTGCGAAAGAGCAGGGAATAAGGCTTGTCTTTACGACACACGATTTTTTCCCTATCTGTCCTAAGGTTACTATGTACAGGAAGGGACAGATCTGCAGTTCAATCGAATCATGCGAAGAATGCGGTGTCTGCAATAACACGGCGTTGGGGTTAAAGAAGATACAGATACTTCAGTCTCCCGCATACCGTGCTTCCAAGGATTCCGCGCTTGTTAAGAAGATGAGAAAGCAGCACCGTGACGGTTATCTTGTTGAAGATACATCAAGAGATGAGAACGGTTCTGTAGGAACTCCTGCGGATTACAAAAATCTCAGAAATTTCTATTACAGCATGCTTTCCCTGATGGACATCATCCATTACAACAGCACTGTTACCAAAAAAGCATATGAGAAGTTTTTTAACTTTGAAAACAGCGTCATCATTCCGATCACCCATTCTGATATCTCAGATAACAGGCATACCAAAGAGTTTAACGGCGATAAGCTGCGCATAAGATATCTTGGCGCCCAGAGCAGTGCCAAGGGCTATCCTGTCCTTAAGGACGCTTTAGATAAGCTTTGGAAGGAAAGACAGGACTTCTGTCTTGATATTCATTTCGAGCCGCAGGAAAGATCTGAATACATGAATTCCCATGAACGTTACAGTTATTCTGAACTGGGCAGGATCTTTGAAGAGACTGATATCCTGATCGCACCGAGTATCTGGTATGAGACGTTCGGCTTTACTGTTCTCGAGGCCTTGAGCTTCGGTGTTCCGGTGATCATCAGCGATACCGTAGGTGCGAAGGACATCATGACCAAAGGCGCAGGGATCGTTATAGAGGACATAAACAGTGATAAGATCGCTGAAGCTTTGAAAACAGTAAATAAAGTAAAACTCACATCAATGAATGAAGTGATAGTGAAAGCACAGGATATCCTTACGATAAATAAGATGAACGAAGCTATTATCCGAAAATGTTATGAGGAGGCCTGAGAATGGCTCTGATCGATAAGGCGCTTAAGATAGCGGGAAAAGAAGGACTTGAACTGGATAAGCATATCAGCAAGGGATATGTTTATAAGTTATGCTTTAAATACGGCTTCATGATGATCCGCGGCAAGTTCTTTTCGATGGGAAAGAAGAATATCAGCAATTCCGTTTTCGTTGGCAAAAAGGTGAAAGCCATCGAAAAGCGTTATCTTACGATCGGCGCGAAAACCAAGCTTCACGACGGCGTTTATATCGATGCGCTTTCGACAGACGGTGTTAAGATCGGGGATCATGTCGTTATCGGAAGAAACACAAGGATCGAATCCACAGGCAGCCTGGAATTTGTCGGCAAGGGTGTTAAGATCGGCAACCGTACAACGTTCGGCAATGACTGCTTCTTTGGGGCAGCAGGCGGTATCGAGATCGGAGAAGATGTCGTTGCAGGTCAGTATATAAGGTTCCATTCGGAAAACCACAATTTTGACGATACTGAGGAATTGATAAAGAATCAGGGCGTTAGCCATAAGGGGATCAGGATCGGTAATAACTGCTGGATCGGATCCGGCGCAGTCTTCCTTGACGGAGCTGAGCTTGAAGACGGTTGTGTCGTCGGAGCTAATTCCGTCGTAACCAAGCATTTTCCGGCCAATTCCGTTATTGCCGGAGTGCCTGCAAAACTGATAAGAACAAGAGGAAACAATAAGTGAGCGAGAGTCAGAACAAGATAGATGTTGTAATATCCTGGGTGGACGGCAACGATCCTTTATGGAGATCTTCCAAGGCAGAGTGGGAGAAGAAGATAAAGGGGATCGAAGAATCCAATAACGGTGACCTGAGGTACCGTGACTGGGATAATCTCCAGTATATCTTCCGTGGAATAGAGACATTTATGCCATGGGTGAACAAGGTCCATTTTGTTACTTGGGGTCATCTGCCATCATGGCTTAACACTGACTGCGAAAAGCTCCATATCGTAAATCACAAGGACTATATTCCGGAAGAATATCTGCCCACGTTCAACTCGAATACGATTGACCTTAACTTCAACAGGATACCCGGTATTGCCGAGCAGTTCCTGTATTTTAACGATGACATGTTCGTTATCCAAAAGTCCGAACCTGAGGATTTCTTCGTTAACGGACTTCCCAGGGATATGGCAGTTATCTCGCCTTCGCCGGTATTCAGGGATGTTATCTGCAATATCGAGACCAATAACATCGGTATTATAAACGACTATTTTACAGTTAACGATATCAAGAAGAATAAGAAAAAATGGATCAACACAAAATACGGAAAGTTCATGTTAAGGACTATCGTATTTTCCAAGTTCAGTTCGATTTTGGGAATCTTTGAACCTCATGTTCCGTTCTCGCACCTCAAATCCACAATGGATGAGCTGTGGGATAAGGAATTTGAAGCATTGGATATTACATGCAAGAACAAGTTCAGATCCAAAGAGGACGTCAATGAATGGCTCTTCCGTCAATGGCAGCTCTTGACGGGAAAGTTCGAGCCCAGAAGATGGGATTTCGGACTTTATATGCGCGCTTCAGATCCGGACGGAGTAACAGCTCTCCTTACAAATCCCGGTCATACTCATCTTGTATGTATCAACGATTCAACTCTTGTTACTGACTACGAAGACAGCAAGAAGAGGATAAACAAAGCACTTAACGATCTCCTCCCGGACAAGTCAATGTTCGAGAAATAAGGTGAAAATGGAAAGCATAAAAGGAAAGGTCAGCATAATAATTCCGGTCTATAACGGCGAGAAATTCCTTGCCCGTTGTCTTGATTCGATTATCAGCCAGACTTATGAAGATATCGAGATAATCATTATAAATGACGGTTCTACTGACGGATCGTCTGTGATCTGCAAGGATTATTCTGACAAGTATGAGAACATCATGCTCATCGAAAAAGAGAACAGCGGTGTATCAGATACCAGGAACATAGGCCTGAATAAAGCCTCAGGTGAATTCATTGTTCTGGCTGACTGTGACGATTATGCAGAAAAAGAGTATGTTGAACATCTTGTATCCATAATGGATCCAGATATCGATATGGGGATCTGCGGCTGGGCAAAAGAGCGTGAGTCAGGCGAACTTGTCCAGAGATGTGAGATCATAAACGGAACATTTGACAAGGACAAGGCTCTTTCTTATCTTGTTTCGCTTAATTATGTTCAGGGCTATCCTTTTGGTAAGATATTCAGAACGGATATCATTAGAAAGAACGGTATAAAAAACGATAAGGACATAGCGCTTTTTGAAGATCTTCTTTTCAGCTGTGAATATGTTAATCACTGCGGAAAGGTGCGTATCGATACGAACTATTGTGATTATCATTACGTGCTTCACGATAACAGCACAAGGAATTCTTCGATATTATCAGATAAGTTCAATCCTAAATGGATATCAGAGATTACGGTCCTGGAGAAGATATTGGCTGTTACAGGCAGCTCAAAAGCTGCAAGAAAGAGGGTCAGGGCAAGGATATCGCTGTCGTCGGCTTTTTATATCAACCGCATGTTTGACTGCAGATATGAGGATGCCGCCCTTATGAAGGAACTCAAGAAGAAAGTCGGGAAGAATATCTTTCAGGTATTGTTCTCGTCTGAAGGGGATATAAAGTGGAAAATGCAGGCTCTTTTGTGTTCCATATCTCCAAAGATGGAATACAGGCTGAAAACAAAGGTATAATAGGCAGTGGAAAGATAACGGTATGATGATAATTATTCGTAAACGTTGGCTGTCAGCCACCATATTACCGATAGTTTTATTCTATCTGTTCGAATTCAGGTTTTTCTACCTGATACCGTTGCCGACTGTCCTTGTTGCCGGTACCACGAATAAGAACCTTCTTGCGGTATTCTCGCTCGTTGCAATCCTATATTTTCTTTTGAGGACCAAGAAGATAAGTTTCGGATACTTCGGATATACTTTCTCGCTGATCTTTATCACGATTGCAGCATCTACTTTGCTGTCATCCTTTGAATTCGGATTTAAGACCACTCAGGTTTTGTGGGGCATTATTCCTTATCTGATCCTTTTATTGTATTTTCCTGGAAAGAAGTATCTTTCAGACGAAGATATCAGAGAGCAGTTCATAGTTATCGGTGAATTGTGCACCCTCTTGATCGCGGCTCTTTTCCTTTTCCAGTATGTGCAGTACAAGAACCATCACACACTGTTCCTCAATCTTCCGAACATGATCCCGGATCACTACTACTGGCATCCTGAAGACGGTCTGAGGATCAGGAACACTTTTGACGGATTCTTCAGAGTATTCTCTTTGATTATCGCCGACAGGATCTTTGCGAAAAAGTTCAAAAAGTGTACTCTGGATGTTTTCTCGCTTATATCGATGCTCCTTGTTATCCTAATCATCGACAGATCAAGATCTTATCTTGTTATCGTTATGCTCTCCGCTATAGCGATGCTGATCTACCGTGCAAAGAGAAAGACAACAAAAGCGCTTTTCCTCTTAGGTTCAGTTACACTGATCGCCGGTGTTGCTGTTATATCCAATAAGCTTTCATCGATCTTCTCTTCGATCTCGGATAATACAGGTTCCTGGTTTGCGAGAGTAGAAGGTGTTGTTCATTTTACTAAGATCGGCTTGGAGCACTTTTTCTTAGGTATCGGTATGGCTGATCCGGAAGCTATTGCGTCAGTTGAGAAATATGTAAGAGGTCCGGAAGGCATCTTTTATGCTGATGATGTAGGTATTGTCGGAGTGTTTGCTCTTACGGGTGTAATAGGACTTGTTTTGTATCTGCTGTTTATTGCGAAGGTATTTAAGTGTTTCAGAAATGCGGATAGGAATAAGGCATTGCTCTTCGGCTTGTTTATCTGCCTTATCTTATCTTCTGTGCTTTCATCTTATTTCGACAGATCCAGAATAACTGCATTGGTTCTCACAGCTGTCTTCTGTGAGATCAACTGCAGTAAGAGGCCCAAAGTTCATGAACTCGATTATATTGACAGATTATAAGAGCATCGGTCGTATCCTGGATATGTGCGTCATATTCAAGAGCAGGATCAACGAAAAGCTTGCTTATATCATTGTCGACAACAGTGCCGAAGAATACGATAAAAAGTATCTCGTTCAGAACGGGATCGCTTTTGATGAGAGCAAATTTGACGGAAAGAAAGTCTATTCTTTTACCCGTAATGACATAGATTATGTTCTCATAGATAATGACGGCAATAAGGGCTATGCGATAGGCAACAATGTCGGCGCTGCTTATGCCCGTGAGTTTTATAAAAGCGATTATTATATATTCTCGAATAACGATCTTGATTTCCCGGATCCTATAGATCTTGATCTTATCAGCAAGACATTCAGAGAACACCCTGACGTAGGCATCATAGGCCCCGATATCCTGTATCACGGAGATTCCAGACAGAACCCCAGAAAGTTCATGGGGATCGGCTCTCAGATGATCCTCGGCGATTTCAATTCCAGATGGTTTCACTGTAAGTTTAATGACAAGCTCAACTGCCTTGACGCGGATGCAAAAGAGGGGAAGACCGACTGGGTTCATGGTTGCTTTATCATAGTATCGGCTTCAAAGTTCCACGAGATAGGCGGTTTTGATGAGAATACATTCCTTTATGCCGAAGAGAAGATCATAAGCAGAAGGATGCTTGCAAAAGGTTATACCGCATATTATCTTCCGTCAGTTAAGGTTATTCATAATCATTCAGGAGTTGATAACTACAGGCTCCGCAAGGTCCTGCATAAATCCATGAAGTACTACTACAGGACATATGAAAAGACGAATTTCTTTTTGCTCGGGCTGTCTGACATAGCATTCTATATAACCGAATTCGGTTATTATCTTTATCACGATCTTCTGAAGGTGAAGATCCTTAAGAAGGGCTGACCGATGGGAAAGAGATCATTAAAGGTCAATGCGATATTAAACGTGATCAAGGAAGCGGTAAATATACTGTTTCCTATCATTACTTTCCCTTATGTCTCAACTACATTGGGAACATTCGGTTACGGTAAATATACTTACAGCGCTTATATCGTCAGCTATATAACTTATATTGCCGCAGCAGGCATTCTAAGATATGCGGTCAGGGAATGTGCCGTCGTAAGAGATAATAAGAAAAAGGTTGAAGAACTCGTAAATGAGATATATACGATAAACATCTTCACGACTATAATCGCTTTTGCGATCCTGGCGGTCCTGCTCATCTTCTGGCCAAAGCTTCATCCTTTGGCTGTACCGATACTGATATTGAGCCTGATGGTTCTTTTCGCAACATTGGGATGCGACTGGGTCAACAGCGCATTTGAAGATTTTGCTTTCATAGCCATAAGACACGTCATATGTCAGACTTTAGCTCTCGGCCTCGTATTTGCTCTCGTAAGAACTTCTGATGATGTTGTAGGATATGCGATCGCTTCATCTTTCGGCGTTGTGGTTCCCAATATCATCAACAGGATCCATTTAAAGAAAGCATACGGCATTACGCCGAGATTCTCGCCGAAGAGCGCATACAAAAAGCATATCAAAGCAATAGCTCTTCTTTTCGCTTCCACGATCGGTACATACATCTATATTAATTCGGATGTAACTATCCTCGGTATATTCTACGATGATGATATCGTAGGTATTTACGGTGTTTCGGGCAGATATTATACGTTGATCAAACAGATCATCAACGCTGCGTTTATCGTTCTTATCCCGAGGATTTCCAAAGAACTGGCTAAAGATACTCATAAGTCCGTTGAAGCTCTTAAGAAGATATTAGGACTCACGATAGTCGCAATAGTTCCGGCTTCGGTAGGCCTTATCATGATCCGCAAGAACCTCATACTGTTGTTCCAGGATGAGACTTATGCCAGAGCCGAATCATCAATACTTATTCTTGCAATCGCCATCATTCCGGCCCTGCTTGCGAACTTCTACATAAATATCGTAATGATACCTTTAAAGCGCGAAAAACAGGTCATGATCGCGACTCTCGTCAGTGCAGGAGTAAACATTGTTCTCAATCTGATATTTATACCTCTCTTTGCCGAAAATGCAGCGGCTGCAACAACGCTTCTTTCAGAGTTCGTTATGCTGGGCTTGGGCATGTACTGGACGAGGGATATGCACATCAAAGGAGTGCTCAAGCCTGTTATTGCAAGTTTAACGGGCGGTATCGGAATAGCAGGATTATGCTTTTACATAAACTCTGTAGTATCCAGACCTCTTTGGGGTGTGCTGCTCCCGGTATTATTCTGCGGTATCCTGTATCTTGCAGTGTTATTCGTTTTCTTCCATAAAGAGATAATCTCACTGGTCAAAAATAAGAAGCTTATTTAATCCCTAAATAAAGATAAATGTTATATAATTAGATATATTGATACCACCGGGGTCGCCGGTGTTTATGTGTGGGGGCATATCAGACCGTTAGTAAGGTTGATGTGTCTCTTTTGGTTTATGGAGGTGCCCTATGATCAGTTACCGTTCCAGGATCAGAGCAGGTCTTTTGCTTTCAGTTATTACGGCTGCATTTCTGCTTGTTGTTTTCGCTTCCAAAACATATGCCGATACTGCGAGAGTAAATAATCTTAATAAGCATGATTATGCAAGCAATGCTGCGGCTCCTTCATATTCATATATGGTCAGCACGTCTGACGGCGGATACATGATCTTTGAGGGAGCAAAGAGCGGCAATGATTATCTTGTCGAGTATTACGATCCGAATTTCAATCTCAAGAGCACAAAGACAATTGCTGCTGAGCTTCCTATTTTCGGATGCTTTTATTCCGACGGAAGCTATTACTATGTTTTGACAGGCCATTTAAATAACGATCAGTCAAGTGACGTTGAGTGTTACAGACTGACCAAATACAACTCCTCATGGACAAGGTTATCATCATGCGGCTTATATGACTGTAATACAACGACTCCGTTCAGGGCAGGAAGCGCTTCGATAACATCATCAGGTAATTATCTCGTGGTAAGGACCTGTCATCAGATGTATAAATCAAGTGATGGCCTGTATCACCAGGCTAACCTGTCTTTTATGGTCAATACGTCCACGATGACGATCCTTGATTCCCAGCATGTTGTTTTTAATGAATCCACAGGCTATTGCAGCCATTCGTTCAACCAGTTTGTAAAGCTCGACGGCAATCACATTATCGGTGCTGATCACGGTGATGCATACCCCAGAGCCATAGCCATCTCTTATTACAAGACTGATATTACGACCGGGAAGTTTACTACATCCGGAGTAACGATGTATAAACCGCTGAAGTTCTCAGGAAAAACCGGAAATAATATGACCGGTGCAACGATGGGCGGTCTTGAGATATCAGGATCCTCATATATTGTTGCAGGTTCGAGTATGGATCAGTCGGATTCGGCAACGTCTTCAGTCAGGAATATCTATATCGGAACTGTATCAAGAACAGACGGTTCGGTTAGCCTTAAGTGGCTGACAGACTACGGTGCTGACGATACAAGTGCCGGAAATCCGTTCCTCGTTAAGATCAATGACAATAAGCTTGCTGTCATCTGGTCAAAGGGGTATACGGTCTACTACGCTTTTATTGACGGCAAAGGCAATCTGATTGGAAGCATTTACAGTGCGCCCGGTTACCTTTCGGACTGCCAGCCGATATATGCAGGCGGTGCGATATTATGGTATGCCTATGACGGAACTTCGGACAACTTCTTCCGGATAGAACCATCAAGCGGTATTTTCAACGTCAAAAATCCGCTGTCGATCAGTAATGCTGCAGTTGCTTCGATATCAGCTCAGACCTATAACGGCAAAGTGATAAAACCGTCACCTGATGTGACCTTCGGTGATATTAAGCTCGTCAAGGGAACTGATTACACATTATCATATGAAAACAACATTGATGCCGGTACGGCTACAGTCACGATCAGAGGGAAAGGCAAATTTACGGGAACCAAATCCATAAATTTCAAGATCAATCCCAAGAGCATTGCTTCGTCAGCAGCAGATCAAATACCTGCACAAAAGTATACAGGCTACAGTGTTTATCCCGCTGTCACTGTAAAAGACGGCGACAGGACTTTACAGAAGTCCGTTGACTACTATACCTCATTTTCCAACAACAAAGCTGTCGGAAAAGCTACAGTGACCATAAACGGAAAAGGCAACTATAAAGGGTCGATAACGGCAGATTTCTATATTTTAAAGGCTTTCGGCTGGTATCAGGAGGGCGGAAACTGGCTGTATTTCAAGACTGACGGCTATATGGCTATAGGTTGGCATCAGTCCGGCTCATCCTGGTATTATTTCGGTTCTGACGGTTTTATGAGTACAGGTTGGATCGATATAGAAGGTAAATGGTATAACTTCGGATCTGACGGAGTCATGCTGACTGGCTGGCAGGAGATCAATAAGAAGTGGTATTACTTCGAGCCTGACGGTTCTATGGTTACAGGCTGGCGGATGTCCGGGAATAACTGGTATTGCTTCGGTGAATCAGGCGCAATGATCACCGGATGGCTCCAATCCGGCGGTAAATGGTATTACTTCGGGGATGACGGCGCGATGGTTACAAGCTGGCAGCAGATCAAAGGCAAGTGGTATTACTTTGAGCCCGGCGGTGCTATGGTTACAGGCTGGAGACAGAGCTCCGGCAAATGGTACTATTTCGATCCTTCAAGCGGTGTAATGATCACGGGCTGGAAGCAGATCTCGGGCAAATGGTATTACTTTGAATCTTCCGGTGCCATGAAGACCGGCTGGCATAAATCGGGAGATTCGTGGTATTACTTCGAGCCGGGCGGCGCTATGGTAACAGGTTCAAGGACTATAAACGGGAAGACCTATAATTTCAATTCCAGTGGTGTATGCACAAACCCGTAGAATGAGGCAAAAAGCCTGAATAATTGATTTTTCGCGTTCATATCTTATAATATCTTGATTATGAAAATATTAAGCAGGTAAATAATATGTCTACAATTATCGTAACAGGCGGAGCCGGATTCATCGGCGGCAACTTCGTTCATTACCATCTCAGAGAGCACCCTGAGGACAGGGTGGTTTGTATCGATAAGCTCACTTATGCGGGCAATCTGTCTACTCTGGCTCCGGTTATGGATAACCCGAACTTCAGGTTCGTAAAACTCGATATCTGTGACAGGGAAGGCGTTTTCGCACTTTTCGAAGAGGAAAAACCCGATGCAGTCATCAATTTTGCTGCCGAGTCGCATGTTGACCGCTCCATCGAGAATCCTGAGATCTTCCTTCAGACTAATATTATCGGTACGGCTACCATGATGGATGCCTGCAGAGCTTTCGGAAACATAAGATATCACCAGGTCAGCACCGATGAGGTTTACGGTGACCTTCCTCTGGACCGTCCCGATCTGTTCTTTACCGAGACAACACCTATTCATACGAGCAGCCCGTATTCTTCTTCAAAAGCCGGCGCTGACCTTCTCGTTATGGCTTACCACAGGACATACGGCCTGCCGGTAACGATCTCGCGCTGCTCAAATAACTACGGACCTTATCACTTCCCTGAAAAGCTCATCCCTCTCATGATCGCCAACTGTCTCAACGATAAACCCCTTCCGGTCTACGGCGAGGGCAAGAACGTAAGAGACTGGCTCTATGTCGAGGATCACTGCAAGGCTATCGACCTTATCGTACGTAAGGGCACGATCGGTGAAGTCTATAATGTCGGCGGTCATAATGAGATGGCCAACATCGACATCGTCAAGCTAATCATCAAGGAATTAGGCAAGGACGAGAGCCTCATTACCTATGTTACCGACCGTAAAGGCCACGATCTCCGTTATGCCATCGATCCCACAAAGATCCATAACGAACTCGGCTGGCTTCCTGAGACAAAGTTCGCTGACGGCATCAAGAAGACTATAAAGTGGTATCTTGATAACAGATCCTGGTGGGAAGAGATCATCAGCGGCGAGTATCAGAATTACTACGATAAGATGTACGGCAACAGATAAGAAAGCGAAGATCCTGATGAAAATATTCGTTACAGGCGTATGCGGCCAGTTAGGTCACGATGTCGTTAATAACGCCATAGCAAGAGGTTATGAAGCGATCGGTTCTGATATCCAGAGCGTTTATTCCGGTGTTGCTGACGGAAGTGCGGTTACTGCTGCTCCATACGTTCAGCTCGACATTACAGATAAAGAAGCTGTAAATGCCGTTATCGGGGATATAAGACCTGATGTAATAATCCATTGTGCAGCATGGACTGCGGTAGATGCTGCAGAAGAAGATGAAAATAAAGAAAAAGTTCACAACATCAATGCTTTGGGGACTCAGTATATAGCTGAAGCTGCCAAGTCAGTTGATGCAAAGATGCTCTATCTTTCCACGGATTATGTTTTCGACGGCAAGGGCGAAAGACCCTGGGAGCCTGACGATAAATGTTATGCTCCTCTTAATGTATATGGTCAGAGCAAGCTCGACGGGGAACTTGCGGTTTCAGGCACACTCGAAAAATACTTCATCGTGCGTATTGCATGGGTTTTCGGTCTTAACGGGAAGAACTTCATCAAGACCATGATCAACGTCGGCAAGACCCACGATTCCGTCAGAGTCGTTAACGACCAGGTCGGCACTCCTACATATACACTTGATCTTTCCAGACTCCTGGTTGATATGATCGAGACTGATAAATACGGTTACTATCACGCAACCAATGAGGGCGGATATATCTCATGGTACGACTTCTGTGTGGAATTCTATAAGCAGTATGGTCTTAAGACAGAGGTAATTCCCGTTACGACAGCAGAATACGGCTTGTCCAAGGCTGCAAGACCGGAGAATTCAAGACTCGATAAGTCCAAGCTTGTCGATGCCGGATTTACACCGCTTCCTGACTGGAAAGATGCGGTAAAGAGATATTTAGCGGAGGCAGAACTTTAATGGCTTTTAAATTCGAAAACACAAAGATCCCGGGAGTAGTCATCATTCAGCCGGATGTTTACGGTGACAGCAGAGGATACTTCATGGAGACCTATAAGAAGGATGCTTATGCTTCCGCAGGAATAGACAAGGAATTCGTTCAGGATAACGAGAGCTCCAGTACAAAAGGTGTTCTCAGAGGTCTTCATTTCCAGAAAGATCACACTCAGGGCAAGCTCGTAAGAGTAACCCGCGGCGAGGTTTTCGATGTTGCAGTAGATGTCAGACCGGGCTCCGAGACATACGGTCAGTGGGTAGGCGTTACCTTAAGCGCGGAAAAGAAGAACATGTTCTATATCCCCGAAGGATTTGCTCACGGATTCCTCGTACTGTCCGACACTGCGGAATTTGTCTATAAGTGCACAGATGTATACGATCCTTCATCCGAAGGCGGTGTTCCGTGGAACGATCCTGCGATCGCAGTTGATTGGCCGAAGCTCGATGTACCTTATAAGACCAGCGAGAAAGACGAAAAGCACGAATCCTTCACTGATCAGGATTTTTCCTGGGCATCAAAGTGGCTTTGACCTTTTGCCGCTATAATTACTTATCACTTGCATGTATTATTCATCGGATAAAAAACTATAAGACTAATTACTTGCAGGAAAATTTGAGGAGTAGGAATTAATGAGGATTATCTCTTGTACCGGATATTACGGAACCGGTTCTTCGGCCGTTACCAATCTTTTTGCTGAATTTGATAATGTCTGCTGCTTAGGCGACCGTGAATACAGGTTCCTTCATGATCCCGACGGCATAGCCGATCTCGAGTACAACATCGTTGAGAATAACAACAGACACAACACGAGCAATGCTATCAAGAACTATATTAAATACGTCGATACTCAGGTAAATCACGGATACGGTGACTACGATATCTTTGAAGGCGAGTTCGCCAGGGCAACTGAAGATTTTATCGATGAGATCACAGAACTGAAAGCCAAGACATGGTGGAACAAGGACCGTATGGATAAAGGTGCTTTGTTCTGCTTTATCGACCGTATCTATTCATTCGCCAAAAGACTTTTCAAGGGCGAGCTCAAGACAGAGATAAGGTATTCAATGCTTACCGATAAAGAGCCGGCATTCTACTCGGCGATCGGTGAAGAGGAATTCCTCCCCGCAGTGCGCAAATATGTAAACCGCGTTCTTTCTTTTGCGAACAAAAAAGATCAGCCGTATGTTATGGTTGACCAGATCGTTCCTCCCACGAATTCAAAGCGTTTCTTACGTTACTTCGACGATATTAAAATCGTTGTTACTGAAAGAGATCCCAGAGACATCTTCCTTCTTGAGCGCAATGCCTGGAAATGGGGCGTCATTCCCGTCAAGGATGTTGAAGAGTACGTAAAATGGTTTAAGATCACCCGCAAATACAGTAACCCGTCAGACGAGGATACGGACAAAGTCCTTCGCATCAGGTTTGAAGACATGATCTACAAGTATGATGAGACAACTGCCAAACTTATTGATTTTGTCGGCATCGATCCTGCGCGTCATGTCGATCCTAAGGGTATTTTCGATCCTTCAAAGTCGATAAAGAATACAAACCTGGGCAAGAAGTATCCCGGTTTTGAAAAGGAACTTGAATATATTGCTTCTGAATTGAAGGAATACATCTACGACTTCGAAGCATTTTCGAAGTGAGAGACTGGATTTGCGGCATTAAAGCATTTTCAAAGTGTAAGACTGCATTTGGAACATTGAGTTTAATTGAAGTGATAGACTTTATTTCGACATCAAAGTTTTTTGAAGTGATAATATAATAGACAGAAACGAATTCCGGAGGAAAGAATAATGAAGGGAATAGTATTAGCCGGCGGATCAGGTACACGACTTTATCCATTGACGAAAGTAACTTCCAAGCAGTTACTTCCCATCTACGACAAGCCAATGATCTACTATCCTTTGTCGACACTCATGCTTGCCGGCATCAAGGATATCCTCATCATCAGCACTCCCGAAGATACTCCCAGATTCGAAGCCTTATTAGGTGACGGTTCACAATTCGGCATCACATTATCTTATAAGGTTCAGCCAAGTCCCGACGGACTCGCTCAGGCATTCACATTAGGTGAGGAGTTCCTCGCAGGTGATGCCGGTGCCATGATCCTCGGAGATAACATCTTCTACGGCAACGGCTTCAGAACAACGCTTAAGGCTGCAGTTAAGAACGCCGAAGAGGGAAGAGCTACTGTATTCGGATACTATGTACCCGATCCTGAAAGATTCGGTGTCGTCGAATTCGATGAGAACGGCAAAGCGCTCTCAATCGAAGAAAAACCCAAGGTCCCTAAGAGCAACTATGCCGTTACGGGTCTGTATTTCTATCCTGCCGGAGTATCCGAAAGAGCCGGACAGGTTCAGCCATCTGCCAGAGGAGAATACGAGATCACAACTTTAAATGAGATGTATCTTGATGACGGTCTTCTTGATGTTCAGCTTCTGGGCCGCGGCTTTGCCTGGCTTGATACCGGAACGATGCAGAGCCTTCTTCAGGCAGCTGAGTTCGTCGAGATGGTACAGAACCGACAGGGCATCACGATCAGTGCACCCGAAGAGACCGCCTACATAAACGGCTTTATAGACAAAGACAAACTCATGGAGAGTGCCAAAGCATACGGCAAGTCACCATACGGCGAACACCTCAAGGCAGTAGCCGAAGGCAAATTCAGATATTGATTATAAAGCGGCTGACTCATGTCAGCCGTTTCTATTCGCATAGATTCACTCTGAGACCGATCGCAACCTGCCATATTTGTTTTACAGATCAGACTAGAGCCGTCAAGCCTGCCTTCGGCACATTCTGACGAATGCTCCGGGCTTGACTGCATCGTCTGATCTGTGTTTTTGGATTTAGGCAGGTTGCGATTACTGACGATTGCTTAAAGTCCGGCATCGTAAGATGCAGGACGGGGCCTGCCCCGTCTTAACCACCATACAGCACCTGCATAAGTCGAGCAGTCAATGGGACCGAAGGTCAGGCTTGCCGTCCATTGACGGCGAAGACTGCAGGTGCTATTTTGCGCAAAATCTACGGCAAACATATGGCGGAGCCGTAGGTTTTACCAGATGTTTAGCCTAAAATAGGCCCGAACCTACGGTAAACATATGGCGGTTCCGTAGGTTTTACCAGATGTTTAGCCTTAAATAGGCCCGAACCTACGGCAAACATATGGCGCTGCCGTAGGTTTTACCTTATGTTTTATTTGAGACTAGTCTCAACCCCCCCCTAAAAGTCTCAATTTTCGACCTAAAAATTCATTTCTTAACAATTTGAGTCCAATTACTCATTTATTGTGTGTAGAATCTGAAATCATATATTCAAGGGGGAAAGCTCTATATGAATAAATTTGTTTTTCCTATGAAAGTACTTGCTGTAAAACTGGAATATAGAAGACTGAAGCTTGAAAAAATGACTAAAGGATTTTTCTTTATTAGAAAAGGTAGAAAGTATGTGGTTATAACTTATGATCCAGAAGATCTACATTATAATTCAAGACACCGCAGAATACTGAGTCTGAGCAGAAAAACCGGACAAAAGTATGCTGAGCAGATTAATGAGTATCAGAGACTGAAGACTGAATATGATGCGCTTCTTAATGAGTGGAATAAAACATATAACTTTGCGCCGCCAAGAGTGAGATTTCCGATAAAGCAATTCTCGGATCCGCATTGCATGAATAATCAGTATTTTATTAATCAAAAAGGCAACCTCGGAAAATATGTGCCTGAGAATCCGACAGAAAGTGATCTTGGAAAGTTTAAATCTAAGAATGAACAATTCGGTGCTGATCTTTTGGCAGATATGGATATACCATTTAAGTATGAGACGGAGATTTATCTTCCTGCGATCAACGAAACTATAAATCCGGATTATCTTGCCTGCTTCTATGAGATAGACAGATGCAGTTATATCGAGATACTCGGGATGAGTGAAAAATTAGATTATTCAGTCAGAACCGCGACTAAGATCTCCGGTTTCTCAATGGAAAAATACAGACCGGGTCGAGAAGTAATATATATTCATATTTACGATAAAAATAATTTTGATGAGCCATATTTCGTAAGTCAGGTATTATCTGCTTTTAATGATATGATCCCGGACAGTGCGTTGATCTGGAATAGTGACGGCATATCTGCAACAGGGTAGAAATGAATTATAAAGAACATAGATATACCCATGTAGAAATAGAATACAGTCGATATAAAAAAAGCAGGATAGAAATGAAACCTTGATTATGCAGTAGCAACAGGGAAGAAATAGGCTATTTCATAATTTGAATGAATTCTCCGGTTTTGCTTGACATAAAAATATTTATCTGTATTATTAGCTTAGGTCTGAATAAGACCTATATTTTTGGCTAATACGTTCACGAAAACAGAAAGGAACGGTGTTCATGAACATACAAGAAGCTGACGTTCTGCAAACGCTTTTCGAAAAGCCTTTTGAGAATCAGAGAGTTCTTTCAGAGAATACCGGTCATTCACTTGGAGTGATCAACAGATCTATTAAGTCTCTTATTAAAGACGAATATTTAAATAATAAGTATGAACTTACCGATAAGGCAAAGGCTGTTATCAATGAGAAATCTCCTAAAAATGCGATAATTCTTGCTGCCGGATTCGGTATGAGAATGGTACCGATCAATCTTTCAGCACCTAAGGCTATGATTGAAGTAAACGGCGAGAAGCTTATTGAAAGACTCATCGAACAGCTTCATGCAGTTGGTGTCAATGACATCACACTTGTTATTGGTTTCATGAAAGAGGAGTTCGAATACCTTATTGATGAATACGGTGTAGAGCTTGTCGTAAATAAGGATTATGCGGGAAAGAATAATCTTCACAGCCTGTCTTTAGTTGCTGATAAGATCCATAACACATATATCGTTCCCTGTGATATCTGGAGCAAGTCCAACCCCTTCAGTGAAGCTGAACTATATTCCTGGTATTCGGTAAGTGATCTTGCAGATGAGGATTCATCTGTCAGAGTCAACCGTAAGGATGAGCTTGTTAAGGTATCAGATAAGGAGATCGGAAACAGAATGATCGGCATCTCCTATCTTACAGAGCCCGAGGCAACCACAGTCTGGAAGCAACTTAAAGCAATGGATAATGTAGAACATGCCGAGGATTTCTGGGAAGAAACATTATTTGTTAAAGACCGTATGATACTGCCGGCAAAGGTATTGAACAGTTCTGATGTTGTAGAGATCAATACTTATGAGCAGCTTCGTGAACTCGATTCTGATTCTAATCATCTTAAGTCTGATGCAATGCTTGCTATCACTGAAGCTCTTAAATGCAAAGTCAATGATATTACTGACATTAATGTGCTGAAGAAGGGAATGACGAACCGTTCGTTTATCTTCTCCGTTAACGGCAGTAAATATATAATGCGTATTCCCGGCGAAGGAACCGATCAGCTTATCAACCGTAAGCAGGAAGCTGAGGTTTTCAGAACGATAAGCGGTCTTGGTCTTTGTGATGATCCGGTATATATCAATCCTGATAACGGATTTAAGATCACCAAGTATCTTGAAGGTATCAGAGCCGCTGATCCCGAGAATGTTGAAGATCTTAAGAAGTGCATGAAGAAGCTTAAGGGCTTCCATGATATGAGATTGCAGGTTAACCATACGTTCGATATTTTCGGACAGATGGAATTCTATGAAAGCCTTTGGAACGGCGAGCCTTCCGCATACCGTGATTATAAAGAGACAAAGGCCAACATACTTTCGCTCAAGAAATACATTGACAGCGTTGATAAGGATTTCTGCCTTACACATATCGATGCTGTGCCGGATAATTTTCTGTTCTATCAAACAGATAAGGGTGAGGATCTCCAGCTTACTGACTGGGAATATGCCGGAATGCAGGATCCTCATGCTGATATCGCAATGTTCTGTATATACAGCCTTTACGATAAGAATGAGTGCGACAGACTGATCGATATCTATTTCGACGGCAACTGTGATAATAAGACACGTGCAAAGATCTATTGTTATATCGCTATCTGCGGATTCCTCTGGTCTAACTGGTGTGAATATAAGCGTCAGCTCGGTGTTGAGTTCGGCGAGTATTCCCTGCGCCAGTACCGTTATGCAAAAGATTTTTACAGATATGCGAATGAATTAATCGGAGAGAAGGCTTAACCAAATGGCAGAAGAAACACATACAGTTAAGCGTGCGATAATAATGGCCGCAGGTATGGGAAACAGGATGCATCCGTTGACTTTTACGACACCCAAGCCGCTTATCGAAGTTAACGGAAAAAGAATGATTGAGACAATTATCGATGCCCTGCTCGAAAACGGGATCGAAGATATCAATATAGTCACAGGTTATCTTTCGGATGCTTTTAAAGTGCTTCTCGAAAAATACCCGGACATAAATCTAATCAACAACCCCGATTACGAGAAATACAACAACATCTCCTCGCTTTATGCGGCAAAGGATCTTCTTGATACCGACGTAATAATCACTGACGGAGATCAGGTTGTATATAACAAAGATATCTTTGATCCCGCATTTTCGAGATCAGGATACAACGCTACAGAGGTCACATCCTTTACAAAGGAATGGGTAATGACAGTCGAGAACGGTATCGTTACAGCTTGTTCCGAGAATGGCGGAGATAAGGGATGGCAGCTTTACAGCGTTTCGAGATGGAAGAGGGAAGATGCGCTTAAGCTTAAGGAACTTCTGGAACTTGAATTTGAAGTTAACAAGAGACGTGATCTTTTCTGGGATGATATCCCGATGTCGCTTCATATGAATGAATTCCAACTTGGGATCAGAGTAATGAATACGGGCGACATCCTTGAGATTGACAGCCTGGAAGAGCTTAAAGAAGTCGATTCAAATTATTTGAATATATAAGGAGATTAGTTATGTCAAAAAAGGAAGTAACTAAAGAACAATTCAAAGAAGTAAGTAAAGGGAACAGAAAGATCGACCCCTTTACAACGCTCATCCCGTTTGTGTGCATTCTCGCACTGTGTCTGTACTTTGTACTTGCACCTGAGAATTCCACATCGGCTCTCGAAGTGATCAGAAGCTTCTTAGGTGACAGATGCGGTGTTTATTACCTCATCGTCGGCCTTGGATTCTTCCTCGTATCTATCTGGCTCTCATATTCCAAGATAGGTAAGATCACGATCGGTAAGCAGGGTGAGAAGCCGCAGTACGGTTTCATCTCCTGGGGCGCAATGGTTTTCACATGCGGTCTTGCATCTGATATCCTCTTCTATTCATTCTGTGAATGGATCTACTATTATGAGGATGCTCATGTACAGAGCATGGGAGACATCAATGAATGGGCAGCAACATTCCCTCTCTATCACTGGAGCCTTATCCCGTGGAGCTTCTATGCAGTTCTTGCTGCAGCTTTCGGATTCATGCTTCATGTAAGAGGCTGCCACAAGCAGAAGTATTCTGAAGCCTGCAGACCTATACTCGGCAAGCATACAGACGGTCCTTTGGGAAAAGTTATCGACCTTCTCGCAGTTATTGCTCTCATCGCAGGTACAGCAACAACATTCTCGATCGCAACTCCATTGCTTTCAATGGTACTTACAAACCTTTTCGGTATTCAGGCATCCAAGTTCGTTTCTATCGGAATCCTTCTCGTAGTCTGCGGAATCTATACATGTTCAGTAATGAACGGTCTTAAGGGCGTTAACATGCTCTCAAAGATCTGTATGATACTCTTCGGTTTCCTCCTGGGTTATGTATTCCTTTTCGGCGGAGAAGCAAGATTCTCAATCGAGACAGGTGTTACATCTCTCGGAAACATGACACAGAACTTCTTCGGTCTGTCAACATGGACAGATGCTACCAGAACTGAAGCAGGCTTTGCTCAGAACTGGACGATCTTCTACTGGGCATACTGGATGGTATGGTGCGTAGCTGCTCCGTTCTTCATGGGCATGATCAGCCGCGGCAGAACTATCAAGCAGGTAATCATGGGATCTTATGTTTTCGGTACAGCAAGTACTTTGATCTCATTCATCATCTTAGGAAACTTCGGTCTCGGTATGAAAGTTCACGGCAGATTCGATGCAGTTGCTCAGTACTATGCAAACGGTGAGGATCTCTATCAGACGATCATCGACATTATCCATCAGCTGCCTTTGGCACCTTTGTTCCTCGTTGTTCTTGCTCTGGCTATGTTCGCTTTCTATGCAACATCTTTCGACTCAATCACGATGGTTGCTTCAAACTATAGCTACAAGAACATGGAAAACGACGAGATGGCAAGCAAGAAGATGAAGCTCTTCTGGGCATTCCTCCTTATCATGCTTCCTATCGCACTCATCTTCTCTGAAGGAACTATGGCTAATCTCCAGACTGTATCCATCATAGCCGCATTCCCGATCGGAATCGTCATGATACTCATAGTCTTAAGCTTCGTTAAGGATGCGAGAAAGCGTCTTGAGGAACTTAAGGCAAATAAAGAAGATTTAGATTAAGACAGTTACCTTATCTTCAAACCCGTTGTCTGGCTGCCCCCGGAAGTTGATGCTTCCGGGGGCAGTCAAATTAATGAGTTAGATCGACCTGGAATTGCATGAGCGTCAGACTGTCTGAGGATTCTTTTTCGCGAAAAGGTTTTCGCTGAATATGGATGTTTTTAATGATTATTAACGTTTGGTCAGATATAATTGATTTATCAAATTTTTTGGAGGTGCAGAATGAAAGATCGAAAAGAACTCAAGCTGTTGATTTCCGCCATGGTTGTAATAGGTACGGTTTTCTCGCTTGGCTGCATTGCTGCGGCAGATGAGATTGATGAAGAAGATTTGATCCACAATCAGACAGTCAGTGAGGCTGCTGATGAAGATCTTGTTATCTGTGAAGTGAATGAAGTTGTAACTGCAGAGGCTGACAACATGATATCTGACGGCTGGTTTCATGATCCCTCCAATGGTTGGTGGTATTACTATGTTGGCGGTAAATACGTTACCGGATGGAAAGAGATCAGCGGTAAGTGGTATTGCTTTGAACCAAACGGAAGAATGATCACCGGACTCTACTATGATGAGAAACTTGATGATTATTTCCTGTTTGCGCTTGATGGTCATATGCTTACGGGATGGCAGAGATATGATCTTGACTGGATGTATTTTGGACCTAACGGAAGGGCTGCCAAAGGCTGGGCAAAGATAGACGGTAAATACTATTACTTTGACGAGCTTCAAGTTCCATATATGCATATTAATTTTATTGAGTATGATGGTGCAACCTATTATCTCGGCTTAGATGGCTCAATGAGGACAGGCTGGGTTAAGTGGGAAAATGACTGGTTCTATTTTGAACCTTCCGGTGCCGGAGCAAGAGGCTGGAAACAATTCGGGGATAAGTATTACTATTTTGATGAAGAATCCTTTGTTCCTGCCATGTACAGTGATGGTATATATGATTTAGGTGCCGGATGGTATGGCTTTAACAGTGACGGTTCAATGATCACCGGCTGGTACAATGATGACGTCATTAAGGTTAACGGAAAAGATTATAACAGAGGTAACTGGTACTATTTTAAGCCTACGGGAAGCGCTGCTGTCGGTTGGACAAAGATAGGTAACAACTGGTATTACTTTAAAAACGTATCCGGTATTAAGCCTACTGCTTATCAGGGCCTCTGTAATATCAATAACGTATATTATTATTTTGATGTTGATAGCTGTTCCATGGTTACCGATTCATGGATTAATCTGTCTAAAGCACCTAATTCGGCTTATTTTGGCAATAGATATGATTACTGGGCATATCTTGACAACAGCGGGGCAGCAGTTTCCGGATGGCAGACTATTGCTAATAAAAAATATTTCTTCATTGATGACGGTAATGCTCCATATATGCATACGGGATTCCTTTATACTAAAGAAGGTAAATACTATTTAGGGGATAACGGAGTGCTTCGTACCGGGTGGTTTAAGTATCATAACGATTATTGTTATGCGGATGAAAATGGCCTGATTTTCGAAGAAGGTTGGAAAGCAATCGGCGGAAAGGTATACTATTTCAGATATGGAATAATGGCAACAGGTCTGATGTATATTAATGACTATCTCTATGATTTCGGTACAGATGGTGCCTGCAAGAATCCCGCTGTCGGATAATTATTTACTTAAATGAATTTTGGAGACGCACTCTTTGTCAAAAGACAGGGTGCGTCTTTTTTGTATAATCATTATTTTTTTAGACCCGATAAACGTTATGTAAATAATCTGCAAATCTCCCGTATGTCACCTGATTAAATGTTAAAATCAAAAGGTAAGTTCTATTAGGAGGTGATCCCCCATGCGCACTCGATTGAAGATATTTGTCTCATTTATTTCTTTGATGATCGTTTTTTCTATGGTATCTCTTGCGGCTTCTGCTGATTCATCGGGCAGCGGTGTAGGATGCACATATACTTTTACTTCTGACGGTGTGTTGAATGTTAGGTGTAATGACAGGATTGTTACGATCCTGGATGCTGTAAACAAGTACAGAGATCAAATCAAGACGGTTAATCTTGATATTTCAGGGATATCGCTTAACACTGCTGTGGAGATCTACGGCAATGATTGTGAAGCAACAGCAATTAATGTAGTCGGAAGATCAAGCGGAACTTATGAGAAATTTTCGCTGATGAATTTTCCGTACGCATATGATGTAAGCATTCCTACCGGTGTTACGTTCTCAACGCTGCGTTTGTCAAATGTAGGTGTCAAGAATCTGAATAATATCAAGAATATCAACGTTAAATACTTTTTCTTGAGAGACTGTGATTATCTTACAAGCGTTGCGTTCCCGTTATCGACATATCAGGCTGAGGTAAGAGACTGTTCACGTCTTAAGACAATCGTTGCCAACGATGGTTTGAAGATAATGAATCTTAACGGATTATCCAAGCTTACGAGTTTAAACGTACCATCGTCTCTGAATGAATACTATGTGACAGATGTAGGAATTACATCACTGCCTATGCCGAAATCCGCTCAGTACATTACAGTTACCGGAGGATCAATGCAGAAGATTGAATTTGCTTCCGGATCAACAAGTATCGGATATGGCTGGTTTAACAATTGCAAAAAGCTCACTGAGGTTACGATCCCGAAAACAGTAACTTATGTTGATACCGGAGCATTTTCCAATTGCAGTACCGTACGAACTGTAAATTATGAAGGCTCTAAAACGGAGTGGAGCAAAGTGTCTAATGCCTCCCGCGTTTTTTCAGGTGCTACGGTCAACTATAATTACATTCCTTGTGACAGCCATGTTGTGGTAATTGATCCTGCGGTTGAGGCCACATGCACAAATAGCGGACGTACACAGGGATCCCATTGCTCCAAATGCGGAAAGGTTCTTACGGCACAGACTGTTATTCCCGCAAAAGGACATATTGAGGTAACTGATGCCGCAGTGGAAGCTACATGTACTGAAACCGGACTTACTGAAGGATGTCACTGCTCTGTTTGTCATGAAGTGTTAGTTGAACAGCAGGTAGTGCAGAAGAAGGCACATACTGAAGTGACAGTCAAAGGTTACGATGCAACATGTACTGCTGACGGCATGACAGACGGCAAGAAGTGCTCAGTATGCGGAACAATAACTGTTGCTCAGCAGACGATCAAAGCTAAAGGTCATCTGTGTATTGAAGATGAGGATGTTGAGGCTACATGCACGGAACCTGGTTCACATGGCGGAATTCATTGCGCTGTATGTGGTGTACAGGTCAAAGCACCTACGGTCGTACCTGCAAAAGGTCATAAAGAAGTTACTGTTAAAGGCTACGATGCAACAGGTAGCGAGGCGGGTAGGGCTGGCGGGAAGAACTGGGCGGTAGGCGGAGCGTTAACTGTTGCTCAGCAGACGATCAAAGCTAAAGGTC
>JAEEGL011163781.1_pt1 | contig 39102 bp, 37 predicted proteins | sample 9134231 | NCBI WGS metagenome assembly JAEEGL01 (sample SAMN16246548, study PRJNA631951) | gut metagenome | biome: gut microbiome; feature: rumen; material: fiber-attached | host: Bos | place: Iran: Karaj | collected 2018-10 | reverse complement strand
TCCTACGTCGATTACTACGGCGCCGGGTTTGACCATGGTGCCGTCGATGAGGCCGTGGCAGCCGGTGGCTACTACGAGGATGTCGGCTGTGCGGGTGATTGTGGCCAGTCCGGTGGTGCGGGAGTGGGCTATGGTGACGGTGGCGTTGCGGTCGAGGAGGAGTTTGGCTGTGGGTTTGCCGACCATGTTGCTGCGGCCTACGACTACGGCGTGTTTGCCTTCGATGCTGATGCCGGTGCTGTCGATCAGGTGCATTATGCCTTTGGGGGTGCAGGGGATGATGCCGGGGCGTCCGAGCTGGAGGGCTGCTACGTTGGTGGGGTGGAGGCCGTCTGCGTCTTTGGCGGGGGATATGGCGTCGATGATGATGCCTGCGTCTATCTGTGCGGGCAGGGGGAGCTGGACGAGGATGCCGTCGACTGTGGGGTCGGCGTTGAGGGATTTGACCGTTTGCAGGAGTTCTTCTTGGGTGACGGTGTCGGGGAAGTCGATTTCGCGGCCGTCGATGCCGGATGTGGCTGCGGCTTTGATTTTGGCGTTGACGTAGATGCGGCTGGCGGGGTTGTCGCCGACGAGCACTACGGCGAGGCAGGGCTTGCGGCCGGCTTGCCGTGCGAGCCGTTCAGACCGGGTTTTCAGGTCCCGGAGGATCTGCCCGGCTATGGCTTTGCCGTCGATTATCATTGGATCAGTCCTATCGCTTTGTTCCAGGCGAGGGTCTTGTAGAATTCGTTGAGCTCGTCGAGCTTGGGGTCGGGTTTGTACATCGCCAGGCCGCACATGTCTTCCATCTTGAGAGCGAAGAAGCTGTCGGTGTGGCGGGCGTAGATTATCGTTTTGTCTAGGGCGGCGTTGAGTTCGGCAAGTTCTTCTTCGTTGATTCCGGCCTGGACGAAGATGTCGCGGAGGTCGTAGAACCAGTGGAGTTCGTTGTAGAAGTAGCGTTTGACCTTTTCGGAGGGGGTGCTGTCGATGGCGTCGCGGTATTTGGCGACCAGTTTGCGGCAGACCTCTGCGAGGGGTTCCATGTTGTTGCAGTCCATAAGTGTGATGGATGCGGAACGGAAGCTGCCGCTCATGGAGTTGTAGTGTTCGAAGTATTCTGTTGCTACGCCTTTGAGGTCGGGTGTGTGGACGTTGGTGAGGAGGGCGCCGATGGTGTTGTACATCAGGCCGTCGGAGAGTATTTCGGTGGGGGAGACTATGAGCAGGTCGCAAAGTCCGCGGACTTCGTATGCCGTTTCGATGTTGCCCATCAGGCAGGCGTCGAGCACGAGGTAGTCGAGTTTGTAGGGGATGGCTTCCTTGAGGAGGTTGACGTTTATTCCGGAGCCGTTTATCAGTTCTATGCAGAGTTCGCGTGTGGGGGGCGTGGCGGAGAATATCGACGGGGTGCTTTCCTTGTAGCCGACAGGGATCCAGCCTTTGCCGTGGGATGAGATAACGACTCCGTAGTGGGGGGCGGGGAAGAGTTCCTTGACGTCAAGGAGGACTTTGCTCATCACTTCCGGGGTGGAACTGATGTAGGTGTCGGGGTAGGTGATGAGGGTGTCGCGTTGGTAGGTGCCGTCGGGGTCGCGCCAGGCACGGAAGAGTACGGGACTCGTGGGGTAGTCGTATTCAACCCTGTTGGTTTTGGGGTTGACTCCGGGCATGTGGGAATAGACGAGGAAGACGTCGCCGCTCTTTTTTGTGGGGAGGGAGCCGGTGCAGAATTCTTCGAGGTCCTGGGATATGGAGGAGAACAGGTTGCTTTTGGCTGCGGCGTACATGAGGGTTACGCGGTACGTTGAGGGGGCCTGGGGCTCGAATACGGTGCAGGAGGCCAGCGTAAGTACTGCGGCGGCAGCGGCGAGGACTGTCTTTATGAGGGTCTTTGTCATAATCGTACAAAGATAATGTTTTTTTTGCTAAATTTGTGTGTGGACCGGTTTTCGTATCATCTTGCTATAGAGAGGCAGCTTTCGCCGAATACGGTGGCGTCTTATGGCGCCGAGGTTTCGGCGTTCCTTTCTTTCCTGCAGGGGCGTCCGGAGGATTGTACTTCCGCCGATGTGGAGTCTTATCTGGCTTCCCGCGCCGGGGATCTTGGCAAGCGTAGCCAGGCGCATGCGCTGAGCGCGCTGCGGTCCTATTTCGATTTCCTGGTGCTGGAGGGGGAGAGGAAGGACAATCCGTGCGATGCGGTGGACGCTCCCAAGTTGGGGCGTTATCTTCCGGAAGTGCTTTCCGTTGAGGAGGTTACTGCTATCCTTGATGCCGTTCCGCTGGGGACGCCTACCGGGGTTCGGGACCGCGCGATCCTGGAGGTCCTTTACGGTTGCGGCCTTCGGGTGTCGGAGGCTTGCGGGTTGTTGATTTCGCATATCGATTTCGGGCGTTTCTTCGTGCGTGTCGTTGGTAAGGGGGACAAGGAGCGTCTGGTGCCAATCGGGCAGCCGGCGCTGGATGCGCTTGAGGCGTGGTTCGAGGTGCGGCCTGTTCCTGCGGCGGAGTTTGCTGATTTTGCTTTCCTTAATCGTTTCGGGGAGCCGTTGAGTCGCGTTTCCGTGTTCAATATGGTCCGTAAGCGCGCCCTTGAGGCCGGCGTTCGCAAGTCCATTTCGCCTCATACTTTCCGGCATTCTTTTGCTACCCATATGGTCGAGAATGGTGCCGACCTGCGTGTCGTGCAGGAAATGCTCGGCCACGAGAGCGTTCTCACTACGGAGATTTACACTCACATCGATTCCCGCACCTGGCAGGCCGAGGTCCTTTCCCATCATCCCCGGCGGTAGGACTGGTCTTACCCATTTCTATTCTATGTAGCAGCGGGAGAGGCGGCGGGCGGTTTCTTCGGTTAGGATGGCGTTGGCTGCGAGGGCTTCTACGGTGCGGCCTTCGGGTGGGGTGTTTTCTCTGAAGAGGACTATTGAACGGGCTGTCTGCCAGTCTTTTATGTAGGGGTGGAGGCGGAGGCTGTCGGCTCCGAGGGTCCAGAGGCGGAAGGGCTTGGCGGGTTTGCTGCAGGTTATGAGGTCGCTGAGGCCGTTGTATTTTTCGCGGTCGAAGTTGTAGATGTCCATCAGTTGTTCTTTGTAGGAGTAGCCGCCGAGGCGCTGGCGGTAGCTTACCATCTTGGCGGCGAAGTAGGGCCCGATGCCGGGGAGGTCGTCGAAGGCGGCGGAGTCGGCTTTGTTGATGTCCAGTTTGGGGATGGTGATGTATGGTTCGAGGCGTTGGAATACGGTGTCGGCTACTACGTAAGAGCGGGCAAAGTCGGAGGGACGCCTAAAGCGGCCGCCGGCTGCGCGGTAGTTGTCTATGGATTGGGCTTGTTTTTCGGTGAAGCCGAGGCGGATTAGGTCTTCTACGCTGACGGTGTTGGGGTTGAAGCGGAAGTTTTCGACCTTGCGGGATGCACGGCGTACCTGCTGGACCTTTTCGGAGTGGGGGGCGTTGCGGCGGATGACGATGGATCTGCCTTTGGAGGGGGCATTTCCCTGGCCGCCGCCGCTGCCTCCCTCGTTGCCGCCACTTTCCTCGCGGTCATCGCGCACGCCCTCGTCAGCGGAGTATCCGCTTTCCGTAAGCAGCCGGGCGGCCAGGGTTTCATCGACGACATAGACGGTGTCGGGGGTGTCGCGCAGGGATTCGATCCGCAGGGTTGCCGCCCTGTGGAGGAAGAGTGCTGATTGATAGCCGATTACCAGGAATGCAAGGGCGATTGCGCCCACTTTGAAAACGGATCCCGGTGTGCCGTTATCCTTCGAGTCTTTCGCCCTCATCGTCCTTCTCCTCCTTGTACTTGTTGCGGTGCTCGCGGTGACCGGCGGCAGGCAGGCCTGCCACTACAATTACAATTTCTCCTTTGGGCTCAACGGCCTCGAAATGCTCCAGCACCTGCGCGAGCGTGCCGCGGCGGTGCTCTTCGTGCAGCTTGGAGATTTCTCTGGCGACGGAGCATTCTCTCTCCGGCCCGAAGACCTCTGCAAACTGCCTCAGCGTCTGGACCAGACGCCTGGGTGATTCGTAGAATATCATAGTTCTGGTTTCTTTGGTTAGTGATTCCAGCAGGGTGCGGCGGCCTTTCTTTACGGGGAGGAAGCCCTCGAAGCAGAAACGGTCGCAGGGGAGGCCGGACGATACGAGCGCGGGTATGCAGGCGGTGGCTCCGGGAAGGGTCTGGACTTCTATGCCCTCGCGGGCGCATTCGCGTGCGAGGAGGAAACCCGGGTCGCTGACTCCGGGGGTGCCGGCGTCGGATACCAGCGCTACGGTTGCACCGGCGAGGATCTTTTCCCTGACGATGCCGACGGTCTGGTGCTCGTTGAACTTGTGGTGGGCGAGAAGCTTGCCCTTTATGCCGAAATGCTGCAGCAGGATGCCGCTGGTGCGGGTGTCTTCGGCCAGGATGAGGTCGGCCTCGCGCAGCACGGTGACAGCCCGGAGGGTGATGTCTTCCAGATTTCCGACGGGGGTGGGAACTATGTAGAGGATACCGCTGGGCATATCACAAGTTTTTCTTATATTTGTCCCTACAAATCTAAGCAAATGTTTTCAGAAAACCACAAAAAATGCGGCTGCATCGAAGTTGTTTGCGGCTCTATGTTCTCCGGCAAGACGGAGGAACTCATCAGGCGCCTGCGCCGTGCCCAGTTTGCCAATCAGAAAATAGCCATCTTCAAGCCCGCAGTGGACAACCGGTACTCCGACGTGGAGGTTGTCTCCCACGACTTCCATAAAATCACATCCCAGCCCATCGGGGACGCCGCAGAGATGCTCAATATAGCTCCTGACGTGGAAGTCGTCGGCGTGGACGAGGCCCAGTTCTTCGGTCCCAACCTGGTCGATGTGTGCCAGACCCTTGCGAACAAGGGCCTCCGCGTCATCGTCGCCGGCCTGGATACCGACTACCTCGGCAAGCCTTTCGGTCCCATGCCCCAGCTTATGGCCGTAGCGGAAGATGTCCAGAAGGTACACGCCATTTGCGTCAAGTGCGGCAACCTGGCCAATCACAGCCACCGCCTATCAAAGAGCAAAGACCTCGTGGTCCTCGGCGAGAAGGACATCTACGAGCCTCTGTGCAGGGAGTGCTATAACAAGGCCGTCAAATAAGGCCCTTCTCCTTTGCTTTACGGATGAGGTCGGCGGTGTTGGCGGCCTCGAATTTCACCAGCAGTTTCTTGCGGTACCATTTTATGGTGGGCAGGCTCAGGAAGAGTCTGTCCGCTATCTGCTGGCTGGTCATTCCAGATGCTACCAGGGGCAGTATTTCGGCCTCGCGGTCGGTGAGTCCGGAGACATTGTCCTGCTCCAGCAGGGCTTCTGAAATCACGGCGTCGGCTCCGTCCTTTTCCATCTTCAGTTTCCTCATCCTGCGGCCGGTTATCATCAGGGCAAGCATCAGCAGGGCGAGGAGGACGCCTGCTATGGCTATCAGGCGGAGCTGCTTGGTCTGGCGGGTGAGCACCTGGTCCATGTAGTCGAAATTCTCTATGCGGGCCATGAACTCCTGGTCGACGTGGTTGGCGTAGTAGTTGTCTGCGTCCTTCAGGTAGCGGAGGGCCTTGAGGGTGCGCCCTTTCTGCGCATACAGGCTTCCGAGACCCTGGAAGGCATTTGCCACCAGCAGGGAATCATCTGCGACCCTTGCGTATTCCAGGGCCTTTTCGTATGCGTCCTTCGCCTTGGACCATTCGCCTTCTTCCGCCCAGGTCTCGCCTATGTTGTGCCAGAGGATGGAACTGCTTTCGTTCCAGCCGTTGCGCTCAAAGATTTCTCCGGCTTTGGCGTAATATTCCATCGCCCTGGGGATTGAGTCCATCAGGTTGTAGCAGTTGGCGATGGAGCCGTAGATGTTGGAATAATTGTCGTCGATCACTTTCCTGTCATACACCTTCCCGTCTTCAGGATTCTCCCCGGCCGCCATACGGTCGGTCAATTCGAGGGCATGCCTGTACAGCACGAGCGCGCTGTCGTATTGCCCGGAGCCGTACATATGCATTCCGAGCATCCTTTTGGCGTCGGCCATCGTATTCAGGTAATTCTTCCTGGCGCCTAGTTCATATGCCTTCCCGGCGCAGAATATGGAGCGTTCGCGGTTAATATGGATGTATCCCCACATCAGGTCGCGGTAGGCGTGGATGATGTCGTCGTACTGGGCGTCGGTGGCGTTCTCCAGGCGCTGGGACGTCCAGCCTGCAATGACGTTCTCAAGGGAATCGGTCCTGTGGCTCCTGTGGTCGGTGTATTCTGCGTTGGCGGCAAGGGTGCCTGCCAGCAGCAGAAAAATCGGAAGGATTTTCTTCATGCCGCAAATATAACTCTTTGGCTTTATCTTTCCGCCGGGGTCTGGCCGGTTTTATGCTTTCGATAGCCGTAACCCTTTCATTTCTATCCCAAAGTATAGTATTTTCTATCCTTTGGGATGGTGTTTTTTGGGGGAATAATCCCCAATTTTGCCAAAGAAAACGCAAAACATAAGTATTATGTCATACGATATTGCCGGCAAGCCGGTAAAACTGAGTGCAAAGGAGTTGGAGATTCTGAAGATGATAGCTGCAGGGCAGACCAGCCTTTCCATAGCGGAACGACTCTGTCTCAGCCTTCCCACCATCAAATGGTACCGAAAGCGTATGAAGGTAAAGTTCGATGCCACCACCACCGTGCAGATGGTGCGCAAGGCAATCGAGGCGGGAATAATATAAACCACATCCATTATGAAACGTTTTACACTCATCCTTCTGGCACTCTTCCTCGCCTGTGCAGGAGCGAGCGCCCAGGGCGGACTGCTCGGCCGCATAGGCCGCGAGGTGCGCCGCGAAACAGAGAAGGCCGTCGGCCGTGCAGTGGACAAGGCGGTCGACAAAGCCGTTGACAAGGCAGTCGACAAAGCCGTCGACAAAGCGATGGAAAAGGCATCCGAGGAGTCCGGACTGGAACTGGAAGCCGACCGCGGCGACAAGCCCGCCGGCTCCGGCAGGGAGCAGGCTGATCCCGCCGCGAAAGAAGAACCCGCAGCGGAAGGCACATGGAACTGTCCAGCCTGCGGCGCAAAGGGCAATACCGGACGGTTCTGCGAAGATTGCGGAACCAAGGATCCTGCGCAGCAGGCCGCAGAAGATGAGGTCGCGGAAACATATAAGCCCGGGCTCCACAGCACCTGGTTCTGCAACGACGTAGGCACGGTCCTCACCTATGAGCAGACAGACGCCGACGGCAAGGCAACGAACAGTTATCAGTACGTAATCACCGACTGGTCACGCAAGGGCGGCAAGACAGTCATCAGCTACGATATGGTCTCACCTGTGACAGACAAGAAGATTCCCTGTTCCGTATGGGCGGCGGACGGCTGGTTCCACGTGGATGCCGCATCCCAGATGGGCCAGATGGGGGATGACCTCAAACTCTCCGGGCACGCCCCCGTCCTTCCCGACAGGCCGGAGCTCAACGCGAGGCTGAAGGAATGCACGGTCAAAATCGAGAACCTCGCCACCACGAGCGACTACACCGACATCCGCTTTACGAAGCACGAGAAACTCACCACCCCTGCAGGCTCCTTCGACTGCTGGTGCCTCGAGTACACCAACAACACCAAGATGGCGTTCATCAAGACCGTCACTACCACCGAGCAGTGGATGGCCAAAGACGTCGGTATCGTAAAGACCGTCACCAAGGACAAGAAGGGCAAGGTGCAGAGCGTAGTGGAACTGATAAACATTGAAAAGAAATAAAAATAAGAATATGAAAAGCACGTTCAAAGCAATCGCCTGCGCCGTACTTCTCGCGGCGCTGTCTTCCTGCACCCTGGAAGACATCATCGGCATCGACCTCGCCGGATACGATATGAACGACCCCTGGGGCTCCTGGGAGAAGGTCAAGCCCGGAATCTACGTCGGCAACGACAAGGGTTATAACGACGGCGACCTTATCGCCAAGGGCACCGACGGCAGTATCCTCAGTGCAAAGGTCGGCGATGAATACGACGTTCCCTACAAGTTCAAGGGATACGACGCTGACCATACCACCTATGAGTTCAGTTACGGGGAGAGCGAGGGAACCAAGTTCCTTACCTGCGTCGTCAACGTCCTGAGTGACAACCAGAGCACCCATCCGTTCTTCATTACCACCAACGTCAATGCATACAGGAAATTGGTAGCGTCCGAAGGCATAGGCATAATGACTACGCCCAAAAAGTACAAGAAGGTGGCTTCCGGAGGCGATATCCTGCACAACTACAAGACCATTTGCAAGAAGTACCAGAAACTCCCATACAAGGCTCCGAAGGACCAGCTGATCATCGACCATACCGAGTATGACGTCAATTGGATCAACAGTCTGTATCCTACCGATATGAATGCCAAGGGCTGGGTGGTTCCTTATTCCGGCAAATGCGAATCCTTTACGGTCAACCGCCAGTACGGCTGGGACAAGGTTGGCAACCGCAAGATCCTCTGGGGCGGATGCAAGTGGGAGAATGTCACCTGGGTCATCGCAACAGTGACTGAGGTCGATTACGCCAAGGCCCTGGAATATGTATCCAAGGTCAAGGCTTCCGGCAAGTTCGACAGAGTTTATGAGGATATGGCTGACGGCGAGAGCACCATCTCCTTCAAGGCTACGAGCAAGGATCCCGAAGCGCACAAAGAGGGCTTCGACGGTTACATCCACCCCACTTACGAGATTACATACACCAGCGCCCTTTACAATACCATGACAATCAAGTTCGGCGTTGCTTACGTGACTTACGTATAATCCAAATTTCTGCTTTTATCAGAAACGGGCGGTGACCGGAAAAGTCATCGCCCGTTTCCTTATATCCCTGCGCCGTCAGTAAACTGCGGACTCGAGGTGAAATGCCCCTGCAGCACGCGTGTGTGCGGCGGGACGTCCTCGGTGATCCAGACGTTGCCTCCGATGACGGCGCCCTCGCCTATGCGGACCGGCCCAAGGATGGAGGCGTTGGAGTAAACGGTGACGTTGTCTTCCAGGATGGGGTGACGGCGGATGTTGAGCGGACGTCCGTTCTCGTCGTACTTGAAATTCTTGGCCCCGAGGGTGACGCCCTGGTACAGCATGACGTGATTGCCGATGACGGCGGTGGCCCCGATGACGACGCCGGTGCCGTGGTCGATGCCGAAATGGGAACCTATCTGCGCCGCAGGATGGATGTCGATGCCGGTGGTGGTGTGGGCCGTTTCCGAAATCATCCTCGGCAGGACGGGTACGCCGAGCTGATACAGGGAATGCGCGACGCGGTAGAACAGCATTGCCTCGAACCCGGGATAGCAAAGTATGATTTCTCTCCTGTCGCCGACGGCGGGATCGTTGTCCAGCAGCGCCTGGGCGTCGGTGCGAAGGAGTTCTGCGATGCCGGGAAGAGCCTCGATGAACTGTTGGAGGACGGACTCGCTGAGGTAGGGGAGAAGGAACTCCCGCAGGCCGTCCTCGCAGACCTGGACGCCATACAGATCCGGGAAGAAATGGCGCCGGAGGGCGTCGAAGATGTCGAGAAGGCGGATGCGTGTGGGGAACTGACGCGCCATCACTAACGGGTAGGATTGAAGAGTTCTGTCGACAGGTAACGCTCGCCGGTGTCGGGAAGCAGCGCTACGATGGTCTTTCCGGCATTCTCCGGAAGACGGGCAAGGCGCAGCGCCGCGGCGAAGGCGGCTCCTGATGAAATGCCTACGAGGAGTCCGAGGCGTGCCGCCAGGCTGCGTGAGGCCTGCATTGCCTCATCGTCCGCTACGGTTAGGACTTCGTCGACGACGGAAGCGTCGTACGTTGCGGGGACGAATCCCGCTCCGATGCCCTGAATCTTGTGTTTGCCCGGAACTCCGGTGGTCAGGACGGGGGAACTTGCAGGCTCGACCGCTACAGCACGTATGGCTGGATTGTGCTTCTTCAGCGCCTTTCCGGTGCCGCTGACCGTGCCTCCGGTGCCCACTCCTGCGACGAATATATCGACCTTGCCTTCCGTTGCGGCGTAAATCTCTTCTCCGGTGGTGCGTTCGTGTACCGCGGGATTGGCGGGATTGACGAACTGCCCGAGGATGACGGCTCCGGGGATACCGGCACGCAGTGCCTCCGCCCTCGCGATGGCTCCCTTCATGCCTTCCGCTCCCGGGGTGAGTTCAAGACTTGCACCGAGTGCCTTGAGGAGCCGCTGGCGTTCGATGCTCATCGTTTCCGGCATGGTGAGGATAACCTTGTATCCCTTGGAAACGCCGACCCACGCCAGGCCGACCCCGGTGTTGCCGCTGGTGGGTTCGATGATGGTCGCGCCCTGCTTTAGTATGCCTTTGGCCTCGGCGTCTTCTATCATCGCCAGGGCCACGCGGTCCTTTACCGAGCCGCCGGGATTGAAATATTCCAGTTTGAGGAGTATATCTGCATTCTGCCCCTCGAATCCGCTTGCGCGTAGCAGGGGAGTATTGCCTACCAGTTCCGTCAGGTGATTGTAAATCATAAAGTTCGCAAATTAACAGGCAGCAAATGTATGAATTAATGCTGAATAGTGCAAACTGCACATTTTGTTGCAAAGTCAAAAAAATGTAGTATCTTTGCAGTCCTTTCAGGGGCGTAGCTCAGCTGGTTTAGAGCGTTTGAGTCACATTCAAAAGGTCGTCGGTTCGAATCCGACCGTCCCTACCAAACAGCCGCAAGGCTGTTTTTTTGTTTTATGGTGGCAGGACGTAGGACAAGCGGAGTGAGGCGTCTGAAAAAGTGGCACCTGCCTCCCGAAACCTTTGGTCGCCCGTGACCATGAACGGGAGGGGGCCCGCGCCGTCAGGCGTGGGAGGGGCGGAGCGTAGCGTAGCGGAGGGTTTCGGGAGGCAGGTGCCACTTTTTCAGACGCCTCCGTAGCGCAAGGCACACTTTGATAAAAACTTGCGTAAGTAAAATATTATTACTATCTTTGCGGCCCCTTAGAAAAATAGGGCTAACAATTTTTTATTTTTATGATCAAACAGTACGAAACCGTTTTCATTGCAACTCCCGTTTTGTCTGACACCCAGATGAAGGAAGCGGTTGCCAAGTACACCAAGCTCATCACCGACAACGGCGGTGAGGTCGTGTACGAAGAGGATTGGGGGCTCAAGCAGCTCGCGTACCCGATCCAGCACAAGACATCAGGATTCTATTACCTGATCCAGTTCAAGGCGGACCCTCAGTTCGTCAGTACTCTCGAGACCCAGTATCACCGTGACGAGCGTATCATCCGCTTCCTCACCGTGGCCCTGGACAAAGATTCCATCGCCTATGCCGAGCATCGCCGCGAGGTCCGTGCAGGCAAGGCTGCAGCACCCAAGGCCGAGCAGGCTCCCGCTGAGCCCGAGCAGGTCGAAGAAGAAACCGAAAATGTGGAGGAATAAGCCATGGCTGCCATCGAAAACAACGAAATCCGCTATCTGAACCCTCCTACCGTAGAGGTTCGCAAGAAGAAGTACTGCCGCTTCAAGAAAGCCGGCATCAAGTACGTCGATTACAAAGATCCTGAATTCCTCAAGAAGTTCCTCAACGAGCAGGGCAAGATCCTTCCCCGCCGTATCACCGGTACTTCCCTCAAGTTCCAGCGCAAGGTTGCCCAGGCCGTCAAGCGTGCCCGCTCCCTCGCTCTCCTTCCTTACGTTACCGACCTCCTTAAATAATTGAAGCGTTATGAAGATCATACTCAAGAAAGACATTGCCAATCTCGGCGACGCCGGTGAAGTGGTAGAAGTAAAGACCGGATACGCTCTCAATTATCTCGTTCCCCAGGGATTCGCCACTGTAGGCACCCCCTCCGCTCTCAAGCAGCACGAGGAGACCATCCGTCAGAGGGCTCACAAAGAGGCCAAGAACATCGCAGAGGCCGAGGCAAAGGCTGCAAAGCTTTCCGCCCAGACCGTCAACGTCCCCGTCAAGGTCGGCGAAAGCGGCAAACTCTACGGCAGCGTCACCGCAGCCCAGGTTGCAGCAGCCCTCGTCGAGCTCGGATTCGAGGTTGACAAGAAGAACGTCGAGGTTCCCGAGATCAAAGAGCTCGGAGAATTCGAGGCCAAGGTCAAGTGCTACAAGGGTGTATTCGCAGACGTCAAGATCAACGTCGTCGAAGAGTAATATACTCCTGAACCTTACAAAAACAGCCATTCCGATGAAGAATGGCTGTTTTTTTTGTTAAATTTGCGACCGCAAACCACGTAATCGTTATGGAAATCGGCAAATATCTCAAGTATCTTGCAACCTTCAAGTTCTGGAAGGAGTTGTTTATCATGACTTTCGGCATGCTTATGTGCTCCGCCGCGGTCTATTATTTCATGATGCCCAGCAAGCTGGTCGTCGGGTCCATGACGGGTTTGTCCATAGTGATATCAAATGTGGCCACCATGCTTGGATTTCCCCTCAAGGTCTCGGTGGTCGTCACTGTCATCAACGCCATCCTCCTCCTTCTCGCCTGGATTCTCATAGGCAAGGAATTCGGTGCCAAGACCGTATATACCGCAATGATACTCGGTCCGCTCATCGCTTTCTGGGAGAAGGTCCTTCCGTACGAAAGGTTCCTCGAACCCGGACAGACTTCCATCATGGGCGACATCTGGTTCGACCTGCTGGCCTTCGTGCTCATCCTCAGCGCATCCCAGGCCCTCCTTTTCCATATCAACGCATCCACCGGCGGCCTGGATATCCTTGCCAAGATAGTCAACAAGTTCTTCCATCTGGATATCGGCACGTCCGTTACCGTCGCAGGTGCAATCATCTGCTGTACCGCATTTGCCATCAACCCCTTCAGGCTCGTTGTCATCGGCCTTATGGGTACCTGGATCAACGGCCTTACCATCGACTATTTCACGGCCGGCCTCAACCGCCGCAAGCGCGTGTGCATCATATCCCTGCGGTATGAAGAGGTGCGGGAATTCATAGTGAACAAACTGCACCGCGGATGCTCCCTATATGAGATGGAGGGCGGTTATTCAGGAGAATATACCAAGGAAATCCAGGTGCTCCTCACCAAGACGGAGTTCTCCGACCTGATGGAATTCATGCGCAAGAACGACATCCACTCGTTCGTTACCGCCGGCAACGTGAGCGAGGTTTACGGTCTGTGGAACAATAAAAAGAAGAATCAGGCTTAGATATCGACGTCTTCCAGCTCCGCCTCGCTGCGGAGGTTGGCGGTGATGAACTGCTGGCGCTCGACGGTATTCTGCCCCATATAGAAATCCATGATCTCGGCTATTGACTCTTCCTCGGCAAGGGAAACCTGGTCGAGGCGCATGTCGTCGCCTATGAAGTCCGAGAACTCGTCGGGGCTGATTTCTCCGAGGCCTTTGAAGCGGGTAATCTCCACTCCCGACTTGAGTGCGGCGATGGCCTTCTCCTTTTCCTCCCTGCTGTAGCAGTAGCGGTTTTCCTTCTTGTTGCGGACGCGGAAGAGGGGAGTCTGGAGTATGTGGACGTGCCCGCGGCGGATGAGGTCGGGGTAGTACTTCATGAAGAAGGTGAGGACGAGCATGCGGATGTGCATGCCGTCGTCGTCGGCATCGGTCGCTACGATGATGTTGTTGTAGCGGAGACCGTCGAGGTCTTCCTCCACTCCAAGGGCGTTGACCAGCAGGTTGAGCTCTTCGTTCTCGGCAACCTTCTTGCGGCTCTCCTTGTAGCAGTTCATCGGCTTGCCGAGCAGGGAGAAGACCGCCTGGAAGTTGGCATTGCGTGCGCGGGTGATGGTTCCGCTTGCGGAGTCGCCCTCGGTGATGAAGATGCTGGATTTCTCTATGTTCTCCTGGGTCTTTTCGGTCTGCTTGTCGTTGAAGTGGAACTTGCAGTCGCGGAGCTTCTTGTTGTAGATATTGCTCTTCTTGTTGCGCTCGCGGGTCTTCTTCTGGATGCCGGAGATCTCGATGCGCTCCTGCTGGGAGGCCTTGATCTTGTCTTCGATGACGGGGACTATCTCCTTGTGGATGCGGAGATAATTGTCGAGGTTCTTGGCGACGAAATCGTTGACGAAACTGCGTATGGTGGGACCGATGTCGGTGTGGAGGGTGCCGTCCTTGTCGCGGGTCTGCTTCTCCCACATGTAGTTGGAGCCAAGTTTGGTCTTGGTCTGGCCCTCGAAGTTGGGCTCCTGGATCTGTATGCTGATGGCGCCCACGATGCCCTGGCGGCAGTCGGCCGGTTCGTAGTTCTTCTTGAAGAAATCCTTGAGCGTCTTGGCGATGGCCTCGCGGTAGGCGGCAAGGTGGGTGCCGCCGTCGCGGGTGTTCTGGCCGTTGACGAAGGACGAAATGTTCTCTCCGTAGGAGTTGCCGTGGCTGAGGACTATCTCTATGTCGTCACCCTCCAGGTGGATGGGAGGGTAGAGGGGCTCCTCGGTGAGGTTGTCGTTCACGAGGTCGAGAAGGCCGTTCTGCGACAGGTAGGGGGTGTCGTTGAGTACCAGGGTGAGACCCTTCTTGAGGTAGGAGTAGTTCTTGACCATGGTCTCGACGTAGTCCATATTGTAGTGGAAGTCGCCGAACATCATCCTGTCGGGGAAGAAACGCACCAGGGTGCCGTCCTTCTCCTTGGTGGGGCCTTTGCCGCTGTCTTTGAGCTCGCCCCTTTCGAACGAGGCCCAGGAGCATTCGCCCCCGCGGTGGGAACAGACGTAGAAACGCTCTGAAAGGGCGTTGACGGCCTTGGTGCCGACGCCGTTCAGACCGACGGACTTCTTGAAGGCCTTGTCGTCGAACTTGCCGCCGGTGTTGAGGATGCTGACGGCCTTGACGACGGAGTCGAGGGGGATGCCGCGGCCGAAGTCGCGTACCGTGACCTCATTGTCCTCTATGCGGATCTGGACCTGCTTGCCGTAGCCCATCGCATACTCGTCGATGGAATTGTCTACGACTTCCTTGAGGAGGACGTAGATGCCGTCTCCCTGATTGCTGCCGTTACCCAGGCGGCCGATGTACATACCCGGGCGCATGCGGATGTGCTGTACGCCTTCCAGGGTGATTATGTTGTCGTCGGTGTATTTGATCTGTTCTGCCATCGTCTGAATGAGAAATCTCGCAAATATAGCAAAAAACCGGCGGAAAAACTATAGCCGTTTGACCCTGGAAACCTGCCGGATGGCGGAAATCTGCGATATCACCTTGTCCAGTTCGAGGCTGGAGGGGACGAACAGGCGGATGGTTATCTCGAAGGTGCCGTTCCTGTGATTCTCCGCCACGTTGAGCGAACGGATTGACGCCCGGAACTGGCCAGTGACCGTCATTATGGAACTGAGGACCGAATGTTCGGGCTCGGACGTGACGACCAGCGTGGCGAGGAAACTGCCGGCGGTGGCGGTATCCTGCCAGACGACCTTCTGGATGCGGTAGGGGTACCGTTCCAGGAGCCTGGCGGCGTTGGGGCAGGACATGCGGTGTATCTTGATGCCGGCGCTGCGGGTGACGAAGCCGAAGACGTCGTCGCCGAATACCGGGTTGCAGCAGGCTGCCATCTTGTAATCCAGGCCCTTGACGTCCTTGGCGTTGAGCACCAGTATGTCTTCTCCGCTGTCGGTGACGGGGATGAACCTTTTGTGGTCCTGCGCCTGGACTTCCTCGCGGGAGCCGGAAGCCTTTTCCTGTATGAAGGCCTTGATGTCGTTGACGTCAAGGGTGCCGTCTGCGATAGCTGCCATGAAGGGCATCACGGACTTGTATCCGTGCGCCTTCATATACTCGGACTGCATGTCGTCCGGAAGCTCGAGTTTCCAGTTGCGGAGGCGCCTTTCCAGGATTTCGCGTCCCTCGGTGGCGCGTTTGCGCTCTTCGGCGTCGAGTTCGAGCTTGATCTTGCTGCGGGCCTTGCTGGTGACTACCCAGCCGAGCCAGTCGCGGTTTGGACGCTGGTTCTTGGAAGTGAGAATCTCTACGGTGTCGCCGGTCTTGAGTTTCTCGTTGATCTTTACGGCCTTGCCGTTGACAAGTCCGCCGCTGCAGCGTGCTCCGAGGCCGGAATGTATTCCGAATGCGAAGTCGAGCACGGATGAACCGGCCTTGAGCATACGGAGTTCTCCGCTGGGGGTGAAGACGAAGATTTCCTTGTCCGGAGGAGCGGGGAGGTCTTCCGCCGAGGCGACGAGAGGGTTGGACAGGGCGTCGCGCACGCTCTGCAGCCAGGTCTGTGTGGTGGACTCCTGCTGGATGCCCTTGTATGCCCAGTGAGCGGCGGGGCCGTTCTCGGCTATGTCGTCCATGCGGACGGTGCGTATCTGGACTTCCAGGTAGTTGCCGCGGGCGTTCTTGACTGTTATGTGAAGGGATTCGTATCCGCTCGGGCGGGGCTTGGTGATCCAGTCGCGCAGGCGCTTGGTGTCGGACTCGTATTCCTCGGTAACGTAGGAGAAAACCCTCCAGCAGAGGTCTTTCTCAAGTGTGCGGTCGGGTTCGCAGTCGATTATGAACCGGATGGCGAAAACGTCGTACACGCCCTCGAAGGGCACTTTCTGCACCTGCATCTTGCGCCAGATGGACCAGGCGCTCTTGGTGCGTACCTTCAGCTTGTAGTGGATGCCGGCGTCGGACAGTTTCTTCTTCAGGGGCTCGATGAACTCCTGCATGAGGCGCTCGCGGTCCTTCTCCGTCGCACGCAGTTTGTTGGTGATGGCGCGGTACTGCTCGGGCTCGGCGTGGCGGAAGTAGATGTCGCCCAGTTCGCTGTTGATCTTGTACAGTCCGAGTTGATGGGCCAGCGGCATATAGAGCATCAGCGTCTCCAGAAGTTTCTGGTCCCGGGACATCTTGGGGAACATCTCCAGGTGGCGCATGACCTCCAGGCGGTCGGCTATCTTGATGACGCTCACACGCGGGTCGGCCGAATACTGGACGATGAGTTTCTTGTAATTCTCCGCCTCCAGGCGGGTGTCCTTGGGCTTGATGGTGGATATCTTGTTGAGGCCGTCGACCATCAGCCGGACGTCCTGGGGGAATGCAGAGATGTCTATATCCTTGTGAACACGGGTGGCCTCGTGCAGGTACACGGCGGCGGCGCAGGAGTCGGGGAGACCGATTTCCTGCGTGACGATGTCCGCCACGCCGTCTGCGTGCCCGATGAAAGGCGAGCCGTCATACCGGGTCTCGCTCTCGAGCGCCTGCACGGCTATCTGCCGCGCTGTTGATTTTAGCGAATCTTCCATACGGGGCAAATATAAAAATAAATTGGAAATCTAGTCCTTCCAGACTTTAAGATACTGCTGCAGCGCCCACATTTCGTCGCGGTAGCGGGCTGCGGCGGTGAAATCCAGGTCGGCGGCAGACTTTTTCATGCGGGCGCGGTCCTCTTCCACCATCTTTTCTATCTGCTGGCGGGACATGGAACGGATGACCGGATCCTGGAGGACGGCCGCAAGGTCGGCGCGGACGAATCCGTCCTCGTAGGCGGCGCCGGATTCCCGACGGGAATCGTGTCCGAGGCCCACTGAGACGCTGCCCTTGCCGAAGTCGGAGGGATTGGGGATATAGACCGGTGCGTCGTATGAATTGGCTGCCGACATGCGCCCGGTGGTGCCGCCGGCGAGTTTTGCGCCGACCGGTTTTGCGCCGCCGAGTTCGCTTGCGAGGGCGTTGAGACGCGTCTGGACCTGCTGGGGCGTGATGCCGTGCTGCTTGTTGTAGGCGATCTGGCGGGAGCGGCGGCGCTCGGTCTCACGAATGGTCTGATCCATCGAAGGAGTGATGTGGTCGGCGTACATTATGACGAGGCCGTTGACGTTGCGGGCGGCGCGGCCGGCGGTCTGGGTGAGGGCGCGGCCGGTACGCAGGAAGCCTTCCTTGTCGGCGTCGAGTATGGCCACAAGGGAGACCGACGGTATGTCCAGGCCCTCGCGGAGCAGGTTGACTCCCACGAGCACGTCGAACAGCCCGTTCTTGAAGTCTTCTATGATTTCCACGCGCTCGGTGGTGTCCACGTCGGAATGTATGTAGCGCACGCGGACGCCGATGCGGCGCAGGTATTCGTCAAGTTCCTCGGCCATGCGCTTGGTGAGGGTGGTGACCAGTACGCGTTCGTCGACCTCGGCCCTCTTGCGGATCTCCTCGACGAGGTCGTCGACCTGGCCTTCGATGGGACGCACCTCGATGGGAGGGTCCAGGAGGCCGGTGGGACGTACCACCTGTTCCACCACGAGGCCGCCGGACTTCTCCAGTTCGTAATCGGCCGGGGTGGCGCTCACGTACACCCTCTGGCCGGTCAGGGCCTCGAATTCTTCGAACTTGAGGGGACGGTTGTCGGAGGCGGCGGGCAGGCGGAATCCGTATTCCACCAGCACCGACTTGCGGGAATGGTCGCCGCCGTACATGGCCCGCACCTGCGGAAGCGTGACGTGGCTTTCGTCGATGAAAGTAATGAAATCCTTTGGGAAGTAGTCCAGCAGGCAGAAAGGACGTTCGCCCTCCCTGCGGCCGTCGAAGTAGCGGGAATAATTCTCGATGCCGGGGCAGTAGCCCATCTCCTTTATCATCTCCAGGTCGTATTCGACCCTCTGCTTGAGGCGCTTGGCCTCCAGGCCCTTGCCCTGGGACTCGAACCATTCGACTTGCTTTACCAGGTCGTCCTGGATGGCGCTCACGGCGGCTATCGACCGCTCGCGCGTGGTGACGAAGTTGTTGGCCGGGCAGATGCTTACGCGCTCCAGTTCCTCGATGTGGGCTCCGGTAACCGGGTCGATGAGGCTCAGGCCCTCGACCTCGTCGCCGAAGAATTCTATGCGGACGGCCTCGTCGGCTCCGCCGAGGAATACGTCGATGATGTCGCCGTGGACGCGGAATGTGCCGCGCTTGAAATCGGTCTCGGTGCGGCTGTACAGCGCATCCACGAGTTTATACAGGAGCCCCGTGAGGCTGCGGCGCTCGCCTTTCACGACCTCGATTGTCTGGGAATGGAAATCCTCCGGATTGCCTATGCCGTACAGGCAGCTGACGCTGGAGACGACGATGACGTCGCGCCGGCCGCTCATCAGCGCGGATGCGGCGCTCAGGCGGAGTTTCTCTATCTGGTCGTTGATGCTGAGGTCCTTTTCGATGTAGGTATCCGTAGTGGGGATATAGGCCTCGGGCTGGTAGTAATCGTAGTAGGAGACGAAGTATTCTACCGCGTTGGATGGGAAGAACGCTTTGAATTCGCCGTAGAGCTGGGCCGCAAGCGTCTTGTTGTGGCTGAGAATCAGGGCTGGACGCTGCAGGCGCTCTATCACTCCGGCCATCGTAAAGGTCTTGCCGGAGCCGGTGACGCCCAGCAGCGTGACGTCGGGCACGCCGCTGCGCAGGGCTTCGCACAGTCCGTCTATTGCCGCCGGCTGGTCGCCGGAGGGCTTGTATTGGGATTCGAGTATGAACTTCACTTACAGGGCCTCGATCATCCTGCGGAACAGCTCTGACATCTGCGATGCCGCGATGTCGGCCTGGTGGACGACGTCGTCGCCGTCATTGAGGTTGCGCTCCACGTTGAAGATGTTGGAGAAGTTGGTGACGACCGACATGCCGAACACGCGGATGCCGCAGTGGCGGGCCACGATGACCTCGGGGACGGTGGACATGCCGACGAGGTCGGCGCCGACTTCGTGGAAGAAGCGGACCTCGGCCGGAGTCTCGTAGGTGGGACCGGTGACGCCGAAATAGACGCCCTTGCGGAGGTTGACCTTCATCTCTATACCCATGCGCTCGGCAAGTGCCTGGAGTTCAAGGTCGTATGCGCAGGTCATGTCGGGGAAGCGGGGGCCGAATTCCTCCATGTTGGGACCGATGAGCGGGTTGGGCATCATGTTGATGTGGTCCTTGATGATGACGAGGTCGCCTACCTTGTAGTCGGCGTTGGTGCCGCCGGCGGCGTTGGAGACGAAGAGGTACTCGATGCCGAGGAGCTTCATGACGCGGACGCCGATGGTGACGGTCTCCATGGGGTAGCCCTCATAGTAATGGAAACGTCCCTGCATGGCGACGACTTTCTTGCCTCCGAGCATGCCGCAGATGATGTTGCCCTTGTGGCCTATCGCGGTGGAGACGGGGAAACCGGGAATGTCGCGGTAGGGGATGACTATGGGGTCCTTGATCTGCTCGCCGAGCTTGCCGAGGCCGCTGCCGAGTACGATTCCGATTGTGGGTTTGAAGTCGCCTGTGCACTGCCTGATATGGGCTGCCGCGGCTTTGATGTTGTCTAAGTTGGTTGCCATTTCCTAGAGGTCTTCGAATTCGACTGACTGTTCATTGTATTCCCTCTGGGGGATGGTGCCGCCGAAGCAGTTGTTGGTGATGTAGTCTATCACCTCGTTGAGACCTTCGCGGAACTTGTCGAAATCTTCCTTGTAGAGGAAAATCTTATGCTTGTCGTAGGAGAGCGAACCGTCGGGGTTTGTGCGGCGCTTGCTTTCCGTCACCGTGAGGAAGAAGTCCTTGCCTCCCTTGGTGGATTTGACATCGAAGAAATAGGTGCGCTTACCGGCACGCACGGGTTTAGAAAAAACATCCTCTGAATTGCGGTCCCCGTAAACCGGGGAGTCGTATTCGTCTCTGTACATACAACAAAAAAATTATAGTTTATTTCCGCAAAAATAGGATTTTTTTCAGATTCCGTGCTATCTTTGTACCAAAATTTGTTTGAAATCTATGCTGAACAGAAGAATCCTCAGGATTAAGGCCTTCAAGGTCGTGTATTCCAGAGTCGAGAATCCTTCGATGACGCTCCCGGAGGCCGAGGCCGAACTGGAGCGCTCCTGTGAAGCCACGAGGGACCTGTACCTCCGCCTGCTCGCCGTAATCGGCCCCCTCACCAGGGAGGCTCAGTCCCGCATCGACGCCGCTCTCCACAAGTTCAATCCCAGCGAGGCGGAGCTCCACCCCAACCTCAAGTTCGCCCGGAACCTCATCGCCCCCGCGCTGGAGGAGGATCCCGACTTCAGCAAACTCATCAAAAAGAAGAAGATAAGCTGGGACAACGACGACGTCTTCCTGCGCAATCTCTACGAGTCCATCCGCGGCAAGGAGTATTTCCGCAAGTATATGGAGAAGCCGGAAAGCTCCCTTGCAGACGACGCCGCCCTGTTCTGCCGTATCTTCGAGCAGGAATTCTCAGGCGTCGCGGCCCTCGACGACATCCTCGAAGACCTCTCCATTTATTGGAACGACGAACTCGAATATGCCCTGAGCTGGTGCTGCCGTTCCCTCGACCAGATGGGCAAAGGCAAGCCCTGGACGCTTCCCGAGCTGTTCATGAGCGATATGCCCGGTTCCGAGGGCAAGGAGAGCGACCGCGCCTTCGTGAAGAATCTTGTCCGCTCCGCCATGCGCGGCTTCGACAAGTACTACCAGATGATCTCCGAGGTAACTCCCAAGTGGGACACCGGCCGCATATGCGCGACCGACCTCGCCCTCATAATCTGCGGTCTCGCGGAGGCCGACGCCTTCCCGGGTATCGACTACCGCACCACCATCAACGAATTCGTTGAGATATCCAAGTATTACAGTACCCCCGAGAGCCGTGCCTTCGTGAACGGCGTGCTTGACAAATTAATCAACAAGAAATAATTATGACTCTTTTAACTCTCCTCCAGGCGGCTCCTGCCGCAGGTGCTGCCGGCCAGCAGGGCGGCGGTCTCAGCATGTGGATCATGCTCATCCTCATCTTCGTCGTCATGTGGCTGTTCATGATCATGCCCCAGCGCAAGCAGCAGAAGAAGATGGAAGAATTCCGCAAATCCCTCAAGAAAGGCGACAAGGTCGTCACCGCAGGCGGTATCTACGGCACCATAGCCGAAGTCTCGGAGAACGAAAGGACCGTCCTTCTCAAAGTTGACGGCGACGTGAAGCTCCGCGTGGACAAGGCATCCCTACAGAGGGATTTCAGCGAGTCCGACGCCCCCCAGCAGCCCGCAGAAAAGAAATAATCCTTGAAGCGCTGGACCCAGTTCCTCCTTTGCCTGCTGCTTTCCGCGAGCGTATGGCTTATCCATAACCTCTCCCTCAAATATACGGGAGTGGTTACGGTATCCGTGCTCGCCAAAAGTTCGCTCAAAGGCAGGGCCCAGGTCGCTTCCGCGCCCGTTACCGTGAACGCCCGTTGCTATGCGACGGGCTTCCGCCTTATAAATCTCCGCCGTTCCGATTCCGACGTTCTGGTGGAAATCAGCCCGGACGACTTCGAATACCGCATGTCCGACGACAAGTACACCGTGACGGCTGCCGCCCTGTCCAAATATGCACAGGGCATCTTCGGCGCCGGAGTGACCCTCGAGGCTTTCCTGGATCCCGGTTACGGTTTTTCCTTCCTCCGGGAGACCAACCGCACGGTTCCCGTCAAACCGGTGGTGAGCGCATCCTTCAAGCCTCAGTATATGGCTGCGGAGCCGATGCGCATCCAGCCCGACTCCGTCGTCATCTACGGCAACGCCGATATCCTGAAGAACGTGGATGCCGTGCTTACGCGTCCCATTTCCATCAACGACGCTTCCAAGAACGTCAGCGGCGTGGCGCGTATCGTCCCCGTTCCCGGTATCAGGATATCCGAAACCGAGGTCGCCTGGGCGGTGGATGTAGTGAGGTACGTGGAGCAGCGCAGCCAGGTGCATATTTCCGTACGCGGGGTGCCTGCCGGAGTCAAGCTCTCGGTGCTCCCTTCCACGGCCGAGGCCGTTTTCTACTGCCGTTTCCCCGCCCGTGGCAACCCGGCGCAGATGTGTGAATTCTATGTCGATTATGCCGAATTCTCCAGCTCCGTGTCCGGCTCCTGCGTGGTACGGTGCGACAACCTTCCCCAGGGCGTAATCGACTGGAGCATAGACCCTCAGGTGGTCGACTGCCTGGAAATGGAGGAGATGACGGAATGACTACGGTTCTCGTAACGGGTCCCATCGGCGGAGGCAAGTCCGCCGCCTGCAGCCATCTGGCCTCCCTGGGCTGGCCGGTGTACGACTGCGATTCCCGCTGCAAGGCTCTGTACTCCGAAGTGCCCGGCCTGCGTGAACGCATAGAGAAGGAACTGGGCATCCCTTTCTCAGAACTGGGACGGATATTTACCGACCCTTCGCTCCGTGAGCGCCTGGAGTCCATAGTCTATCCTCTTCTTGCCGAAGACATCTCCCGCTGGAAGGCATCGCTGGACAGCCCGCTCGCTTTCATCGAGTCCGCCGTGGCTCTGCAGAAGCCGCAGTTCGACGCATTCTACGACAAGGTGCTGCTCATATCGGCTCCGTTGCCGCTGCGGGAGTCCCGCAATGCCGCCGCAGCTGTAAGGAGCCGCCTTCAGCGTTTCCCCCGTGCGAGGGTCGACCGCACCGTCCGCAATAATTCCACCCTTGAATCTCTGTACAAAAAAATAGATAAATACATAGAATCATTATGAAAACCGATCTGGCAAAGATTATGTCCGTCTCCGGACAGCACGGCCTGTTCCGTTTCCTGGCACAGTCCCGCACCGGCGTTATCGCCGAGTCCCTTTCCGATGGCAAGCGTACCGCATTCGACGCCCACAGCCGCATATCCACCCTTTCCGATATCGCTATCTTCACTTCCGAAGGCGAGATGAAGCTCGCGGACGTGCTGCTCGCAATGAAGAAGGCCGCCGACGAAGGCGCCGCCGTCCCTTCCTCCAAGGATTCCCAGGCTGCCGTCGTTGCATTTTTCGAGAAGGCAGTCCCCGATTACGACGCCGACCGCTTCTACTATTCCCATATGAAGAAGGTTCTCGACTGGTACGGCGAAATCGCCGCCCACGCATCCTTCGACTTCGTGACCGACGAGGAACGCGAGCAGGAAGAAGTTGAAGAAGCTTAAGGTCATAACGCTCGGGTGTTCCAAGAACACCGTGGATACCGAACATCTTCTGGCGGCGCTGCCGCCGGAAGAGTTCGATTTGTCCCCTGAGGGCCCTCTGGATTATCTCCTTTACAATACCTGCGGCTTCATAGGTGACGCCAAGGAGGAATCCATTCAGGCCATATTCGAAGGCGTAGAAGCGAAGAAGAGAGGGGAGACCGCCCGGGTGGTGGTCTTCGGCTGCCTGTCGCAGCGCTATGCCTCCCAGATGCCGGAACTCATCCCCGAAGTGGATGCCTGGTTCGGCGCACGCGACCTCAATCCTCTCCTGAAGTATCTCGGCGCGCCGCCTTCCGGCTTCACCCGCCGCCTGCAGGAGCACCCCTGCGGATACGCATACCTCAAGATTTCCGAAGGCTGCGACCGCCGTTGCTCCTATTGCGCCATCCCCTTTATCCGGGGAGCCCATCGTTCGGTCCCCGTCGAAGACCTTGTAGCGGAGGCAACCCAGCTGGCCTCTGAAGGCGTCAGCGAACTCATCCTGATAGCGCAGGACACCACTTTCTACGGGCTTGACATCTACGGCCGCCGTGCTCTCGCCGAGCTTCTGCAGCGTCTGTCGGAGGTGGACGGCATCAGGCGCCTGCGCATACATTATTCCTATCCCGCAGACTTTCCGGACGACGTCCTGGACCAGATGGCCACCAATCCCAAGGTCTGCCGGTACATGGACATCCCGCTGCAGCATATTGCAGACAGGGTGCTGTCCAATATGCACCGCCACATCGACGGTGCCCGTACCCGCGCCCTGATAGCGCGTATGCGTGAAAAGGTGCCCGGAGTCGTACTCCGCACCACCATGATAGTCGGCCATCCCGGAGAGGGCCCGGAGGAATTCGCCGAACTCCTGGATTTCGTGCGCGAGGCCCGCTTCGAGCGCCTCGGAGCCTTCTGCTATTCCGAGGAGGAAGGTACCTGGGGAGCGGAACATCTTGCCGATGACGTTCCCGAGGATGAGAAACGCCGCCGGCTCGACGCCCTGATGTCCCTTCAGGGGGAGATGTCGCTGGAATTCAACCGCTCGCGCGTAGGCAGCGAGGTCGAGGTTATGGTTGACGCCGTGAGCGGCGACACCCTTGTCTGCCGCAGCGAATTCGAAAGTCCGGAGGTGGACGGAGAGATTCTCGTAAGCGCCCCCGATGCGCACACAATCCCCATCGGATCTTATATCAAGGTCCGGATTACGGGGGCTGACGAGTACGATCTAACTGCGGTTAAGCTCTAAGGTCTTTTCCAGGTCGAGGGCCTCGGCAAGTATGCTCACGGGGTTCTTGACGGTAACTCCGGTGCTCATTTCTATCTGCCACTTGCAGGTTTCGCATTCGCAGGCCACAAAGTCCGGTGCAGCGGCCTTGATGCTGTCGAACAGGGGCTTGCCGATCTGCTGGGATACCTTGTAGTTTTCCTTTTTGAATCCGTAGGTGCCGGCGATGCCGCAGCAGTTGCTCGGGAGTTCAGTCAGTTCCAGACCGGGAATCATCTTCAGAAGCTCCGTTGTGAAGATGCCTAGCCCGAGGCGTTCCTGATGGCAGGGGCAATGGTAGGCGGCGCGTGCCTTCCAGCCTTCTTTCCATACGGGTTTGAGTTCTCCGGAAGCGATTGCCTTGTAGAGGAATGGCTCGACGAGGCTGATGTGTCCCTTTACGTCGGCGTTGTCCACCTTGAGCAACTCGGGGTATTCCTCCAGCAAGGTCATCGTGCAGGAGGTGGAGACGGTTATGACGTCGCGTCCGGCGGCGACGCTGGCACGGAACACGTTGATGTTGTGCTTTGCGTCACGGGTGGCGGCGGGAATCATTCCGTTGGCTATCTTGGCAACGCCGCAGCAGCGTTCGTCGATGAGGTTGACCCCTATGCCGAAGGCGTTCATGACGGCCGTGAAGTCGCGGCCCAGCTGCGGGTAGTTGAAGTTGGCGTAGCAGCCGTGGAAGTAACTTATCTGGCGCTTGAACGCCGCCTGGGAGGATTCCGCGTTCTTCCTGAACCAATGGACGAAAGTCTCGCCGGAATACTTGGGGAGCGTGCGGTGGCGGTCTATGCCGAGGGTGAAGTCGAGTATGCCCTTGACCGGCGGCAGCCCGAGGGCGAAGTTGGCGACGGGGGCGAAGGCGCTGGCCATCGGGCCGACCTGGTCGGTGCTGGCGAGCATAAGGTCGCGAAGTTTGGGAGCCTTGCGTGAGAAGTCGATGCGTGCCTGCTGGATGAGGTCTGCGATGCGGACGCCGGAAGGGCAGGCGACCTCGCACCTCTTGCAGTTGAGGCAATATTTGAGCGAGTCTTCGAAGAAGATGCCGTTCTTCAGGCGGTAACGCTCGCTGTCGGGGCCGGAACGCTTGGGACCGGCGTAGGCGGGGTTGTTTGCCATAACGGGGCATACGGTCTCACAGAGGGAGCACTTCTGGCACTGCTCGAAATTGTTTGCGCTGATGAATCTTTCCTGCATGGCTAAATCCTCCTTGCCGCTTCCGCAGCCGCGAGAGCGCTCTTTTTGATTTCCGCAGTGGCGTCGGATGCGGCGCTGCTGAGGCCCGCAAGTACCTCCCCTGCGGGGAAAAGGTTCTCTATCTTTACGCCGTCCCTGACTGCGCATCCGTCTGCTGCGATTACGCCGAATTCCAGGAAACGCTGGGGGGCGGCGAAACTGGGGCTGAACCAGGTGCTGCGGTCGGCGTCGTACTGTACGTCGAGCCCGAAGATGGGTTCATAGACCTTCTGCATGTCGGCTACGATGCCGCGGGAGAAGAATTTCCCGGTGGCGAGTATGAAGGCGCGGGCTTCCAGGGTGACGTCGCCGAGTTTTTCGGTGCGGATGCTCACCAGGCGTCCGTTTTCTATAGTGCCGCCGGTTACGCGGTCTCCCGCGAGGATGGTGCCTCCGGCGGCTGTGTAGGCCTCGCGGGAAGCGCCGGAAAGGGACAGGCCTTCCGCTACAACGGCGCATTTGAGGCCGCCCTGCTGGAGGGCTGTGGCGGCGGTCATTCCTGCCAGGCCGCCTCCTATTACAACGACGTCAAACTTCATCATAGGAATACGGTTTTTCGAATTTGTAAACCCTTTGCATGAATTCCATTTCGCGGAGGGTGTCTCCCCAGCCGACGGGACAGAGGCCCTTCCAGCGCTCGTCCAGATAGTCTGCTGCGAGTTTGTCGGCAAGGGACGGGTCGCCCAGGGCTTCGGCAAGGGCCTTGGCGGCCTTGCGTATGCAGAAGGTGCCCTGGCAGGTGCCCATACCTATGCGCGTACGGCGCCGCAGGTCGGACAGGGTGCGGACGCCGAGTTCGGATACGGCGTATTTGATTTCCGCGAGCGTGACGTTTTCGCATTCGCATACGAGGGCGCAGTCGGCGGGATTGTCGAAGCGGATCTTGCCGGCGAGGTCGCCCTGGCGGCCTGCGGCTCCCTTCTGGCCGGCCGTGGGCTTGCCGGGGAAGCGTTTGATGATGGATGAGATGCGGCCGTCGGCGGACCCGGGAAGGGGAGTTTCGGCGGTTTTGCATTCTGCATGGACGGAAAGTTTGCGGCAGACGGCGTCGGTGGCGAGTTCGGCCATGAGACGGTAGGTCATGAGCTTGCCGCCCGTTATGGTGATGAAGCCGTCGATGCCGTCGCGGGTCTTGTGGTCGAGTACGACGATTCCGCGGCTGATGCTGCGGCCGGTGGGGTCGTCGTCGCTGGCGACCAGAGGCCTGACGCCGGCGTATGCCCTGAGGATGCGGGTGTTGGCGAGGGACGGGCAGAGCGCGCAGCCCTCGCGGAGCAGGAGTTCGACCTCCTCACGAGTGACGGCCATATGGTCGCACTCGCTGAATGGTATTCTCGTGGAAGTGGTGCCGATGACGGTGACGCTGTCGCCGGGGACGAGGATGTCGCCGTCGGCTGATTTGCGGCAACGGTTGATCACTACGTTGTTGACCCTGTGCCCGAAGACCAGCAGGGCGCCCTTGGCGGGGTACATGTTGATGACGACTCCGGCGAGTTCCGCGATTCCGTGGGCCCAGATGCCGGCGGCGTTGACAGTGACGGGGGCATGGTACTCGGCAGTCTCTCCGGTGCGGGTGTTGACGGTGCGGACACCTGTGACCGTCTTGCCTTCAAGGATGAACTCCGTTACCTTGGTGTACGTGAGGACGGTGGCTCCGTGGAGCACGGCGTCGGTTATGTTGGCGCTGCAGAGGCGGAACGGGTCGATGGAGCCGTCGGGGACGGTGACGGCGCCAATCAGGCGGGGATTGACGGACGGTTCGATGTTCCTGGCCTCCTGCGGAGTGATGGCGCGGGCCTCGATGCCTGCCTTGCCGCAGGCTTCCACGAAGGTTTTCTGGTAATCGAGACCGTAGCCGGTGTCGGCGTCTTCCGGTAGTGTGATGAACAGGCCGCCGGTGTCTTCCACGCAGTTGGAGGCTATGGAACGGAGTATCTTGTTCTCCTTTATGCATTCTTCGGCCGATTCGCTGTCGCGTACGGCATAACGGGCTCCGGAATGGAGCAGGCCGTGATTGCGGCCGGATGCGCCGGATGCGAGGTCTTCCCGTTCGAGGAGGAGGACCTTGAGTCCGCGCAGGGCGCAGTCGCGGGCCGTTCCCGCGCCTGTCGCACCGCCGCCGATGATTATAACATCGAAGTCTTTGGGCATATATTGGTTATTAAATCTCAATCAAAAAAAGGCGGAACCGTAAGCCGGTTTCTGTTTTAGCCTGCCATTTATCTTCGCAACCTACCCCCCGGCATCAGGCGGGCCGCCCTCAACTGCCGGTATACTTGGTCTTGCAGACCCTGGTGCCGTACCCGCCGCACATCGCTGCGCGGCGCCGTGAGCTCTTGCCTCGCGTTTTCACCCTTGCCTTGCCCGCGGGCAAGGCGGTTGTTTTCTGTTACGGCTGGCGTAAGGTTACCCCTACCTGCGCTTTCCGCAGCAGGGCGCCCTGTTCTGTCCGGACTTTCCTCGGCATTTCTGCCGCGACAGACCGTCCCGCCTTAAGTCACGCAAAAATAATCATTATTTCTTGAATTTATTCTTATCTTTGCACGAAGTTTAACTAAGACCCTTTTTATGGTAAGAGATGAAGAAACTGCTTTTACTCTCCGCAGCTTTGCTGCTATGCTCCCTTGCGCATTCGCAAGAGGCTGAGGAAAACGGCAGATATGCCGAGTTCCAACTTATTCCGCGCATTGATTTCAACCCTTATTTCACGCCCGGAAGTTCCGGGGAAGCATCGAGCGGATTCACACTCGGCAACACTTCAATCTATACGCTTCTGGAAGGCGCTTTCTCCGAGCACGTATCCTTTACGCTGAGCAACCACTGGGTGGCCGTCAACACCCCCGGATTCCAGGAGACCGCCGACCTCTACAGGTCAACTCTGTATTCCAACACCAACAACTGGCTGGACATCCTCACCTTCGATTTTTCCTTCGGCAACTGGACTTTCACCCTCGGCAAGGACGCCATCCTTACCGGCGGCTATGAATTCGACGAATGGGACGTCGACTGCGACGAACTCTTCGTGGCGGACGACAAGCTCCTCTATGGCTCGTACCTTTGGTACAACCTTCCTGCTTACCAGTGGGGCGCCAAGGTGTCTTATGCCGTACAGGACCACACTACGCTCGCTCTGCAGATGGTCACTTCGCCCTTCGGCGAACGTCCTTTCGCGAGCGGCCTTTTTTCCTATTCCGGTATGCTCACCGGCAGTTACGGGCCCTTCTCCAACAAGTGGTCCGCTTCCGCGCTGCAGCGTCCCGACGGCGGCTTCGAGTGGCTCGTCGCCCTTGCCAACCAGGTTGAGTTCGCGGATGATTTCATCTTTGGTTTCGACTGGTACAACTGCGTCGACGTAGACTATGGCTTCGACGGTGAGGCTCCCGTGGAACTTATCAAGGGCAACACTTTCCGTCCCAGCCTCGCATGGGCTCCCACCGAGCAGATCGACTGCAAGCTTGTAGGCAACATCTATTCGAGGGCCAGGGCCCTGTACGACGCCAATGTCGCCGCGGCTTTCCATTACCATCCCTTCGAGTTCCTGCACGTCAGCGCGCTGCTGGGATACGATTTCTTCACCAAGACTATTGCCGCATCCGTCGGCGTCAAGGCCAATATCACCCTCTTCAGTCTGTAGCGGAATGGCAGGCGATTATATCATCGACATTCAGCACCTGTCGAAGAGCTTCGGCGGCGTAAAGGTGCTGGACGACATCAATTTCTACGTACGCCGCGGCGAATTCATCACCCTGCTCGGTCCTTCCGGGTGCGGCAAGACTACGCTCCTGCGCCAGATTGCCGGATTCATCAACCCCGACGAAGGCCGTATCCTGCTGGAGGGCAAGGATATATCCAGCATCCCTCCGTATGAGCGTCCGCTCAATACCGTATTCCAGCGTTACGCCCTCTTCCCGCATCTGGACGTATTCGACAACATAGCCTTCGGGCTCAAGCTCCAGAAGCTTCCCGCCAAGGAGATAGAGGTTCGCGTCAAGAAGATGCTCAAGATGGTCTCCATGACCGATTACGAGGACCGCAGCGTCGATTCCCTTTCCGGCGGCCAGCAGCAGCGCGTGGCCATCGCCAGGGCCCTTGTCAATTATCCCAAGGTGCTCCTTCTCGACGAGCCCCTCGCCGCGCTCGACCTCAAGATGCGCAAGGATATGCAGCTGGAACTCAAGGAGATACATCGCAAGATGGGCATTACCTTCATATATGTCACGCACGACCAGGAAGAGGCCCTCACGCTCTCCGACACCATCGTGGTGATGAACGAAGGCAAGATCCAGCAGATAGGTTCCCCGATCGACATCTACAACGAGCCGGTCAACTGTTTCGTCGCCGACTTCATCGGCGAAAGCAACATCCTCAAGGGCCGTATGCTTCGCGACCGCCGCGTGGCATTCATCAAGCACGAGTTCGACTGCGTGGACGAGGGTTTCGGCGAGGATGTTCGCGTAGATGTAGTCGTTCGTCCGGAGGATATCTATTTCACCACGGACCCGGCAAAATGCCAGTTCAAGGCCAAGGTCAATTCCTGCATCTTCAAGGGAGTACACTATGAGATGTGGGTGGATACCGATACCGGCTACGAGCTTATGATCCAGGATTACGACCCGTATGCGGTCGGCACGGAGGTCATGCTCTACATCGATCCCGACGACATCCAGGTCATGCACAAGGAACGCACCCGCAACGTGCTCGACGCAGAGGTGGTCGACGGCAATCATGTCAGGATCCTCGGAGCCGAGTGGGAGTGCGAAGTCCCTGCGGACGCTGCCGCCGGCGACATCCTCAAGGCAGAGATTCCGTTCGACAAGATCGAGCTCCTGGACCATCAGGAAGACGGCAAGCTTGCCGGCGAGGTGCATTTCCTGCTCTACATGGGCAATCACTACCACCTCACCATACTCACCGACGACGGCGACCACCTCTGGGTGGATACCAACGACATCTGGGACAAGGGCGACCTTGTAGGTATCGACATCGCCCCCGGGGGCATCAAGCTCAGGAAGGCCGATGACTAAGCGCAGTACCTGGAGCATCCCGTACCTGGTCTTCATGATCATCTTCGTGGTGCTGCCCCTCGTCCTTATCGTATTGTATGCGTTCCAGGACGGGAACGGCCATTTTACCTTCTCCAACGTGACGCGCTTCTTTACGGACAGCGATTCCCTGTCCACGTTTGCGCTGTCGCTGGAGGTGGCCATCGAGAACACCCTCATCTGCATCCTGCTGGGTTATCCTGCGGCGTGGATACTTGCCAACCGCAAGTTCAACCGCAGCGCTGTCACGGTGACCCTGTTCATCATGCCGATGTGGATAAACGCCCTTATGCGTACGCTTGCCACGGCGGAGCTGTTCAATATGCTCGGTTTCACCCTGGGCAAGGGCACTCTCCTGTTCGGTATGGTGTACGACTATATTCCGTTCATGATTTACCCCATCTACAACATCCTCATGAAGATGGACAATTCGTATATGGAGGCGGCGGAAGACCTCGGGGCAACTCCCTGGAAGGTTTTCTGGAAGGTTACCGTGCCCCTGTCGATGCCCGGCGTCATGAGCGGTGTCCTGATGGTGTTCATGCCGACGGTGAGTACCTTCGCCATTTCCGAGTTCCTTACCAACAACAAGATCAAGCTCTTCGGTACCATCATCCAGGAGAACATCAATTCGAGCATGTGGAACTACGGTGCGGCGCTTGCGTTCATCATGTTGATAATCATCGGCGTTTCGTCCCTGTTCGGGGGTGAGCGCGAATCCAGTGCTGAAGGAGGGCTCATTTAGGTTATGAAGAAAGTATTCGCTCAGGCTTATCTGTACCTTCTGCTTGCGATGCTGTATGCGCCGCTGGTGTTCATCGCCGTGTTCTCCTTCACGGAGTCCCGGGTCCTCGGCAACTGGACCGGGTTCTCTCCGAAGCTCTACGTCAATCTGTTCACCGGCGGAATGAACGGCGGGTCTTCGCTTCTGGCAGCGGTGGAGAATACCCTGCTCATAGCGCTGGTTTCCGCTGCATTCGCCACGTTGCTGGGCACCATCGCCGCCATCGGCATCCATAACCTGAAGGGGCGCAAGCGTGCCGGGATGCAGTTCCTGAACAACATCCCGATGATCAATCCGGATATCATCACCGGTGTTTCGCTGTTCCTGCTGTTCGTGTTCCTGCATATCACGCAGGGGTATCTTACCGTCATCCTGGCGCATATCACGTTCTGCACGCCTTATGTGGTGCTGAGCGTGCTTCCCAAGCTGTCGCAGATGAATCCGAATATCTATGAGGCGGCCCTCGACCTTGGCGCCAGGCCTTCGCAGGCGCTCCGCAAGGTCCTGCTGCCGGAACTCCGTCCCGGTATGGTGTCTGGTTTCCTGCTTGCTTTCACCATGTCCCTGGACGATTTCGCCGTGACGTTCTTCACCCGCGGCACCATCGGCCTGGACACCCTCTCCACTTACATCTATACGGACGCCCGCAAGGGTGGCCTCACCCCCGAGCTGCGTCCGCTTATGACCATTATCTTCCTTATCGTCCTGATACTTCTGGTGGTGTTCAACCTCCGTCAGAACAGGGCGGCAAAATCCAAAGCAAACTGATGAAGAAGTTCTTTGCAATCGCAGCCGCGGCAGTCGTTCTTGCCGCCTGCTCAGGGGACAGGGACCATATCCTGAAAGTATACAACTGGTCCGATTACATCGACGAGAGTGTCATTCCCGAGTTCGAGGCATGGTACGAGGAGCAGACCGGCGAGCCGGTGAAGGTCATCTACCAGACTTTCGATATCAACGAGACCATGCTTTCGAAGATCGAGAAGGGGCATGAGGATTACGACGTAGTCTGCCCTTCGGATTATATCATCGAGAGGATGCTCAAGAGCGACCTCCTGCTGCCCCTGGACCGCGATTTCGGTTCCACTCCGAATTACATCGACGATAATCTGTCGCCTTATATCCGGGATTGTTTCAACAAGATAGAGGGCGGCGGCAAGAATGCCAATGATTATTCTGTCGGATATATGTGGGGTACTACTGGTATCCTTTACAATGCGAAGTATGTTACCGACGAGGAGGTTTCTACCTGGGATGTCCTTCGCAATCCGAAGTTCGCCGACAAGATTTTCATCAAGGATTCGGCGCGTGACGTGTTCTCTCAGATCATCATTTACCTGCACAGGGAGGACCTGGCGGCCGGCAAGGTTACGCTTGATGAGCTTATGCTTGATTCTTCGGACGAGGCTATCGCGGAGGTGGAGAATTTCATGAAGCAGGTGAAGCCTTTGGTGGCCGGCTGGGAGGCCGATTTCGGTAAGGACCAGATGACCCAGGAGCGCGGATGGCTGAGCCTTAACTGGAGTGGCGACGGCGTGTGGGCTATCGAGGAGGCTGCCGAGGTCGGTGTGGACCTTCGCTATTCGCTTCCGCGCGAGGGCTTTACCGTGTGGTTCGACGGTTGGGTGATTCCCAAGTTCGCCGTAAATACTAAGGCTGCGAAGTATTGGATCAATTTCATGAGCCGTCCTGATATCGTTATCCGTAACGTGGAGGTTACCGGCTATGTTTCCGTGAGCGGTGCTCCGGAGGTTCTGGAGGCTTTCACCGATGAGGAGTATGAGGCTATCGACCTTAGTTATTTCTTCGGTGCAGAGGCTGATTCGGTGTGCGTCAATCCGGTGCTTTATCCGGACCGTGCCGACATCGAGCGCAGTGCGCAGGAGCACGATTGGGGCGAGCGTACGCCTCACCTCGTTGCTATGTGGAGCCGTGTGAAGGGGGAGAGCGCCAGCAGTATGACGATGATCGTCGTTGCCGTATTCATCGTCGCCCTTGCCGCATTCGGCATTTACACCAAGTTCTTCAAAAACCGCAAGAAGGCCCGTAGGCGCCGGTAGGTGGCTTATAAGTAGGTGCTTTTTCACCGAAGGGTCACAGCGAAAAACGGGCTGTTGACTGCAAAACTGATAAAAGGGAAATGTCCACTGGACATTTCCCTTTTATCATCCCTCCCACTGCGCTTTCGCTTGTGGGCCCCTCCCCCTCACGCGGCCGGGGGCGGCCACGGTTTTGCAGTCAGCAGCCCGTTTTTCGCTGCAACCCTTCTACGGCGTACCAATTCGATCCGGTGCCACCCTGTCTGGTAAGTGAGAGGGTGGGAGCGTTCAGGGCTGAAATTGGGTCCACCCTGTCGGAAAAGTGAGAGGGTGAGAGCGTTCAGGGCTGAAATCGGCACCACCCTGTCGGAAAAGTGAGAGGGTGGGAGCGCTCAGGGCTGAAATCGGGTCCACCCTGCCGGAGAATTGAGAGGGTGGGAGCGTTCAGGGCTAAAATCGGGTCCACCCTGCCGGAGAATTGAGAGGGTGGGAGCGGTCAGGGTTGAAATCGGCACCACCCTGCCGGGGAAGTGAGAGGGTGGGAGAGTGAGGTGGTGTGTTGGTGCCGTTGCTGCTTTCTTGCTATTCAATGCTTTCGCTCCAAAATAACTGGGGCTTGGCGGAGGAATCGGTTGTATGGGAACTGCTGATGAGGAGGTAGTTTCCGAGGTCTGGACTGACGCTGTTGAAGAGGGTCTGGTAGTCTTTGACGTGGGCTTCGTGGGTGGCTTTGAAGCCTTTCTGGAAGGCGCGCATGAGCTGTTTGCCGACTATTTTTTTGTAGGGGCGGCCTTCCTTGACGGGGTCTTTGTCGGGGCCGTTGAAGCTTGTGGCGTTGGCTAGGCAGATTGTTGCGTAACGGATGTCGTAGAGGTCCAGTCCGCCTTGCAGGTCCGGCATGATGCGTCCGTCGGCGGATGCTGCGAGGAAAGTGCGGAAGTGGATTCCGCGCTCCGGGTCGTATAGGTTTGCGTGGTATGGGGCATAGCCGTCCATCAGGATTTCTTTGGGGGATCCGTCGATTTCGTGGGGAAGGGGGGAGTCGAGGGTCAGTTTGAACTCTATGGGTTTGTCTGCCTGGATGTTGATGACGAGGGCGGAGTCCGGGGCAGATACGAAGCAGTGGATGCGGACCGGGTTGCCGTCTCTTTTGTAGTTTATGATTGCCGTGGCGGTGCTGATGTCTAGGACGCGGGAGTAGTCGGTGATTTCTGCCTGCGGATATTCGATATGGAGGGTGCCGAGGGGCAGATAGGTTTCGTCGCTCCGGAGGGTTATGTCGTTGAGGGATATGCGTTCGTGGACGGGGTCGCCGTAGACCGTCGCTCCGAGTTGTCCGTTGCCCAGCGGAAGGGCTTCTTCGAAGCAGGTGGCGGGACGGTCATAGTGGAGCTTGAGGTCCGCGCCCGGGTTGGGGTTGCACGACTTTATAAGAAATAACATAGAGATAAACAGCCAGATCATGACTGCAAATATACCGATTTTTGTTAACAACAAAAGCCCCGGACAGCGATGCCCGGGGCTTTTTTGTAGTGGGTAGGAGAATCGAACTCCTATTGCGAGATTGAGAATCTCGAGTACTAACCGTTATACGAACCCACCGGATAGGACTGCAAAGGTAGTGAAGAATTTTGATTCTGCAAATTTTTTTTGACTATCCGCTGAAATCTACCCCGGAAAATGCAAGAGATGGGACCAGACGGGAGCTGCAGACGCGGTAATCGTCGCCTGCTGCGATGAATCTGGACCAGAGGTCGAGGAAGTTGCCGGTGACAAGCATTTCGTTTACGGGGCGTACGGGTACGCCGCCGCGGAACAGCTGGCCGGAAATGCCGTAGGAGAAGTCTCCGGTGGTCATGTTGCAGTTGCCGCCGTTGAAGTCGGTGACGAGGATTCCGTCGCCGCAGATGCTCATCAGCCTGTCCCTGTCCAGTCCGGGATATGGCCAGGGGGCTACGCGGGCGCGGATTACGTCTTCCACGGTGGGCGCGATGCCAAGTTTGCCGGCCATATATGTATTAACGGAATAACGCCGCACGATTCCGTCTTCAATCACGGGCTCGTTGACGCAGGCGATGCCTTCGCCGTCGAAGAGCTTCGATCCGGTCTCTCCTGGCCTGAGGGGTTCGTCGATGATTGTCAGTCCGTCATGGAACACCTTCTTGCCGAGGCTTCCCACGAGGAATGAATTGCCCTGCTGGATTGAATATGCGTTGAGGGCGTTGAGAAGGGGGGATACCATCTTGGATGCGGCCTCGGTCGATACCACCATGTTGTATTTGCCGCTGCGGGCGGGGCGGGCTCCTATCTGGGCGGCGGCACGCTTTACTGCGGTCAGTCCGCAGGCGGATGCGTCGAAATCCTTCAGCAGAGGGGATGACGTCCACCAGAAATCGCTGTATTTTAGACCTTTGGCATCCTCAATCGTGACCTCCACTCCGTAGTCGAAGGTGGTTTCGCTGTGGCGGCATTCGAGCCCCTGACTGTCGAGGACGAGGGTGTCGTAATCGGTGTCGGAGTATTCTCCCTCTTCGGAAATCACCCGTACGCCCCCGGTGTCTTTTCCGGTGACGGCGGCGGCCAGGGCGCGTTCAACCCGTTCGGAAGGAGACATGGCGGGGCAGGCGTCATCATACGCAGACAGTTCCCGTCCGGTACGTGCGGATGTGCAGTACCTGTCGGCGGACGGCAGCTTGCGGAAGGTGTCGGGCTCGAACATCCTTACGGTGTCGACGGCCTCGCGGACGAAGCCCTGCAGGGCGGCGCTGTCCAGTTTGTTGATGGAAAAACTGCCGAAGCGGCCGTCGACGAACAGCGCGATGCTGATCGACCTGTCGGCGCAGCGGGTTACCTTGTCCACCGCTCCGTCGAGGGTGGCGACGATGTTTTCCGTGGTTTTGGTAAGCGTGACGCGTGCCGCCTGTGCGCCGAGGGAAAGGGCGCACTGAAGGCTCTCGCGGGCAAGGGATATTTCTTCCGGTGTTATCATTCTCCTCCTACTGTAAGATTGTTGATAAGGACGCTTGGAATGCCGCAGGAGACCGCTACGCTCTGCTCCTTGCCGCAGGTCCAGGTGCCGTCGTCTATCTGGAGGTCTCCGGCCACTGCGGCAATGTCCGCCAGCGCCCGGGGGCCGTTTCCAATTATGTTGATGTCCTTGACGGGCATCGTGAGGCGTCCGTTCTCGATGAGGTATCCGCGATTGACGTAGAAAGTGAAATCGCCTTCGCCGATGCGGACCTCTCCGTTGGCGAACTTGTCGACGTAGATGCCTTTTTTCACGGAAGCGATGAGGTCCTGGAGCGTGCCGTCGGTACCGCTTTCCATATACGTTGCGCGCATGCGGGGGATGGGGTTGTAACGGAACGACTCCCTGCGGCCGTTTCCGGTGGGGGAGACGCCGTAGAAACCGGCGCTGATGCGGTCGTGGAGGTATGACGTCAGGATTCCGTCCTCCACCATATATGTCTTCTGCCCGGGGACGCCCTCGTCGTCGTAGCGTATGCTTCCGCGGTTGCGGGGGATGGTGCCGTCGTCCAGGATATTGATCCCGCGGGGGCAGATGCGTTTGCCCATCCTGTCGCAGAAGACCGACTGCCCCTTGCGGTTGAAATCGGCCTCGAATGCGTGTCCCATCGCCTCGTGGAGCAGTATTCCGGAGGCTCCGGCCGCCATGACCACCGGCATGCGGCCGCCTTTGGGACGGCGGGCGGCGAAACTGTCGTCGAGTCCGGCTACGGCTTCGTCGGCCAGCACGCGCAGCAGTCCGTCGTCGAACATCTCGCTGCCGCAGCGCCAGCTCCGGGAGACGTTGCGCTGCTCGGTGCGTCCGTCCTGGGCGAAGATGATGGTTACGGTGATGTTCCCGAGCGGGCGGATGTCGCTCGTAAGCTGGTCCAGGGAATTGTACATCAGCACTTCATCCACGGACCAGGAGAGCATCGCGATGACCTTTACGGCGCGGCTGTCGCGGGACTTTATGGCCTGCTCGAGCCGTACGAGCCAGGTGCTCAGCGCCTTCTTGTCGGCGTCGGCCCAATCGTGCTGCATGGGGTAAAGGTCTGCCGGAACGGGAGCGCCGGGGGCCGGACTGACGCAGCCGGCGTTGCCACCGATGGATGCGGCGGCGCGGGCGGCGGCAAGCAGCGACGGCATATCCGTGGACTCGCTGTAGGCGTATCCGGTCTTTTCGCCTGCGAGTACGCGTATGCCGCACCCGTAGTCGAAGGAAAAACCTCCGGAGGCTACGGCGCCGTCGCGCAGCAGCAGGTCGTTGTATATTGTCTGTTCGAAATACAGGTCGCACCAGTCGCCGCCCCTGAGGCCTTCCGCTACGATGGAACGCAGCTGGGGGAGGGTTACGCCGAAGGTGTCAAGACTGTCCTTCTTCATTGGCAAGGGATGAGATTTTGTTGAATTTGTCTTCGTCCTTGATGACGAGGCGTCCGCTGCTGCCCTCAGCGATGACGGAGAAGGGACTCTTGGTGTTGTCTGCCATTACCCAGCGGTCGCAGAGAGGGATGTAGGTGCTGAAAAGGTATTTGATACCCATGATGTAGCGGCGGCGCAGTACGTCCTCGGGGATGTTGTGGCCGCCGTGGTTGACGCGGTCGCGGACTCGCTGGATGGCGATTTCCGGGGACTGCACCCACAGGTACAGCAGGGTAATGGTATAGCCGCGGCTGCGGGCATCTTTGATTATGGATACCAGGGAGCGGGTGGCCAGCGTGGTCTCTATGCTGAAATCGGTCCCTTTGTCGAGCAGGAACTGGATGCGCATCAGCATATACCGGCTGGCGGATACCGAGGCCGTAGACGGGTCGAAGGGGGAGAGGCTCTTGGCGAACTCGTCGGAGTTGACGAATTCGTGGCAGTCGAGGATCTCCGGCAGCATCGTATAGGATGCCGTGGTCTTGCCGGCGCCGTTGCAGCCGCAGAGTATGTACAGGCGGGGCAT
>JAEEGL010077807.1_pt1 | contig 39103 bp, 31 predicted proteins | sample 9134231 | NCBI WGS metagenome assembly JAEEGL01 (sample SAMN16246548, study PRJNA631951) | gut metagenome | biome: gut microbiome; feature: rumen; material: fiber-attached | host: Bos | place: Iran: Karaj | collected 2018-10 | reverse complement strand
TATGTTGCTTAAAGTTAGTCAGAAATATTTTGTTAGAAGACAAAAAGAATTGGGAGAATTAAATGGTCATATAGAAGAAGTTTTCTCTGGACATAATGTAGTAAAAACATATAATGGAGAAAAAGAAGCCTTAGATGAATTCGATAGAATAAATAATAAACTATATGATTGTAATAGAAAGAGTCAATTCTTATCTGGAATTATGCAACCTATTATGGGATTTATAGGTAATTTTGGTTATGTTGCAGTATGTGTTGTAGGAGCATTACTAGTAATGAATAATAAAACAACGTTTGGAACTATTGTAGCTTTTATGATATATATTCGTTTATTTACTAATCCTTTATCACAGATTGCTCAAGCATTAACTGGTTTACAATCTACGGCAGCAGCTGCGGAAAGAGTATTTGAATTTGTAGATGAAGGCGAAATGCCTAGTGAAGAAGGTATAACTGGTAAACTAGATAGAGAAAGTGTAAAAGGAAATATAGAATTTAAGAATGTTAAATTCGGCTATGACGAAGATAAGACTATTATTAAGAATTTTAGTGCTGTAGCTAAGAAAGGCCAAAAAATAGCAATAGTTGGACCGACTGGGGCAGGAAAGACAACAATGGTTAATCTTCTTATGAAGTTTTATGATATTAATGGTGGAGATATCTTAATAGATGGTGTATCTACTAAGAATTTAACGAGAAAGAATATTCATGATCTATTTATTATGGTATTACAAGATACTTGGTTATTTGATGGTACTGTTGGTGAAAATATAAAATTCAATAAGAAAAAAGTAACGGAAGAAGAAATATGGAATGCTTGTAAAATAGTTGGAATTGATCATTTTATTAAAACTTTACCAGGTGGTTTAGATGCTACTGTTAATGAAAACGAATCTATTAGTCAAGGACAGAAACAGTTAATAACTATTGCTCGTGGTATGATTGATAATTCACCTTTCTTAATACTTGATGAAGCTACAAGTAATGTTGATACAAGAACAGAGGAATTAGTTCAAAAAGCTATGGATAAACTTATGGAAGGAAGAACGTCTTTTATTATCGCTCATAGGTTATCTACTATAAAGAATGCTGATTTAATACTTGTTATGGATGAGGGTAATATAGTAGAACAAGGAACACATGATGAACTAATGAAAAAGAAAGGTTTCTATTCAAAATTATATAATAGTCAATTTGAAATTAGTTAATATAGATATTGTTTATAGTAAAATATAGAAAGTTATGGTAGAATATAAACAACAAAGGGATGAATTGTATGACCAATGAAGAGTTGTTTATATTAATAAAAAAAATAAAAAAGAAGCATGATATAGCTTTGTTAGCAGATTTAATATATCTTTATTACAATAATAAATTAGATATCAATATAGAACATATTTATAATTCTATGAGAGATAGTGTTGTATATGATTTAGAAGAAAAAGAAACTATTATAAGTAGTGCTTTAAAGGAACTAAAAGATAATTATAATATAGAAATAGAAGGTAAATAATATTTACCTTTTTCTATGTAAAAGAAAAAATTGAAAAATATTTAAAATTAACTTATAATAAGGTCATTGAAAGGGCGTGGAGGTGATAATTGTGTCAGAAATATTAACAGTTATCGAAGTAGCTTTAATGTTCTTAATAGGGTTAATACTTATATTTGATGGATATAAAGTAGAAAAAGTTATTGTAACAATTCTTTGGTTCCTATTAGGATTTAATATAGCTACTAAGGTATTAGGTCTGTTTGATTTTAGCACAGGAGTTATACCATTTATTATTGAAGTAATTGTTGGTTTATGCTTTGCAGCAGTTGGTTTTAAACTAGAAAGATTAGCTTTCTTTATAGCTGTTGCATACGGAATATTCTATCTTATTCCATCATATTTTGTACTAGATAATAAAATAATATATTTAATAGTAAGATTGGTATTAGCAATTATAGTAGCATTAGTAGCAGTTAAATTTAGAGCTATAATCTATATAGTAGTAGCAAGTTTAATAGGGGCAACACTAATGAAGAGAGCAGTTCTTATGTTATTTCCTGCGTTATCAACATCATTAATTAATTTTATGAATATTATAGTGTTGATATTAGTTATAATTGGAATCATATCTCAATTAGATGAATATACAAAAGTATCTGAATAACAGATATTTTTTTTTGGTATTTCTTATGATATAATCAATAGTAGGATAGTAGGTAATTTTATGAAAAGAATAGTAGGGTTAGTTATCTTTTTCATAATTATTATATTTCCAATTAAAATCTATGCTATGAGTGATGAAACAGATTATTTAGATATATCTACTAATATAGATTTTAATGTTGGTAGTGTTTTTCTTAAAAATTTTACAATTACTACTTATGCTAATTATTTTAATACAGGTAATAAGGGTTATAAGATTAATGCTAATATGTATAATGGATATGAAAAAGATGTAGAGATAAGATTAATTGTATCTTTATATGATAGTAATAGTACAAAATTAAAAGAGTATGATGATACATATACTTTGATTAGTGACAATTTTAGGTTGTATGATGTTGGTGAAGAATATAGTAGATTAGATAGTGTTAAATATTATACTATTAGTCTAGAAATACTAACCGATTTATCTGTTCCTAATGAAGAAAAAGAAGAAAATCATAGTTATTATATTGATGTATTAGAAAATAATATTGAAATAACTAGTGATAGAAATGTTATATATAATGAGAAAATTAATGTAGCTTTTGAAAAGAAAAATAATTCTTTTTATAGATATTTACCTCTTCATCATATTTATAAATTAGAAATAATTGATATTGATAAAGATTATGTACAAGAACTTGAAACAGGTATAAATAAAATAACTATCCAATCTAAAGAAAATTTTAGTAAGTTTCAAGATTTTAAGTTTAAGTATAAGTATAATTATGGTAAAGATTATAGTAGAAACTATGATAGTATGAATATCTATGTAATAGATAATCTTGATGCGGCAATTAAAAATGCTAAGTTTGTTGTGTCTTTACCTAATATAAGTGGATTACATAGTATTATATTTTATGATGGCAATAAAGAAGTTAAAGTAGATTATAAAAAGCAAGGTAATAAGATCGTAGGAGAGTTAAAAGATGTTCCTTCTAAGAAGAGTATTAAATTAAATTTAATATTTAATGATGGCTATTTTACTAATACTAATTCTATTATAGATAAAAAGCTTGTACTTGCTATTCTTTTACCTATCTCATCTTTATTATTTAGTGTAATATTAGTATTAATATGCAGTAGAAGAGCTGTGGCTAGGAAAACTGATAAGAAGTTATTTGAAAAGTATTCTTCTTTAGAAGTGGGATACTTGTATAATGATAAACTAGATGATAAAGATATTATGTCTATGATTATTAGTTTAGCTAATGCAGGTTATGTAACAGTTAATTACAATAAAGGTAAATACGTATTATATAAGAATAAAGATTATAAAGGTAATAATGAGTATGAAAAAATATTATTTAATGGTATTTTTGAAGATGGTAACGAAGTAAAAGAAGAAGAATTATATAATAAAAAAGCTAGTTTTATAAAAGATATAAAGAAAAAAATAAAAGAAGAATATAGTATGAAGTTTTATAGTAATTATATTAATAAATATACTATTATAATGATTTTTAGTTTTATAGCTTTATATATTGTAAATTATAGAATACTAAGTGTATTTGATCATACTTATTTAATAATTGGTATGGTTGCTTCATTTATTATTTATTTTGTTATGTTTTTAATAGTAAATAGTAATAATAAAGGTATTGAAAGGACAATCTCATATTTTAGTGTCTTAGTATTCTATGTTTTCTTATTGAAGTTTATTATTATACCTAGTTTGTTGGTTAGTAAGTTATATATAGTTATATATATAATAGCTATTTTATGTGTTATAGCTAATGCTTTGTTATATAGGGTTATTCCTAAGAGAAAAAGAAAAATAAATAAAGTAATGAAGGAAATTAATAAGTTAAGGAAAGATATATATGATAAGAAAATAGGTGAGGAGTTGTTCTATACTGTCTTACCTTACGCTTATGCTATAGATTTATATGATAAACATGTGAATAATTATAAGTATGTTAAATTCCCTATGTGGTATGATGATCAAGATAGGGATTATAAAAAGATGTGTTCTAGAATTAAAGAGTTACTAGCTAATATTACTTATGATTTAACACATGACGATATAAAGGGGTGAGAATGTGATAGATGATATACGTAATAATCCTTTAAATTTATCGAAGTATGATAAAGATAAAGAACAACTAAAGTATGAAAAAGAGATAATAGAATTACTTAAAAAAAGGCATTCTATAATAAAGTTTATTCATCCTGCTATTATTTATAAAAATGCAGATTTAATAATGAGTATAGTAGGTAATTCTAATAGATATCTAAGATATATTCCTACTAGTATTATCTCTAGATATCAAGATCTAATATTTAATTATTGTTTAACTAACCCACAATTATTAAAATATGTAGATAAGAAAAAACAACTTAAGAATGAAGAAAAAGTAGTGGAATTAGCTACTAATGAACCTTTAGTATATGATTATTTAGATGAAAAGATAAAAAAGAATAATAAAGATTTATTTGCAGTAGTTATGAAGAAACTATTTAAAATAAGTGATGAATATCTAGTAGATTATTATTATAATTTATCTTTAAGAAGTGATAATTTATTACATGAAATAAGCCCTGTATTCTTTGATAAAGAGTTATTAGCATTACTAGGAGATAGTGTTAGTAATGTTATATATTTTAAGGATATAGTAAAAAGAATAGAAAATTTATATCGCGATAAATATAGATATAAGACCTTTAAAAATCTATTAAGATTATATAGTAATAATTCATATATAGAATTATATCTTAATAAATTATTAGATGTGGTTAATCTAGATTATTTATTCTATAAGGAAAAAGATGGGGTATATAGATTAGATAGAAATATTTATTATCATTTATATAAAGATAGTTTAAGTATTAATGAAGTTAAGCATTTATACTATATACTAACTAATAATCTATTACATATTAATAATAGAGATGATTTCTTTAACTTTGTTGATATAAGAAAAGAATATCTAGATAGTAAGAATCCAAGTAGTTTTAAAGAATTTAAAGAGTTAATATATGAATATAAGTATGCTTTAAATTATGATGAAGTTAAATACTTAATAAATAGATATGGTAATGATTTAGATAATCTATTAGATAGATATAAAAAGTATAAGTATAATATAGAAGAAATAGATGAATATGAAACATTACTAATATTAAATAGTATGGTTGATATTCAAAATAATTATGATATAGATAGTTTGTTAGAAATACTAGAAGAAGAGAAAATTAATTATAAACCAATAAAGAGTTTTGATATTAGGATTAATTTAGATGATAGATTAAGAAGTATATATAATAAAGAATATACTGAATTATGGAATAAGAAACTATCATATATAAAAGAAGAAGAATTATTATATGAAGAGATAGTATCTAAAAATAAACAATTAAAAGATTATTTAGGAGAAAAGGTTAGAATTAAGTATGTAGATACTAGTAGTGTATTTAATTTAATAGTTAGAAATACGGAAGCAGATGTAGATAGTTATGTTAATACTTATAAAATAATTAATAATGAATATCTAGATATTAATTTGGATGGTTCATATTATAGATATAGTAGTATAGATAATAATAAAGTAATGAATATTAATAGTTGTAATACTACTGATATTGAAGGACTTAATAAAAGAGTAAGTATATTGGTATTTGATAAGATAAATAGTAATATTGTTAAACAAAGTATAGATGATAATCTAATAATAGAAATAATAAATACTAGTGAATTAAAAGAACATAACGATAATATATTAAAAGCTTTAAATGATAAAATACTTCATTATATAGATAAGAAACATGAATATGAATGGACTTATAGTATAGATAAATATATGCCTTTAGAATGTATACCAGTACTATTTGTGCATTATAATAGTTTGATAATTAGTAATAATGATAAGAATTATAGTAGGGATAAAATAAGTAAAGTAATAATTAATATTATTAAAAAAGTAGATGAAAAGAAAGATAATGTTGTATTAATAAATCAAGTATTGGACAAGATAACTAGTTCATTAAGATATTTGAATAATAATTTTAATAAAAGAGATATCTATAGAGAATTAGATAGAATGTATAGAAAGTATAATCTATATAAGAAGAGTAAATGTGAATATTTAGATATTATTACTTTATTAAATGATGATTTGAAATATGTAGTATTAGATAAGAAATATAATAAGAATCAAATAGAATATAAGAATATATATAAAGTAATAGATTTTAAATTTATTGCTAATAATATAGAATTATTATTAGATAATTATTACTTTGGAGATATAGATTCAATAATAAGAAGATGCGTAATTGCTAATTTGATTGCTTATATAAATAAGTATAGTGTGGAAGAAGCAGTACTAGGTACTATGTATAAGGAGATAGGTAAGTTAGATAATTATATATGTGGAGATTATAGTGCATCTATATTTAGAAATATATATAAGAAACAATTAGATAAAGAAAGAATAGATAATATTTGTGCTGCTATAGATTTACAAGATAGCAGAGAATCTATTAGTTTTGTTAAAACTAAATATAAGATTAAGAATGTAGATAATATGTTATTGCTAGCTAATATAATAAAGGATTCTATATGTTTAGATAATTATAGATTTAAAAGAGAGTTAGTTAGTAAAGAAGCTAGTAAACTAATTAAAATTAAAGATACAATTAGTAAGATAATAAGAGATTATAGATTGAATGGATTATTAAATAAGAAGTATATTAGTAATAAAGAATATAATGAATATTTAGTAAGTGATGTAGATATAGAGGATATATGGAAGAGACTATAATAAAATTAGTAGGTAAAGATCTTACTAAAGGCTTAGAAAGAGTATTAAAAGAGTTTATTAGATTAAATTATGATGTTGATGAAATATATCGAAATATTAAAGGCTTAAATGATATAAGCATTATGGCTTTGTATTTATTAGCTACAAAATATAAAGGGAATATAGCTTTTTATATAAAAGAAGCATATGATAGGTTACTAGATAAGAGAGTAGAAGGATTTAAAAAAAGTGTTAAAGAGAAAAATCCAGTAAGCTTTTTATGTAAATTAGATAAAAATAGTGTAGTAAATTTAGCTTATTATATGAATTTATATAATATAAGTGATTTTACTTATCAACAATTAGATGACAAAAATAAAAAATATTATAAAATTCTTAAAGATTATATAGATAATATGATATAATGACATTGACATTCAATGTCATTTTTCGCTGGTATAGTTTAGTGGTAAAACAGGTCCCTGGTAAGGACCAGCGGCAAGTTCAATTCTCGCTACCAGCACCATTTAAAAATGAAGAACAGGAATATAGTTCTTTTTTTTTGTAATTGATGTAATAATTATTTAGTTATGATATAATTTTTACATAGTAGGGGTTTATATTTAGAAAGGAGATATAAGTATGAAAAAAAATAAAATCTATTATTTTAGTATTTTATTGTTAATAGTTTTTATTGGGATTACATTAATAAGTATCTCTTATTCTAAGTTTATATATAATGGAAATTTAACTGGTATGACGATAATACCTTCTAAAAAAGGTGATATAGAAATTATAGATGTATCTTTTTTAGAAGGAAATGATGTATATCAGCAATACAATATTATTAATGAATTTGTAAGAACAAATATTGATTCAAGTATAATACTAAGGGATAGTTATAATTCAACTATAACATATCAAATTACTGTTACTAATAATGATGAAGAAGTAAGATATTATGTTGATTCGGAATTTGTTGAAACTGACAATCCCGAAATAATATATGAAATAAATGGTATTACTAAGGGTGATGCTGTTTTACCTGGTGAATCCAAGACATTTACAATTACTTTTAAACATGCCGAAGAAAAGAATGGTTATGATGATAATATCTTACATTCTATTATTAAATTGAATTTTAGTTTAACACAAATTAAGAACTATGAAGAATTAGTATTTACTGGAACAAATTATTATGATACAGGTGTATATTTATTTAGTGCGGAAAATATAGGTAAGAATTTTGATATATCTTTTGATGTAATAAATGTTGGTAATAATCAAAGTAATTTAGCATCAGTATTTAATTCTATGTTAGAAGTAGCACCTTATCCAGGTTTTGTACTAAGATATTCTAATGGACATTATGAGTTTAATTCACCTGGAATAAGTACTATTAATGTTGATTTAGCTAATGCTAATAAAATATTATTGAAAAGGTATAATGATGTATATTATATACAAATAAATGATGGAGAATTAACTGAAATTGGTGTATATGAAGCTAATACTACTTTTGATGTACCACTTACTATAGGAGCATCTTTAGATGGTAATGGAAATCCTTGGCGTTATTTTGTTGGTACTTTAGCTAATATAAGTGTTAATTTATATGAACCTGAAAAGTATACTGTTAGATTTAATGCTAATGGTGGAACGGGAACGATGGATAATCAAGTTATTAGAATTGATGAGAGTAAGAAGCTAGCAGAGAATCAATTTGAGAAAGATGGAGATATGTTCTTAGAATGGAATACTAAAGCTGATGGTACTGGAGATAGTTATGCTGATAAGGAGATAGTAAATAATATAGCTGGAGCTAATCAGTATATAACTTTATATGCTATTTGGAAAGAAACAATTAATTATACAGTTCATTTTGATGCTAATGGTGGAACTGGTTCAATGGATGATCAACAATTTGAATATGGTACTCCTGATAATCTATATTTAAATACATTTACTAAGAATAATAGAACTTTTGCTAAGTGGAATACCGAAGCTGATGGTAGTGGGACTGATTATGAAGATGGAGAATTAGTTAAAAAATTAACGATGGAAGATAATGGAGTTGTAACGTTATATGCAATGTGGGCTGAAGATGTATATTCTAATCAATCAGAAGTAGTATTTAATGGAAATAATAGTATTAATACAGGAATGTATTTGTTTAGTACTCAGAATGTAAATAAGAATTTTGAAATATATTTTGAAATAGTAAATCGTAATTCAACTGGAGATCTTGCAACTATAGCTAGTGCAATGGATGAATCTGGAAGTCCATGGCCGGGAATAGTTTATAGAATTCAAAGTAATACTACGGATTCTTTAGCAGCCAATGCGAATAATGACGATAGAGTGGAAAAAAGCTATGATCGAAATACAACTTCAACAGTAGCTATTAAAAGGAAAAATGGTATCTTATATATGAATATAAATCATACGGAGGATGAAATGGTACTTGATATGAGTAATATGATAAGTACATTTAATGTCCCATTAACATTTGGTTGTAGTTTGAATGGTAATGGTAATCCTCAAAGATACTTTAATGGAACACTTAAAAATTTAAAAGTAATACTTTACGAATAAAAAAACAGATTTTTAAATCTGTTTTTTAGTGAAAATAGGTTCTGTTTAATAGTTGTGAAGTTTTTACAATATCACTATTTGGTATTAAATCATAAAATTCTCTATTACATCTATCATATATTTCTTTTACTTCATTAAATGTAACTCCTTCTTGGTACCATTCAAAGTATTTATTATAGTATGGACTATTTTTGAATATAGAAACTTCTCCAGATACAGTGAATAGATTATTAACATCTTCTGTATTTGTATTCATTTTTTTGTTTACTCTTTTAAATCCTAATCTTTCAACATTTAGTATTTTATCTAATGCTATTACACTTCTAAAAGAATATGGTTCAATATATCTTTCAATGTAATCTGTTAGATAAGAAAGAACTTTAAAAGCATCTTCTTGAGACATACCTTCAGGTAAAGTAAATGGTTTAAATGGCCAGATGATTGAATTAATGCGTTCTTTATTTGTATGATGAAAGTCAATAAAGAATAAACGATATGGTTTATCTTCTTGTATTGGATGATTTTCTAATTCCACTTTGTTATCTTCTTTATATTTCATTTTTATTAGTTTAGCTTTCATCAATTGTAATCTTTCTCTAATTCTCATTTGTTATTCTCCTTTTTATCCACAAACGAGTAGTAGTATAACATATTTTTTGTTGTTTGTCTAAATAATCGATGCTATAATAAATTCGTTTATTGGAGGGTGAAAATATGTATAAATTTAGGGATGCTTTATATTATATTGCTATGCTAAATTATCATTTTTTAAATAGAAATTGTATTGAGTTAGATGAATATAATATTTTAATAGAACCTAGTGATTCTACTTATATGATAAATCGTAATTATGGATTTGAAAGTGTAAATTATAAAGTATCTATTTATGATAAAGATAATAATTTAGTATATAGGTTTGTATTTTGTAAGACTAGTGCATCTTTAGAATATATAAATGGTATAAGTATGGATGAAATGAATGATTATATATACAGCTGTTTATATAGCTTAAATGGTAGAATGTATATTACAGATAATTATAGTAAGTTAAAACAATTACAAAAAGCATTTCCTGATACAGCTAAAGAAGCAGGTTTATCTATTAATGATCCAGATAGAAAAGTACAAAAAGCTATATATACGTGTTTAAAAGATACTTTGGAATACTTACAAATTAATTTAAAAGAAATGAAAAAACGAATTAAAACTTAATTCGTTTTATATTTTGTAAGAATAATAACTGATACTTACATCATAAGTGTTAAATAATTCATTGAATGTGTTAATTAATACATCTTTTTTATCTGGATTGTCTTTTATATAGGGAATAATTAAATTGTCTTTAAGATCTATTAATAATTCTTTTTCATTGTTAAGTATAGCTTCAATATTACTTTTGTTATATCTTCTTTCTAGTAATCTATTGAATCTATAAGTGAAGAGATTGAAATCTAGTTTATAGTTTGTGAATAGATTGGTAAGATTTGGATAAGTGCTTAAATGTAAAATATAATCAGATAATGTGTCTACTGGACCTAACATGATACTAAAAATATGGCAGATATTTCTAGAATATTCATATTGTTTAGACATCTTATCTCCTTTATAACCGCTAATAATTGATGCTATATAGTCGGTAAATCCTTCGCTTAATGCGGATAGGAAGACAATTTCATTTGTTTTATATGTACTAATTGTATGTAATAATTCATGGATTATTATATGTATTATTATATCTTTGTAATTATCTGTAAAATCTAAGAATTGACCATTTTTATCAAATTTTACTATATCTATATCAAAGTAGATATTTCCCAGGGATGAAATAGCAGCAGCATTTGTTGAATAACCATATAGTAAACTTGTAGTAAAAAAATTAGTATTAGATAAAATAGAGTATAACCTTTTTGAATTATAGCCATATTGAGATAGAAAATTGACTATTCTAGTAATTATTTCTTGTATTTGTTTGTTTTTAGGAAGCATAATACCTTTAGCTAAGATATGCTCATATTCTTCTAATTCTTTTATATAATCTTCTCGTTCTAATTTTGGTAAGCTTTTTATTTTGATATAACATTCTAATATGCATTTTAATTCAAATATTGAATTTGCATGTTTATTGTTAATAAAAGCTTTGCTATTATTCATACTTGCATCCCCTTTAGTGAGATAGGGTAACAAATAGATGTTTTTTTGTCAAATAATGGTTTATAATTAAGAAGAGGTTATAATATGAAGACAGAGAAAAATATTTTAATTGCTTTTTTATTAAATATTGTTTTTTCTATTTTTGAATTAGTGGGAGGAATAATAACAGGAAGTATAGCAATTCTTTCTGATTCTTTACACGATATTGGTGATGCTTTAAGTATAGGAGTATCATACTTTTTAGAAAGAAAAAGTAAACAAAAACCAAATGATAAATATACATATGGTTATGTTAGATATTCAGTTATGGGAAGTATAATAACTGTAATGATATTAATAGTTGGTTCGGTAGTAGTTATAATAGAATCTATAAAGAGGTTTATACATCCTGTAGAGATAAATTATAATGGTATGATTTTATTTGCTATATTTGGAGTTATTGTAAATTCTATAGCTACTTATTGTACAAAAGAAGGAGATTCTTTAAATCAAAAGTCTGTTAATTTACATATGCTTGAAGATGTACTTGGTTGGATAGTAGTATTAATAGGTTCTATATTGATGAAGTATACTAATATTATGTATATAGATTCTGTTTTATCTATAATAGTTGCTGTATTTATACTAATAAATAGTTTTAAGAATCTTAAAGAAATTGTAGATATATTCTTGGAAAAGACACCAAAAAATATTGATATAAAAGAATTAAAAGAACATATAATGAGTATTGAAGGAATAAAAGATGTTCACCATATGCATATTAGAAGTATGGATGGTTATAATAATTTTGCTACTATGCATGTTGTAGTTAAAGAATATGATAAAAAGATAAAAAAGATTGTAAAAGAAGAATTGATGGAACATGGAATTGGACACTCTACAATAGAATTTGAATTGTTGGATGAAAAGTGTCATGATGTTAATTGTAAAGTGGAAACACATCATAGTCATCATCATCACCATCATCATTAGGAGGTTTAAATGATATATAGAATATTAATATTAATAATACTTACGATATTTAATGGAATCTTTTCAGCTAGTGAATTAGCTTTTTTATCATTAAATAAAGTTAAGTTAAAAGAAGAAGTAGAAAAAGGTAATAAAAAAGCTATCAGTATTGATAATATTTTAAATGATCCATCATCATTTTTATCGACAATACAGATAGGTATTACTTTAGCTGGTTTTTTAGCTAGTGCCTTTGCTGCAGATTATTTTGCTTCTCATATAATGAATAGTATTAGTATAACATTTACTAATGTTACAATAGTAAAATCATTATTAGTTATAGTAATAACAGTAGTGCTTTCATATTTTACTTTGATATTTGGAGAATTGGTACCAAAAAGAATAGCTATTAACAATCCATATGATATAGCTTGTAACTATGTTGGTTTAATAAAAATAGTAAAAATAATATTTTATCCTTTTATAAAGGTATTAACTAAATCTACTGAGATAATATGTAATATGTTAGGAATAAAAGAAAATAGTAATACATTAACAGAAGAAGATATTAAAAAGATGATTCTTTTAGGAAGGCAGGAAGGTATATTAGAAGAGAAGGAAAAAGAATATATTCTTAATATATTCAAATTTAATGATATACCTGTATCTAAAGTAATGACTCCTAAAAAAGATGTTATTATGATTAATATTGATGATAGTATTAAAAATATTATATCTAAAGTAAAGAAGGAGAAGTATTCTAGATTCCCTGTATATAAAGATAATGAAAATAATGTAATAGGTACGTTAAATATAAAAGATTTAATTATAAAGAGAAGTGAAAGTAAAAGAATAGATTTATATGATTTAGTAAGACCTACACATAGTTTTAAACATAATGAGAAGATAGATGATGTGTTTAGAATGATGCAGGAAAATAATGAAAGTATTTGTCCTATATTTAAGAAAGACGAGTTTATAGGGATAGTTACTATAGAAGATGCTGTAGAAGAAATAGTTGGAAATATTTATGATGAATATGACTAATTATTCTTTTTTTTACAAATAATTAGCACTTAGTATTGACAAGTGCTAATTATAGTGCTAATATGGAATCGTAATAGGAGATAACTATTACTGGTATAACAAATATATTGTGCTACCCAATCGTAACACGTTATGAAAGGTGATGATTATATATGATGTTAGTACCAAGAAGAAATAGTTTCGATTTGTTTGATGACTTCTTTGATGATGAGTTCTTTCCTAGGAAAGAAAGGAATCTAATGAAGACAGATATTAGAGAAAAGAAAGATAAATACATAGTAGATGTAGATTTACCTGGTTTTTCTAAAGAGAATATCCAATTATCACTAGAAAATGGCTATTTAAATATTCATGCTAAGATGGATAAGAATGAAGAAAAGAAGGACGAAGAGAAGTTTATTCGTAGAGAAAGATTTATGGGTGAATGTACTCGTAGTTTCTACTTAGGAGAAGAAATTAAAGAAGAAGATATCAATGCTGAATTTAAAGATGGTATATTAAAGATTACTATTCCTAAAAAAGAAGAACAAAAGAAACTAAATAATAAAAAACAAATTGAAATTAAATAGTATAAAAATCAATCCTTTGTGATTGATTTTTTAGTTGTTATAGTTTTATACTATTATTAGCAACATTAGAAAGGAGATATTGTATGAAAAGAATATTAAGAAGTTTATTACTATTACTTTTTCTTGTTCCTTTTGTAGTAAGTGCTAAGGGTAAAGTAAAAGTATATATGTTTGAAGCAGGAGGTTGTCCATATTGTGAAGCTCAAGAAGAATATCTTAAGGGCTTGGATTCATATGGAGAAAAATTTGAACTAGTTAAGAAAGAATTATATGTCGATCATGTTAACTGGGAAAAAGGTAAAGATTATGATTTAGGAGTATCTGTTGCAAAAACTTTTAAAGATGCTGGATTTGAAGATGCTTCTGCTGATGGTACACCATTTGTTGTAATTAGTGATTTATATGCTCAAGCTGGATATAGTACAACTTTAGAAGATACTATTAATGAAGCATATGAAGCTGGAGATAAAGATGTTGTTGCTTGTATTGAAAAAGGTGAAAAAAATTGCTTAAAGACTTCTGATAAAGAAGAAGAAAAAACTGAAAGCAGTTCAATGAGTGGAGAATCATTACTAGTTATTATTTCTTGTGCGGTAATAATATTAATAGTTTATATAGTAAAATCTAATACTGATAAAAAAGAGATATTACAAGCTTTGGAAGAATTATTAGAAGAAAAGAAATAACAGATTTATATAAATCTGTTTTTTAATGATAATAGTGTTATAATAAATGTAGGTGATATGATATGGAAAACAAACAAACCGTAAATAAAAAAGAAATAGTAAAGAAACTTTTGAAGCAAGAGATAAGTGTTGAAGATGAAGATGATTTACTAGAAATGTTAATAGATAGACCAATTACGATAGATGTCGATAAACAAGAAGATAAGTCTTTAACTAGAGGAGAAAAGTTAGCAGATAAATTATCAGAGGTGGCTGGATCTTGGGGTTTTATAATTGGTTTCTCTTTATTTATTATAGGTTGGATAGTATTTAACTTAGTGGTTATGAGAAAAGCTATGGATCCATATCCATTTATATTATTAAATTTAATGTTATCTTGTTTAGCATCTTTACAAGCTCCTATAATAATGATGAGTCAAAATAGACAAGCTAAGAAGGATAGTATTAGAAATCAAAATGATTATCAAATAGATTTAAAAAGTGAATTAATACTAGAACATTTACATGAAGAGATAAGGGAAGTATTAAAGAATCAAAGAATGATTATTAGATTGTTAAAACCAGAAGAGGAAGAGAATAGTAAGAAGTAGTTTACTATTTTTTCTTTTGGTGTTTTAATTATTTATTAATAGAGGTGATATCATGGATAATAAGGAATTAATACTTATATTAGATTTTTATGGACAATATAATCAGTTAATAGCTAGAAGAGTTAGAGAATGTAATGTTTATTCAGAAATAGTTCCTTATAATATATCTATTTCGGAAATAAAGAAAAGGAAACCTAAAGGAATAATATTTACGGGAGGGCCTGCTAGTGTATATGGAGATGAGGCTCCCATAGTGAATAAAAGGATATTTGATTTGGGAATACCTATATTGGGTATTTGTTATGGTATGCAGTTAATGACTTATTTACTTGGTGGAAAGGTAAAGAAAGCTAATAAGAGAGAATATGGTATTACTAAAGTTAAGATAGATAATAAAGCTGCTATTTTTAAAGGATTTAAAAGGACTAATAATTTTTTAATGAGTCATACTGATTATGTGGATGAATTACCAGAAGGATTTATTAATATTGCGAAGACAGAGCATTGTCCTAATGCAGCGATAGAGAATAGTGAAAAGAAATTATATGGAATACAGTTTCATCCAGAAGTAGAACTATCAGATAATGGTATAGATTTATTAAAGAACTTTGTGTATGATGTTTGTGGTTGTAGTGGGTCTTGGCAGATGAGTGGGTTTATTAGTGAAGAAGTAAAAAGAATAAAGAAGATTATTGGCAAAAAGAAAGCTTTGCTTGCTTTATCTGGTGGTGTTGATTCATCTGTTGCGGCAGCATTAGTAAATAAAGCGATTGGAGAAAATTTAACTTGTATATTTGTTGATTATGGTTTACTTAGAAAGAATGAAGCAGAGGAAGTAAAAGAAGTATTTACTAAAAAGTTTAAAGTAAATTTTATTAAAGTAGATGCTAAGGATAGATTCTTAAATAAATTAAAAGGTGTTGTAGAACCGGAAGAGAAAAGAAAAATAATAGGTGAAGAATTTATTAGAGTATTTGAAGCAGAAGCTAAAAAGATTGGGAAGATAGATTATTTAATACAAGGAACTATCTATCCTGATGTAGTAGAAAGTGGATTAAAAAGTGGGGTTCCTATTAAGAGTCATCATAATGTAGGGGGATTACCAGATTATATAGATTTTAAAGAGTTAATAGAACCTTTAAGAGATTTATTTAAAGATGAAGTAAGAAGAGTTGGTTTAGAATTGGGATTGCCGGATTATCTAATAAATCGTCAACCTTTTCCTGGGCCTGGTTTAGCTATTAGAGTAATAGGAGATATTACGGAAGAGAAGTTAGATATACTTAAAGAAGCCGATTATATATTTAGAGAAGAAATAAGAAAAGCTAAATTAGATAAGAAAATGAATCAATATTTTGCAGTACTTACTAACTTAAAAAGTGTTGGAGTTATGGGTGATGAAAGAACTTATGATTATACTGTTGCACTAAGAGCAGTAAATACTAGTGATTTTATGACAGCAGAATGGACAAGAATTCCTTATGAAGTACTTGCTAAAGTAAGTGAAAGAATAGTTAATGAAGTTAAACATGTTAATAGGGTGGTTTATGATATAACAGGTAAACCTCCAGCTACAATAGAATGGGAGTGATAGTATGAAGACAATAGTTTTAGCATCAGATAATAAACATAAAATAAGTGAATTTAGAGAAATATTAAGTAATTATAATATACTTTCTTTAAAAGACATTGGTTTTGATAAAGATATAGAAGAAACGGGTACAACTTTTAGAGAGAATGCTTTGATTAAAGCAAAAGAAGTTAAAGAGTATTTGAAAAGTATTCATAGAAGATATTTAGTAATAGCTGATGATAGTGGATTAGTAGTAGATAGTTTAAATGGAGAACCTGGTATATATAGTGCTAGGTATGCGGGAGAACATGGTAATAGTAAAGCTAATAGAGATAAACTAGTAGATAAATTAAAAGATAAAGAAGACAAAATTGCTTACTTTTTATGTTGTATAGTAGTGTATAAAAATGATAAGGATTATAAATTTTATGAAGGAAAGACTTATGGAACTATTATAGATGAAGAAAGAGGTAAGACAGATTTTGGATATGATTGTATTTTCTTATCAAAAGATTTAAATAAGACTTTTGGAGAAGCTACTAATGAGGAAAAGAATAGTGTATCTCATAGAGGAAGAGCTTTAGAAAAATTAGTAAAAGACTTAAAATAGTCTAGACAATAATATAAAAATCAGTTATTATATCCACTTGAGAAGAGGGATTGTAATGAAAAAGAAGTTAATAATTGAAGTAGTAGGTTCAGTAATAGAAGATATAGGTAATTTATCTTTTAATCTTTATTTGGATGATGAAGTTGTAGGTTATGTACATATAGATAGTAACGGTTCAATGGTATGGGATGCAATAAATCCTAAATATATGATGGATGTACTAAAACTTGCATCTAAGATAAATGGTAAAAAAATAACTAATACTATGGATGAACAAATAGATTGTTATACTGAGAATCCTGATAGATGGATTAGAGCAATACATTTAATCCAATCATTAAATATAGAAATAAAATATTTAGGTGAAATGGATTTAGAAGAAAACGGAGAGATACATATTTAGTATTTCTTTTTTTTATGATATATTTTATTTAGGAAGTGAATAAGGTATGAAAGATTTAGTTGTTTATTTTTCAGCTAGTGGAGTTACGAAAAAAGTAGCAGAGAAGATTAAAAATGTAGTAAATGGAGATATCTTCGAAATAGAACCAATAGATAAGTATACTGATGAAGATTTAGATTGGCGTAATAAAAATAGTAGATCTAGTGTAGAAATGGCTGATAAGAATTCTAGACCAAAAGTGAAGAATAAAGTAGAAGACATTAATAAATATGATAGAGTAATAATTGGCTTCCCTGTATGGTGGGATTTAGCACCAACAGTTGTTAACACGTTTATAGAAGAAAATGATTTAAGTAATAAGAAAATATATGTATTTGTAACCAGTGGAGGTTCTGAAGTTGATAATAGTTTTAATGTGTTAAAAGATACATATAGCGATTTAAATTTTGTAAGTGGTATGAGATTATATACTTCTTCTAGTGAAGATGGAATAAAGGGATGGTTAGACTAAATTACTGTTAATTTAGTCTTATTTCTTGTATAATAACTAATCAGGAGATAGTGTTATGGAAGTACATGGTTATAAGTCTTTTAATAGTGATATGACAAATAGATATGGTTTACCTTTTGAAGAAGGTAAAATATATGATACTGAAGGAGAATTAAAATTTGGAATAGATGGAAATGGTTTTCATTTCTGTGAAAGATTAGAAGATACTTTAAAATTCTTTGATGGTGAAGTAGAAAGAAAAGTGGCTGCAGTTACTAGTTTGGGTGAAGTTTTAAAAAGAGATGATGAACAACAAGATTTTTATGATATGTATGTAGCTAGAAGATTAAGAATAGATAAAGTTCTTACAAGAAAAGAGATATTAGAATATATACTTAGTACGGATATAGATTATAGAGTTATAAGATTTGTAATGTTTTTTAAGTTAACAGAAGAAGAGATAGATTATTTTATAGCTAGATATAATAATAATATGAGAATAGTAAAAGCAATATTGTATTATCAAAAGGGTATGAAAGATATTTATAATAAAAGTGATATTGAATATAGTTTAATACTTGGAAAGAAGGGGTAGTTTGTGGATAAAAACAGAGTTGTTAACATGGAAGAATATTTTGATTTAACAATAGAGGATATTAAAATATTAAAAAAGTGTATTAATAAAATAAGTAAAGATAAAAAGAAAATATTTGAAGTGTCTAAATATTATGGAAGTGAAGAATGGTTTAGTGACAGAGATAACTATGATAATAGTGTTAAAGCGGGTATATTGAGTGAAGATATACCATATGATTCTTTTGTAGATTTAGATAGTTTAGCAATAAAAATGGTAAAGTTGGGAATAGATATATTAAAAGCGAGTAGGTGAATATTATGGAACAAGCCTCATTATTTGATTTGCCATTTAACGAACCTTTGGCTTCAAGAATGAGACCAAGAACATTAGAAGAGTTTGTAGGTCAAGAACATTTAATTGGTAAAGGTAAATTACTGAGAAAAATGATTGAAAGTGATACAGTTTCTTCAATGATATTTTGGGGACCTCCAGGAGTAGGTAAGACTACACTGGCGAAAATAATAGCTAAACAGACTAAGAGTGAATTTATTACTTTTTCAGCTGTTACTTCAGGTATAAAAGAAATAAAGAAAGTGATGGAAGATGCTGATAAGAATAAAAGTTTAGGTATTAAAACTATAGTATTTGTTGATGAAATACATAGGTTTAATAAAGCTCAGCAGGATGCTTTCTTACCTTATGTAGAAAAAGGTTCTATAGTATTAATTGGAGCGACAACAGAAAATCCTTCTTTTGAAGTGAATAACGCTTTATTATCGAGATGTAGAGTTTTTGTGTTAAAAGAATTAAGTACAGAAGATATTGTTAATCTACTTAAGAAAGCTTTAGAAGATGATAGAGGGTTTGGTAATGAAAAAGTAAGTATTAGTGAAGACAATTTGAGGGTAATAGCTAATTTCGCTAATGGGGATGCTAGAAGCGCTTTAACAGTACTTGATATGGTTATAATAAATGGTGAAGTAGATAAAAAAGGTAAGATAATTATTAATGATGAAATTATAGAAGATTGTTTAACTAAGAAAACTTTACTATATGATAAAGATGGAGAAGAACATTACAACATTATTTCGGCTTTACATAAATCGATGCGCAATAGTGATCCGGATGCAGCTGTTTATTGGTTAGCTCGTATGTTAGAAGCAGGAGAAGATCCAATATATATTGCGAGAAGAGTTGCCAGATTTGCTGCTGAAGATATAGGTTTAGCTGATACTAATGCTTTAAATGTTGCTATAAATGTTTACCATGCTTGTCATTTTATTGGCATGCCTGAGTGTAATGTACACTTAACAGAAGCAGTTATTTATATGTCTTTAGCACCCAAAAGTAATGCTTGTTATGTTGCATATGGACTTGCTAGTAGTGATGCAAGAAAGATGCTATCTGAACCAGTTCCATTAAATATTAGAAATGCACCTACTAAGTTAATGAAAGAATTAGATTATGGAAAAGGTTATGAATATGCTCATGATAGTGAAGATAAGTTAACTACTATGGATTGCCTTCCTGATAGCTTATTAGGAAAAACATATTATAATCCGACTACTCAAGGTAATGAATATAAATTTAAAGATAGATTAGAAGCAATAAAAAAATGGAAAAGGGAACATAAAGACTCTAAATAGAGTCTTTTTATGGAAAGGGATATATATGAGAATAGTTTTAATAATATTTATATTGTTAATAATTCTTTATTTATTAACGAGTTATATTATATTTCTTTTAGTATGTAGAAAGTTTACTGTTTATCCTATTAAAACTATTTCTAAAAATATGGCTAAGGCATTAGTACCTTATAAGGGATTGATAGAGAAAGGACAAAAATGGGTTAGTAAGAAAGCCAAAGAAGATGTATATATAAAATCTTTTGATAATCTAAAATTACATGGAATACTAATAGAAAAGAAAAATGCTAAAGGTATATTTATAGAAGCACATGGGTATAGAAGTGTTTCTACAAGAGACATCTATCCATCTTGTTACCATTATTATAATATGGGGTATAGTTTACTACTTATTGATCAAAGAGCATCTGGTAAAAGTGAAGGTAAATACTTAACATTTGGTATTAATGAAAGTGAAGATATTGTATCTTGGTGTAATTACGTAAATGATAGATATCCTAATATACCTATAGTACTTGCAGGAGTATCAATGGGAGCTTCAACAATTATGATGAGTGTATCTAAGTTAGATAGTAATTTAAATGTAAAAGCAATACTTGCTGATTCTGGTTTTGTTTCACCTATGGAACAAATAGGTTATTGCTTAAGGCATTATTTTCATATATATCCAGGTTTGTTTATTCATACTATTAATCTATGGTGTATATTGATTGGTAAATATAATTTAAGAAGTAATAATACAATAGATTCATTAAATACTAAAGATATACCTTTGTTATTAGTTCATGGAGAAGAAGATGATTTTATTCCAATTAGAAATTCTTTTGATAATTATAATAAATATAAAGGAAATATAAAGAAAATAGAAACATTTAAGGATACTTATCATGGTATGAGTTATTTGGTAGATCCGAAAAAATATATAGCAACCATTAAAAAATTTTTAGATAATTTGTAATAGTATGTTAAAATATTATTGGAAAGTAGGAATTAAAAATGTTTGATATAAATCTAAAAAACGTTAAAAAGGGTAAAGGTTTTTATTTAATATTTTTAATAGTAGGTTCAATAGTTGCTTTAATATGTTTATTGATTTTTATTAATACTATTAAAACAAAGAATAGTTTTAATAGTTCGGTTGAAGCATATGAAGTAGATGATAATTGTGATTATGACGATGATGATGATTGGATTTGTCATCCTATATATTATTACAGAGTTGGTAATGCTAAATATGTTTGTAAGTCAAAAACGGGATCTTCATTTGTGAATTCTAATGATAGAACAGTTTATTATGATAAAAGGAATCCTGCTAAATGTATGACACAATTTGAGTCTTCTACCAATTATTTTATTTTAATTGGTGTTGCGTTAGGTGGTATTTTTATTGCGGTAGCTGTCGTTGGAATGCTTAAAGTAAGTAAGAGGATTAAAATTATTAAAGCTTTAAATACAACGGGAACTTTAATTAAAAATGTGCCTTATTCATTAAAAGAAACAGGCATGGTTGTTAATAATGTTGCTATAATGAAACCAGTATGTGACTTTAATTTACCTAATGGTGTTCCTGTTCATCTAGAAGGTGATGGAAGACATGACAGAAAATATAATGATGCCGATGGTAGAGTTGATGTTTTAATTGATATGAATGATTTAAATAACTATTTTATAGATTTTGAAATAAATGCAATAGGTCAAGGATCTAATGCAATTTATGATTATAATAGTTATGGAACCCCTGCTGTAGTAGCTAATGCTGGTCAAGCAATGGCTGGAGCAGTATTACAAGGTCAACAGGTAGTTCAACCGATGATGCAACAAGTTGTTCAACCTAGTGTACAACAATCTAGTGTACAACAACCAGTAGATCCTAATAACAATCAAAATATGTAGAAAGAAGGAATAAGATGTTTAATTTAAGAGGAAGAGTTGCAGTAGTAACTGGAGCTTCAAGTGGATTAGGAAAACAAATGGCAAAAGCTTTTGCTAAGCAAGGAGCAGATTTAGCGATACTTGCTAGAAGAGTAGAAAGATTGGAAGAATTAAAAGTAGAATTAGAAAAGAATGGTGTTAGAGTATTACCTGTAAAATGTGATGTAACTAGTACAGATGATATTAATAATGCTGCTAGTTTAGTAGAAAAAGAATTTGGTAAAGTTGATATTTTAGTTAACTGTGCGGGTTCATCTAAAGATAAAGGTGTGCTTGATATGAATGATGAAGAATGGGATTTTACTATAGCTACTGATATGACATCCGTGTTTAAGATGACTAGAGCATTTGGTAATATTATGAAAAAGAATAATTATGGAAGAATTATTAACATTGCTTCTATGTATGGTATGGTAGGAAATACTGAAATACCAACTATTGCATATCATTCAAGTAAGGGTGGAGTTGTAAACTTTACTAGAGCAGCTGCAGCAGAATTAGCAACACATAATATTACGGTTAATTCAATATGTCCTGGTTATTTTTATACAGAGTTAACTACTGAAGTGTTAGATACTGATATGTTTCAAGAATTTGCTAAGACTCATGTACCAATGAAAAGATATGGTAAAGAAGGGGAATTAAATGCAGCAGCAATCTTCTTAGCTAGTGATGAAGCAAGTTACGTAACTGGTGTAATACTACCTGTTGATGGTGGGTATACTGCAGTTTAGTATAATTATTGTTTATGGAGATAAAATGTTAAATAAATTATTTAAGTTAAAGGATAATAACACAACTGTAACAAAAGAATTAATTGCAGGATTTACGACTTTTATGGCATTGTCCTATGTCATATTTGTAATACCATCAATATTGAGCCAAACAGGAATGGATTATAATGCTGTGTATGGAGCGACAATTATTGCTTCAACAGTAGGTACTTTGTTTTTAAGTTTGTATGCGAATGTTCCTTATGCTCAAAGTGCTGGACTGGGATTAGCTAGTTTATTTACTTATACGATATGTGGATCATTAGGGTATACATGGCAGCAAGCTTTAGCAATGGTATTTATTTGTGCTATTATTAATATTATAATTACACTTACAAGTATTAGAAAAAGAATAATGAAAGCAATTCCTGAGTTTTTTCAAGAAGCAATAACTGTTGGAATTGGACTTTTTATAGCTTATATTGGTTTATCTAACGCAGGTATAATTAGTTTTGGTGCTAGCGAAGTAGTAAATGGAATGGCTTTAGATGTTGTTCCACAATTAAGTGGATTTAGTAATCCTAGTGTGTTACTTGCTATTATTGGCTTAGTGATAACAATGATTTTAGTAGTTAAAAAAATTAAAGGTGCTTATTTAATTGGTATTATTTCAACTACTATTATTGGTATTCCATTAGGAGTAACTAGTATGCCAGATTTTTCAAATTATACTATTTTTCCTAATATGTCATCAACATTTCTGAAAATGGATTTTAGAGGTTTATTTGGTGGAAATACTTCAATGATATTAATTGTTATTATGACAATATTTACTTTATGTATGTCAGATTTATTTGATACTATTGGGGTATTTATAGGTACTGGTAAAAAATCGGGTATATTTAAAATAGATGAAAATGGTAATTTACCTAAAAATTTGGAAAAAGCCATATTTGCTGATGCTATAGGTACGTTTGTAGCATCAATTTTAGGAACGAGTAATGTAACCACTTATATTGAGAGTAGTAGTGGAATTGAAGCTGGAGGAAGGACTGGATTAACATCGTTATTTGCAGCAGGTTGTTTTCTTCTTTCTTTATTACTAGCTCCAATTATTAAGTGTGTTCCAATGGCGGCGGTTGCGCCAGTACTTATATTAGTTGGTGCTTCAATGTTAGAAAATATAGGTAAGATTGATTTTAAAAATTGTATAATTGCAATTCCAGCTTTTTTTGTAATAATAATGATGCCACTTGGTTATTCTATAACTACTGGTATTGAATTTGGTTTTATAAGTTATGCTATTGTAAGTATAGTAGCAAAGAAAGAAAAAGAGGTACCTCCGATTATATATATTTTTTCGATTCTTTTTATTCTTAAATATGTACTTGAAACCATATTATAAAAGTAGGTATTAAAAAAAGTAAGAACTAGTAATAGTTCTTTTTATATGTGAAAGTATTGACTTTATATATTAAATATTGTTTAATTATAAAAATTTAAAGGAGGATAGATTATGACAAAAGTTTTAGAAGACATTTCAAGAACATTTAACGAATATTTATTGCTACCTAATTTGACAGATGAAAGATGCATACCAGAAAATGTATCTTTAAAAACACCCTTAGTAAAATTTAAAAAAGGGGAAGAACCAAAGCTGAGTGCTAATGTACCGATGGTATCTGCTATTATGCAATCTGTATCAGGCGTTGATATGGGTATTGCTTTAGCTAGAGAAGGTGGAGTTGCTTTTATATATGGTTCACAATCTATTGAATCTCAAGCAGAGATGGTTAAAAAAGTAAAACAGCATAAAGCTGGATTTGTAATTAGTGATTCTAATGTAAAGAGTACAGCAACAATAGAAGAAATAATGGAGTTAACAGAAAAAACTGGTCATTCTACTATAATGGTTACTAAAGATGGAACGGCGAATGGTAAGTTAGTAGGAATGATAACTGATAAAGATTATCGTCCGTCTAGAATAGACATAAATGATACTGTTGATAAATATATGACTAAGAAAAAGGATATTATATGTGCTAAAACTGGTATATCTTTGAGTGAAGCGAATGATATTATATGGGATAAAAAGATTAGTTGTTTACCCATTTTAGATAGTAAAGGAAATTTAGAGAGTTTAGTATTTAGAAAAGATTATGAAAATGATAAAAATAATCCTAATTCATTACTAGATGATAACAAAAGATATATAGTTGGTGCTGGTATTAATACTAGAGATTATGAGATAAGAGTTCCTGCTTTAGTTGATGCTGGTGTAGATATACTTTGTATTGATTCTTCAGATGGTTATTCAGTATGGCAAAAAAATACTATTGATTGGATTAGAAAAAAATATGGAGATAGTGTTAAAGTTGGAGCAGGTAATGTTGTTGATAAAGAAGGATTTAATTATTTAGCAGAAGCTGGTGCTGATTTTATTAAAGTTGGTGTTGGCGGTGGAAGTATTTGTATAACTCGTGAAACAAAAGGAATTGGTAGAGGTCAAGCAAGTGCTTTAATGGATGTAATAAAAGCTAGAGATGAATATTTTAAAAAGAATGGTGTATATATTCCAGTTTGTAGCGATGGCGGAATAGTACATGATTACCATATAACTTTATCACTTGCTATGGGTGCTGATTTTGTTATGATGGGTAGATACTTCGCAAGATTTGATGAAAGTCCAACTAATAAAATAAAAATAAATGGCAGCTTTGTTAAAGAGTATTGGGGTGAAGGTAGTAATAGAGCACGGAATTGGCAACGTTATGATTTGGGTGGTAACAAAAATAAATTATCATTTGAAGAAGGAGTAGATTCTTATATACCATATGCTGGTCCTTTAAAAGAAAATTTAAATATAACAGTTAATAAAATAAAATCTACGATGTGTAATTGTGGATCTATATCATTAGAAGAGTTCCATAAAAAGGCAAGACTTACTTTAGTATCTAATATAAGTATTAAAGAAGGTAGTGCTCACGATGTAATATTAAAAGAAATAGAAAAAGAATAATACTATTCTTTTTTTATGATAAAATAATTATAGAGGGTGTTTATATGGTAGGTAGAAAAAGAAGATTAAGAAAATCTGGTGTACTTTTGCTTTTATTGTTTTTTTCTTTAGTAGCTGGGTGTATTTGGGGTGGCATAAAAATATATCATAGTTTATCTTGTAAAAATGAACAAAAGGAAATTAAACCTATAAAAAAAGAAGAACAAAAAAATATAGAAGTTGAAGTGCAAGAAGTAGAAGAAGATAAAAAAAAGTACGAAGAATGTATGAGTAAACCTTATAAGATGGATTCTCTTGATACAGAATTTAATAATCTTTTTAATTCTTATGAAGGTAGAAATCTTGGTATTAGTTTCTATGATGTTAAGAATGATTATACTTATTATTTAAATAAAGATAAAACTTATTATTCAGGATGTACAGTAAAAGTATTTATGACAATATATCTATTAGAACAAGCAAGAGAAGGTAAGATTGATTTACATGGTACTATGACTTATTTACCAGAAGATGCTCATCAATTTAGTGATTATATGGAGAAGCATCAGTTTTATGAAGAGATACCTATTACTGATTTAATTAGTTATTGGATGTCTATAAGTGATAATGCTGCTTATTTTGTAGCAATAAGAACAATTGGAGCAGATACAATAAATAATTATTTTAGAGATAAATATAATATATATTTACCATTTACAAATACTCATCCATTTGTAAGCAATTATACTGCTGATTTAGCAGATAAATCATTAAAGATATTGTATAAAGTATTAGAAGTAGATGATGAATATTCTAAATTAGTAAAAGATGCAATGTATAATGATGTGGAGAATGGCTTTACTTTAGATGGAGTTAGAATGATGCATAAATATGGAGAATATGATGTATTTCATAATGATTTAGGTATATATGAAGGAGATTATCCATATCTTATTTCAGTACTTACAACAGATGCTCATAATGATTATATAGGTGTTATATCTGGAGTACACAGTGATATAAGAACTATATATTTAAAGAATTTAGAAAGTAAAAAAGAATATTGTAATAGTATTTAATTAATAGTTTTAGGGAGTGTTATTATGACAACAAAAAAGTTATTATATGATACAAATGAAAAACCACCATTAAAGGAATGGATAGTACTTGCTTTCCAACATGTATTTGCGATGTTTGGAGCAACGGTATTAGTTCCGGTGATGGTTAATAAAGCTGCTCATGCTGAAGTAATGAGTATTCCTATTGCTTTAATATGTAGTGGAGTAGGAACATTAATATATATATTGTGTACAAAAGGTAAATCACCAGTATATTTAGGAAGTTCATTTACTTTTATAGCTCCAGTTGCATCAATATATATAAAAGCTGGAGTATCGGGATTTGTAACAGGCATTATATCTGTAGGTTTAATGTATATATTGTTTTCTTTTTTAGTAAAATTATTTGGTAAGGATTGGATTCATAAGTTATTACCACCTATTGTAGTTGGTCCAATGATAATTATAATTGGTTTATCCTTAGCACCTAGTGCTATAGAACATATAGGCTTAGTAGATGGGACTATAATGTGGAAAAGTTTAATTGTTGCTATTATATCCTTTTTAACAACAGCAATAGTTGCTATATATGCTAAAGGTTTTTGGAAAGTAGTACCATTCTTAGTTGGGATGGTAACAGGTTATGTTCTTGCTATTATCTTTGGTTTAGTAGATTTTACTACTGTAGAAAATGCAAGCTGGTTTACTATTCCAAAATTATTAATGCCATTTAAAGATTATAGTTTTAGTCTAGTAGGTATGTTAACAATGTTACCAATTGCTTTAGTTTCTATTGCTGAACATGTAGGTGATCATATGGCTTTATCTAATATAATTGGTAAAGATTTAGTTAAGGATCCGGGGTTAGATAAAACATTATTAGGTGATGGACTAGCTACTACATTTGCTGGTTTAGTTGGAGGACCTGCTAATACTACATATGGAGAAAATACTTCTGTTGTTGGAATGAGTAAAGTAGCTTCTGTATGGGTAATAGGTTTAGCGGCTATTATTTCTATATCTTTGGCTTTCTTTGGTAAGGTAAGCGCAATATTTCAAACTATACCAGATGAGGTATTAGGTGGTGTATCACTATTACTTTATGGATTTATATCAGTAAATGGATTAAAAGTATTAATAGAAAAACATGTTGATTTTAATAATATAAGAAATGTAATAATTGCTAGTTCAATGTTAATATTAGGCTTAGGTGGTGCAATAATTACTATAGAAAGTGGTGACTTGTCTGTTTCTTTAACAGGTATGAGTTTAGCAGCTATAGTTGGTGTATTACTTAATTTGATACTTAAAGATCCTGAAGAAAGTAAGATAGTAAGAATACTTAGATGGTTTAAAAGATAAAGATGTCTTATTAGACATCTTTTATAATTGAAATAATTATGTTATTATGATAATAGAGTAAAGAGATGGTGATAATATGGCTGGATTGGGTGATCATTTTTTACCAGACTATGTTAATTGTGTATCTAAAAAACAAGCTGTTTTTCAAGGACAATTCTATAGGATAACAATACTTAGTGATCTACTTGTCAGATTAGAATTTAGTGATGAGGGGTATTTCGAAAATAGACCTACTGAGTTTGCAAAATTCAGAAATTTTGATGTGCCTCAGATGAAGATAGATCAAGATGATAATTTCTTGGATATTACTACTAAGTACTTTAATTTGAAATATGTTAAAGAAAGACCATTTGTAGGTAAAATAGTTGATAGTAATTTACGTATTACTTTACTTGATTCAGATAAGAAAGAATGGTATTTTAATCATCCTGAAGCAAGAAATTATTATGGTATAATGGGCGATTTAGATAAAACAGATGATCCTACTGTAGATAAGAATATGAACAATGTTAAAGCTTTAAAAAATAAGATAAGTGAAGTTTTATATAAAGAAAAAGGTTTATATTCTCCAGATGGGTTTGCATCTATTGATGATTCTAAGTCTAACTTTATAGATAAAGATGGTATGATTATCTATAATGATAAAAAAAGAATAGATACTTATGTATTCTTATATAATAGGGACTTTGGTAATTGTTTAAGAGATTATTTTAGATTGACTGGTATGCCACCTTTGATACCTAGATATGCTTTAGGTATATGGTGGAATAAGAGTGAGTATTATTCATTTGATGATATAAAGAAGTTATTGGCTGCTTTTAATAAGTATAGAATACCTTTAAGTGTTTTGTTATTGGGCGATAATTGGCATTTAAAAGATAAGAATAACTTAACAAGATTTCCTTCTGGTTTTACGTTTAATAGAGAGTTATTTCCTAAACCTAAAGAATTTGCTGAATATTTACATGATAGGGGAGTTGCTTTAGGAGTTAATATAGATCCTAGTGAAGGTATTTATCCTCATGAACCTAGGTATGATGAGATAGCTAAAGTATTAGGAATTAATGAAAAACAAACTATTCCTTTTAACGTATTTGATAAAACTTTGTTAATTAGTTATTTTAAATTTTTAATAGCTCCTTTGTATGATACTGGTGTAGATTTCTTTTGGATTAATTATCGTAAAATTAAAGATAAAACTTCTCAGAGTTTATTAAATTATTATCATTTTAATGATTTTAAGCAATTTGAGGGATTAAGACCTTTAATACTTGGTAAAGTAAGTACTTATGCTCCTCATAATTATCCAGTTCATTATAGTGGAGAGATGAGTGTTTCTTGGTCTTCTTTGAAAGATTTACCATTTTATAATAGTACATCTTCTAATATAGGTTTATCTTGGTGGAGTCATGATATAGGTGGATATAAAGATGGTATTGAAGATTCAGAGTTATATGTTAGATATGTTCAATATGGTACTTATAGTCCAATATTTAGATTTGCTGCTAAATATGGTTTTTATTATAAAAGAGAGCCTTGGAGATGGGATGTTAAGACTCAAGGTATAGTAAGAGACTATTGCTTATTAAGGCATAGATTAATACCTTATCTATATAGTGAAGCTTATAAATATCATAAGGTAGGATTACCTCTTATTCAGCCATTATATTATCAATATCCTGGTATATATGATGAAGTTGATTATAAAAATGAATATTATTTTGGTACCGAGTTATTTGTAGCTCCTATTACTAAACCCAAAGATGTGGTTATGAATAGATCAGTTGAAAAAATATTCTTACCAGAAGGTACTTGGTATGATTTTAAAACTGGTAAAAAGTATCTTGGTAATAAGAGATATAATCTATTCTATAAAGATGAAGATTATCCAGTATTTGCTAAGAGTGGATCTATTATATGTTTAGCAGATTTACAAAAGAATTTAAATGTTACTAGGTCTCCAGATACAATGGAGATACATGTATTCCCTGGTAAGAGTAATGCTTATAATTTATATGAAGATGATGGATATAGTAATTTATTTGAACAAGGTTATTATTTACTTACAAGAGTGGAATATAACTATTTACAGAATAACTATACTGTAATTGTTAGACCATTAGAAGGTAAGACAGGTATAGCTCCTGCTAAGAGAAATTATCGTATTAGATTCAGAAATACGAGAGAAGCTAATGATGTAATAGTATATGTTGGTAAAGAAAAGTGCGAAAGTACTTCTTATGTAGAAGATACTGATTTTGTTGTAGAAGTAAATGATGTACCTACAACTGTACAGTTAACTATAAATTGTAAAGGTAAAGATATAGAGATAGATGCTGTAAGATTAATTAATGAAGATATAGATTCAATCATTTCGGATTTACAAATTAAAACATTCTTAAAAGAACGTATAGCTAATATTATATTCTCTGAGTTGCCTATTGATAAAAAGAGAATCGAGTTAAAGAAGTTAAAAAGAGAAGGATTGGATGAAAAATTCATAAAGATGTTTAGAGATCTGTTAAGATATCAGAGTCAGATTTAATATTTACAAAGAATTAGTTGTTGTATATAATATTGACAATTAATGAGTTGTTATATGACTGGGAAGAGTAAGTAGTAATTAGGAAATACTTAAAGAGAGTTAGTGGTTGGTGAAAACTAATAGTAGGAACTAATGAACTTGTACTTGGAGTTATAATGGGTGATTCCTTTAAAAATTTTAGAGCTAGAGTTATTCTAGAAATTAAGGTGGTACCACGACATTTTCGTCCTTATGATGAAGATGTCTTTTTTTGGAGGTGTATATTATGTTTTATGTATTATTATTTATGTTAATATTTGTAATTGTGTATTTTGGTTTTTACTTTTTCTATGATGATGCTTTAAGAAAAGAAAAAGTAAATAATATTAAAATACTTTTAGTGCTCATTAATAAGTTTAATCTGAATAAGAAAGAAATGGATAATAGATTAGTGTTAAAATGGGTAGCAATTATAAATTCTTTTATAATAGCAATATGTACTGTTATAGTTGATATGTTAGGAATAGATAAATGGTATAGTTTCTTTGTAGTAGCTATAATTATCGTTGTTCTAATTCTTGTTTGCTATTATATTTTTGGTAAGGTGCTACATAAGAAATGGGGAAATAAAGATGGAGTATAATTATAAAAAAATAGAGAAAAAATGGCAAAAATATTGGGAGAAGAATAAGACTTTTAAAACTGATATCTGGGATTTTGATAAGCCTAAATATTATGTATTAGATATGTTTCCATATCCTTCGGGAGTAGGATTACATGCTGGACATCCAGAGGGATATACAGCAACTGATATTGTATCTCGTATGAAGAGGATGCAAGGATTTAATGTGTTGCATCCAATGGGATATGATTCTTTTGGTTTACCTGCAGAACAATATGCTATTCAAACTGGTAATCATCCTAGTAAGTTTACGGAAGAAAACGTGGAATATTTTTCAAAACAATTAAAAAGTATTGGCTTTGATTATGATTGGGATAGATGTTTTTTAACAAGTGATCCTAAGTATTATAAGTGGACACAATGGATATTTAAACAGTTATATAAAGATGGATATGCTAAGTATGTAGATATGCCTGTTAACTGGTGTGAAGAATTAGGAACAGTATTATCTAATGATGAAGTAATCGATGGCAAATCAGAACGTGGGGGATATCCTGTAGTTAGAAAAAATATGAAACAATTATGTATCGATCAACCTAAGTTTGCAGAAAAATTATTAGCTGGTTTAGATACAATTGATTGGCCAGAATCTACTAAAGAAATGCAGAGAAATTGGATAGGTAAATCTACTGGTGTAGAAGTAGATATAGAAATAGTAGGTGGTGGTAAATTTAGTATATTTACTACTTGTATTGAAACAATATATGGTATTACTTTCTTTGTCTTAGCTCCTGATGGAGATTTAGTACAAGAATTAATGCCAAGAATTAAGAATAAAAAAGAAGTAAAAGACTATATAGCTGAGGTAGCTAAGAAATCTGATATGGATAGAACAGAGTTAAATAAGGGGAAGACGGGATGTAGATTAGAAGGTATAAAAGCTATTAATCCTGTAAATGGTAAAGAAGCAGAAATATTTATTGGTGATTTCGTTTTAGCTAATTATGGTACTGGAGCAGTAATGGCTGTACCAAGTCATGACCAAAGAGACTTTGAGTATGCTATAGAACATAACATAGAGATGATTCAAGTAATTGATGGAAGAGATGTAAGTAAGTGTGCATTTGAAAAATATGATTACTTGGGTAAAGGATGTAAGTTAATAAATAGTGAAGAGTTTAATGGTTTAACAGTAGAAGAAGCTAAAGTAGCTATTACTAAAAAATTAGTGGATATGGGTGTTGCTAGAGAAACAACAAATTATAAGTTTAGAGAATGGATATTTGCTAGACAAAGATATTGGGGTGAACCTGTTCCTATAGTTCATACTGATAAGGGTGAAGAATACTTGTTACCAGATGATGAGTTACCTTTAGTATTACCTGAATTAGAAGATTATAAAGGACATAATGGTAAAGCTCCTTTAGAAAATGCTGAAGAGTGGAAAAAGTATAATAAGAATGGTGTTAAAGGTCTAAGAGAAACTTCGACAATGCCAGGTTCAGCTGGATCTAGTTGGTATTTCTTAAGATATATTGATCCGCATAATGATGAAGAATTCGCTAATCAAGAATTATTAAAGCATTGGTTACCAGTTGATTTATATGTTGGTGGACCAGAACATGCTGTAGGTCATTTAATGTATTCAAGAATATGGAATCATTATTTGTATGATAAAGGTTTATCACCTGTTGAAGAACCATTTAAAAAGTTAGTACATCAAGGAATGATATTGGGTGCTAATGGTATAAAGATGGGTAAGAGATATCCAGAGTTTGTGGTTAATCCATTAGATGTAGTAGAAAATTATGGTGCTGATACTTTAAGATTATATGAAATGTTTATGGGACCATTAGAAGCTTCTAAACCATGGAGTCAAGCTGGAGTAGAAGGTGCTAAGAGATTCTTGGACCGCATTTGGAGATTGTATACAGATGGAAATATTAAAATAGAAGATAAAGATAATAAAAACTTAGAAAATATTTATCATACAACTGTTAAGAAGGTAACTAATGATTATGAAACATTATCATTTAATACAGCAATTAGTGCTTTAATGATTTTTGTTAATGCAGTATATAAAGAAACAGTATTTCCTAAGGAATACGCTGTAGGATTTATTAAATTATTAAATCCAATTGCTCCTCATATTAGTGAAGAATTATATCATGAAGTATTAAAGATGGAAGATGAGTTGGCATATTCAAAATGGCCAGAATATGATGAAGAGAAGACTAAGAGTGAAGAAGTTACTATTGGCGTTCAAGTAAATGGTAAGGTTAGAGGAGAAATAACTATTGGAGTTAATGATGATGAAGATACTATTAAGGATATAGCTTTAAATAACGAAAATGTTAAGAAATTTATCGATGGCAAAGAGATTGTTAAAATGATAGTTATTCCTGGTAGAATAGTTAATATAGTAATCAGATAAAAAAAGGAACAAATTGTTCCTTTTTTAGTGGAATTATTGTATAATAGATAATGATGAATAATATATAGAATTGAGGTGATGAAATGCTAAAGTTTAAAATTAAAAGAATTAATAAAAAAAGATTTCTTAATTTTAGTTTAATTATAATTTTAGGTATCATTTCATTGTTCTCAATATATAAGTTATATGCTGCTCATGTATCAGGAGACACTTATACAGGATCACAAGTATTGGGTACAACAGTATATGTTAATGATTTGGACGCAGATTGGAACTATTATATGGGCTTAAATTATACCAATATTACTGGTTTTGATTTGCCTTCTGGGGATTCACAAAATATTTATAGTGCAAGTAATTTAGCTCCTGTTTCTATAACTTATAGTTCTACAGATCCAGCTACTGGTTTATCTGGAAAGGTTTCTCCTGTAAGCAGTGAAAATCAAACGCAATATATTTATTATAAGTATTATCCAGTTGAGAATGGTCAAATAGTTATTGAATTGCCAGATAATTTATTTACTTTGAGACCATTAGGTTATGGATTTGGTGGTTGGAAAACGAGTTATAATGGTGTTACTATTAGGTTTGATAAAGATTTATATACTTGGTTTGCAACTGTTCCTGTTGGTAATGCCGATGGCTTTGATATTATTTTTAATCCTGTATGGCAGGCAGCTACTTACATAAAGGGATCTCAAAGTTCGATTGCATCTTTCCCAGATCGTGGTATGAAAAGAGTTGCTAATCCTGTATTAGGTACTCAAGCAGATATGCAGCCTGGAGTAACTTATGAGTTTGATTTTGATTCAACTAGAGAATATTATGTACAAGATTATGCAGATTATGGTGAAGGTGAAGCTGGTTATTATCCAAATGGTAATAGTTATCAATATCGTACTTCTTGTAATAATTATTGGTACGGTTGTACGTATTATCATATAACTCATGATGAACATTATATTCCTTCTACTACATATTATGTAAGAACACAGAATGGTAATAGAACTGTATTTAATGCGATTGCTACGAATGATCCAAATTATTTCTTGCCAATAATTGGTTTTGAGCCATTTGCTCTTGGTAAGAATATGCTTGGATATTATTACAAAGAAAATATTTCTGGAGGAGATAATAGTTTATATTATAACAGTGTTGGTCAATCATGTTCAAAAGTCAATTGTTCTAATGGTAATACTTATAAATTATTAAATTCATTAGATCCTCAAAGTATATTTAATCCTAACAATTATGATTCTGGAGATTATTATTGTTTAATAACAAGAGATTTAAATATTTTGATATTATATGGTGCTGATATTAATACGCAATATTTAGCATCTACTAAACCTTATACTGTTACTTCAAGTGATCAGTCAAGAGGTAGTACTAATACTGGAATTTATGATGATTATGTAATTTATGCTAGTAGAAATGCTCTTACTTTAAATGAAGATTTGGTTATTGAAAATATCTATGTTGAAACAGCTATGAGTGGTAGTACTTCTACTTCTGAAACTGTTAACAATGATTATTCGATTTTTGCTAATGGTAAGAATTTAAAAATGGGAAGAAACATCTATAATACTGGAGGTAAAAGAAAAGACTTTGCCGGAATATATGGTGGTAGTTCTTCAAGAGCAATGGGAACAAATAGTAACTATGCAAGATTTAAATTGATAGTTGAGAGTGGATATTATAACCATATAATGGGTACTGGAAGGTATAATAATAATCATTATCAACATTCATTTGTTATATTGGGAAATGATTATGATAGAGTACATAATAGTACTAATACTAATTTATATGTTTTATATACGACTGCTGCTTCATATATGGGTTCTTTATTAACAGATGATATAACTAATCCAACAGTTAAAACGATTATTAAAAGTGGAAGCTTTGGTAAGACATTTAATAATGCATATGATTCAGATTATTCACATGGAGTATATGTTGGAAGTCGTGGTAGTGGTAACCAAGTTCCAAGTGATCAATCTTTACGTGAGGTGAAGGTTGAAGGCGGAGACATCAACGTTATGAATGGTGGTCCGTGTGTAAATTCTAATATGACTAATAAAAACGTTATTAAGATTAGTGTTACGGGTGGAACTATTCGAAGTATTTTTGGAGGAGCTGGTTTGTCAGCTACTTATGGTAATAGAATAATTCAAGTAACAGGTGGAAAGATAACAAACAATGTCTTTGGTGGTTCTAATGGTTCTTCGGCTACAGAAGGTACAGAAGGTACTTTATATGGACATACTTTATTATATTTTGGTGGCGATGTTACTGTTGGTGATGCTAATGCAACAAGTCCATTATTCGGTGCTACTAAAGGTGATGTATTTGGTGCTGGAGCTGGTAAAAAAGCAGCTAATAATGAGGCGGCTGATAAATATAGAGAGGTTGGTACAATTGCTAGTACGCACATTATTTTAGATGGAGATGCTAATATTACCGGCAATCTATACGGTGGTGGAAACTATGGTACAACTGGAAGAGCAACAGCATCTGAGTTTACTACTACAGTAATAGATCTTAAAGATGGAACTGTTGGAGGAAACGTATTTGGTTCATCAAATAACAATGGTTCTGGTAGAAAATCAGAAATAACTACGACAGCTTTAGCAAGTATTCCTTATTTTGAAGGTAAGAGTTATTATAATAGAAATGCTACTATTCCTATTAAAACAACCTATACTTTTAATGGGAATTCATATACTTATGACAATTATCATTTTGATGGTACAAAAGTTATATTTGGTGATAGATGTAATGCTAACAGTCCATCTTGGAATCCTAATACAAGTCAATGTGTAATAGCATATCAAATAATTGAACCTGGTGAACCGGTTGATAAGTATACTAGTAACGAATGTCCGAATGGTTATTGCCCAAATTATGCGCGTAAATTATTAGAAGTAGATTATGAAAATTTGAACTGGCACCTTCAATATGAACCACAAATAGCATATGGATCTGAAGCTCATTCTATTACTATTAATCAAGAGGGTTCAGATGTAGATGGAAACATCTATGGTGGAGCTAATTCAGGTGGTACTGTGTTTGCTTCTGTCTATATTAATTTAACTGATGGTGCGGTAGGAGATTCAGTATTTGCTGGTGGTAAAGGTGAAGCTACTTATGTATCTGCCGATATGAATGTCTTAATAGATGGCTTTGAAGGTGAAGACGTTAAGGTATATGGTGGTAGTGAATTAGGTGTTATTGGATATACTAATGAAGATGATGCATCAAATACTTTAATTAGAACAGTTAATATAACCATGAATAGTGGAGAAGTTGGTACTATATTTGGTGGTAGTATGGGAAGTAATACTGCTGGTAATGTTGTTTCTCCTTTGATTGCTTCTAAAGTAACAATTGATATGAATGGTGGTACAGCTGAATATATTTATGGTGGTAACAACTTAAATGGTAGTTATAATAATACACCGGTTGTTAACTTAAATGGTGGGGAGATAACCGATAGTGTATTTGGTGGATCTAATGAGGTTGGAATGACGGTTCCAACAGTAGTTAATCTTAAGGGTGCTACTGCTCTTAATATATTTGGTGGTTCAAATGTAAATGGAGAAACTATAAAGAATTATGTTAATGTTACATCTGGTAATGCTACTAACGTATATGGAGGTAATAACGAAGGTGGTGTCGCTGATGATACTAATGTAGTATTAGAAGGCGGTAAGGTTAGAAATACCTATGGATGTGGTAAAGGTGTTGGAACTAGTTGTGGAAATACCAAAGTATGGATAAAAGGTATTAGTGACTTTAATGCTACTATATATGGCGGAGGAGAATCAGCTTCTGTTACAGGAAGTACTTCAGTATTATTACAAAATGGTATAGTTAATACTATCTTTGGTGGTTCTAATACTCAAGGTACAGTTAATAGAAGTAAGGTATTCTTAAGTGGTGGTTCTGCTTCTAATGCCTTCGGTGGTAATAACGTTGGTGGTGTTGTTAATAATCCAGTTGTATATGTTGGAGGTTCTAACGTTGAAAACGTCTATGGTGGAGGCGATAGAGCTGCTGAAAGTATTACAAGGGTATTTATGTATTCTGGAACAGTTTCTAATGTATTTGGTGGTGGACACGCTGCTAATGTTGGTACTTCATATGTAGAAATATATGGTGGTACTGTTCAAAATGCATATGGAGGTTCTAACGAAAGTGGAACTGTTTCTGATACCAATGTTTATGTTAGAAATGAGAATTCATTACCTGCTAAGTCTAATCAATTTGATAGACATGTATTTATGAATAAAACAGCAACTCCGACATTAGATTTAACGACAATATTTACAGAATTGAATGGGGAGACTGTATCATGGACTTCATCTAATACAAGTGCAGCAACAGTTAGTGGAAATACAGTTACCGCAGTTGCAGATGGCTTAAGTACTATCACAGCAACGTTTAATAATAAAAATTATAGAGTTATTCTTGATGTAATTGATGATGGTACTGGTTCTTCCGGTGGCGGAGGTGGTTCCGGCGGCGGAGGCGGCGGTGGAGAATGGACAAGTACTTATGAGTATCCAGAATTAACCGCTACATATTCTATTGAAAATGGATCTACTAATACATGGCAATGTCAAACT